>Ga0265295_1003765_pt1 | contig 21428 bp, 23 predicted proteins | sample Munlansysbiofilm_FD_192503 | JGI IMG/M metagenome (GOLD analysis project Ga0265295, IMG submission 192503) | Leachate microbial communities from a municipal landfill in Southern Ontario, Canada - Methane capture system biofilm | ecosystem: Engineered > Solid waste > Landfill > Unclassified ...
CGGCATACAATAAAATACTTGTTGCCTAGGGCAAATTCTTTTTCCCATTGTCATTCCTTTTATTTGTAAATAAAAATCATTAAATTCAATTTTGCAAACATAAGAGGGCTTTAATATCAGTAAAAAACAATCACACTCTAAACAATTTGTCCAGAGGCGATGCCCTGAGCTTGCCAGCACTGAGCAACGCCGAAGTGTCGAAGGGACATATACAATGTTTCCCCATATTAATGTTTAAAAAAGTATGCGTTTGCTCTGTTAAATATTAGCCTTGTGTAGATTATTAAAAAAGAAAAAGGAATTTAAGCAAGGTTTTATAAAAAATGTTTATATTTGGTCTTGTTATTAAACTGATATGCAAAACAAAATTATTTCAATACTTAACCAAAAAAATCTTAATCGTGAGGATTTGATTTTATTGCTCTCGGCAAATGCTTCTGAGACTGAACTTATTTATAAAAAAGCTGCAGAAATTAAGTCGAAACATATAGGTAATTTTACTTACTTTCGTGGATTGATAGAGTTATCGAACGTATGTACGAAAAATTGCTATTATTGTGGTATCCGTAGTGGAAATAAAAAAGCAAAACGTTATACTGTAACAGATGACGAAGTTTTGCGAGTGGTTCGATATGCTTTAGACCGTAATTGGGGATCAATAGTAATTCAAGCAGGAGAGAGGCAAGATGATATATTTATTGACCGAATTGAGGGTCTTTTGAAGAAAATCCAAGCTTTGTCGTCAGAAAAAGTAGGTATAACATTGTCTCTTGGTGAACAAAAAATCGAAACTTACGATAAGTGGTTAGAAGCTGGAGCAACAAGATATCTCGTGCGTGTTGAGACATCTAATGAGGATTTGTTTTATAAAATTCATCCGAAAGATAAATTACACGATTTTGAGTTGAGAAAGCAAGCACTTATAGATTTGCAAAAAGCTGGATATATTACTGGTACAGGGGTAATGATTGGTTTGCCTTTTCAAACTATGGGCGACCTTGCCGATGACCTTTTATTTATGCAAGAATACGATATTGATATGGTTGGAATGGGACCTTATATTGAACATGAAGACACTCCCTTATATCGTTATAATGATGTTCTACTTCCTGTAGATGAGAGGTTTAATCTTACACTTAAAATGATAGCGGTTTTAAGAATTTTAATGAAAGATGTTAATATTGCCTCTGCAACAGCATTACAAGCAATAAATCCTCTTGGTAGAGAAGAAGGTATAAGGTGTGGTGCAAATGTTATCATGCCAAATATTACACCTGTTAAATATCACGAAGCTTATAATCTTTATAAAGGAAAACCGCAAATTGTTGCCGAGACAGACGAATATATTAAACAGCTCGAAACTCAAATAAATGAGGCTGGCGATGTAGTTGGTTACGGAGAATTAGGCGATCCTTTACATTTTAAAAATAGAACCGGGTCTTAACGGATATGAAAATATTAAAAAGAATATTCAGATTTTACTACGAAGGATTTAAAAATATGCCCCGGTGGGGAAAGCAAATGTGGCTGATTATTCTTATCAAAGGTTTTCTTGTTTTTGTGTTGGTAAAATTTATTTTTTTCCCAAATCATTTAAAGACAAACTTTGACACTGATGAGCAAAGAAGCGAGCATGTTATAAATGAGTTAATTAAAACTGCACAGGATGACACAATTACTACTGAACATTGACCCAGTCTTAATTGACTGGTCGAGGGCTCAATTTGCCCTAACCGCAATGTTCCATTGGATTTTTGTTCCAATAACTCTTGGAATATTATTTATTATTGCGATAATGGAAACGGTTTATGTGAAAACTGGTAATCCAGAGTGGAAACGAATAACTAAATTTTGGATGAAACTATTTGCAATTAATTTTGCTATTGGAGTTGCAACAGGTATAATCCTTGAATTTGAGTTTGGCACAAATTGGTCGAATTACAGCTGGTTTGTCGGTGATATATTTGGAGCTCCGCTGGCAATAGAGGGTATAATGGCATTTTTTATGGAAACCATATTTATTGCTGTTATGTTCTTTGGTTGGAATAAAGTAAGTAAAAAGTTTCACCTTACAGCAACTTGGCTAACTGCTTTGGGAGCAAATTTATCGGCTTTATGGATATTAGTGGCTAATGCGTGGATGCAATATCCCGCAGGTATGCAGTTTAATCCAGATACTGCACGTAACGAAATGGTCGATTTTTGGGAAGTCTTATTTTCACCTGTTGCTGTAAATAAGTTTTTGCACACTGTTACATCAGGATATACGCTTGCTGCTTTATTTGTGATTGGGGTTAGCTCATATTTTTTGTTGCGAAAAAGAGAAACTTTGCTCGCTAAACGAAGTATAGTAATTGCATCTGTCTTTGGATTTATTTCGGTAATGGCACTTATTTTTACAGGACATGGCTCTGCCGTGCAAGTTGCTGAACATCAACCAATGAAACTCGCTGCAATGGAAGGGCTGTATGAAGGTGGACAAGAAGCTGAACTTATTGGATTTGCAATCCTAAATCCTAACAAGGAAGTTGATAATGACGAAAAGCCGTATTTGTTTAAAGTTGGGTTTAAAGGAGTATTGAGCTTTTTAATAGATTTTGATACAAAAACTTATGTGCCTGGTATTGCTGATCTTGTTTACGGAGACGAGCAAAATCAAATATTACCTACCGAAGAAAGAATGAGAAAAGGTAAAATTGCTATGAATGCTCTTATTGCTTATAAAGAATTTAAAGAGCAAGGAAATGAGGAAGAGGCAAAATTGCAGTATGATATTTTAATGGATAATTATAAACATTTTGGATATTCTTATGTGAAAGACCCAAGAGATATTGTTCCGCATGTACCAACTGTCTTTTATAGTTTCCATATAATGGTTATATTCGGTACAATGTTCGTATTAGTTTTCCTTATTTTTGCGTGGCTGACAATTACCAACAAAATTGAAAATTTCAAATTTGGAAAATTATTATATATAATTGGTCTTGCTTGTATTCCTATGGCTTTTATTGCCTCTGAAGCTGGCTGGGTCGTTGCGGAGGTTGGTCGTCAACCATGGGTTGTTCAAGACTTAATGACTGTAGATGCTGGCGTTACTAATATTTCGAGCGGGGCGGTACAAACAACCTTTTGGATATTTGCTTTTATTTTTACTGGACTGTTAATCGCCGAAGTAAGTATTATGCTAAAATTTATTAAAGACGGGCCTGCTAAACCCGAAAATGAAGGAGGAAAATAATTATGATAACTGCAGAAATTACTCATCTCTTTTTTCAGCAATATTGGTGGTTGCTGGTGTCGTTATTAGGTGCATTACTGGCGTTTTTGCTCTTCGTTCAAGGTGGACAAACTCTTATTTATACAATAGGAAAAACCGAAACGGAACGTAAAATGATAGTGAACACTTTAGGACGTAAATGGGAATTCACTTTTACAACTTTAGTTACGTTTGGAGGCGCTCTTTTTGCAGCTTTTCCACTTTTTTATGCCACAAGTTTTGGTGGTGCCTACTGGTTGTGGATTGTTCTTTTGTTAGCTTTTACCTTGCAAGCGGTGTCGTATGAGTTTAGGTCTAAAGCGGCTAATGTGTTTGGTAAAAAGTTTTACGAAATATTATTATTTATAAATGGATTAGTGGGTACGGTTATTATTGGAACTGTCGTTGGTACTTTTTTTAATGGTGCCGATTTTTCGTTAAATATGCTCAATAATGTAACTTGGCATAATGAAACCAGAGGACTTGAAACATTGTTAAATTGGCATAGTGTTAGTTTGGGATTGTCTGTGTTTTTTCTTGCAAGAATTCTTGGAGCTTTATATTTTATATTAACTATTCAGGATGAAAATATTTTTAGACGCTCAAAAAAACAGATTTTAATTAATCTTATACCTTTCTTAATTTGTTTTTTATCGTTTTTAACTTATTTGATGATTAAAGAAGGCTTTGCAGTTGATGCTAATGGAACTATTTTTATGGAAAAATACAAATATCTGCATAATTTGTTAGATATGCCAATAGTATTAGCAAGTTTATTGATTGGAATAATTGGGGTTCTATGGGGTGTCTTAAAGACTTTATTTGGTAAAAATAATTACGAAAAAGGTTTTTGGTTTGTTGCTCCTGGTACTGTTCTTACAGTATTCTCTTTGTTTGCGATAGCCGGATTAAATAATACATCATTTTATCCCTCTATTGCCGATTTGCAAAGCTCATTGACAATACAAAATTCAAGCTCCAGTTTATTTACACTTAAAATTATGAGTTATGTGTCTCTGTTTATCCCAGTAATGCTTGCTTTGGCAATTATTTCGTGGAGAGCCATAAATAAACATAAAATTACTGAGGACGAAATGAATGAAAAAAATGGAAAATCTTATTAAATTTGCAATATGGAACATCTAAAAGAAATTATTAGCCTTTTATCATGGCCTGTTATGATTTATGTTTCTTACAGACTTGTATTATTAGCATTAAAGTATTTTGAAAAAAACATAGAAAAACAAGATAACTAACTAAAAACTAATTTTATGATTACATCTTATCAATTTGTAAAATTCAAGGAAGATTCATTTGTTGAATTTCATCGGACATTGTCAGAGCAAAATACTGTTTCGTGCTTCGATTTCGAAGATAGTATTATTGATTTTAAACAAAATGATACCAATAGGTATAAATCTGACTATCGAGAGAAAGTTATAAAGCTTATAACTAAAAACAAGACAAAAATTCTTAAATCCTGGATTGGTTTCCGAATTAACGAATATGGAGATAATCGCTATCAGGATGATATTGAGGCACTTAACAAGCTTAATGAAATGAAATTTAGAGTTTTGTTTCTTGCAAATGTTACTACTCCCGAAACATTAGAGAAATTTTTTAATGAAAATCAAAACTTAAACTTTGAAGAGCTTATTCCAATTATTGAAAGTAATGAGGCTTTTGGAAATCTTGAGGAAATTATTAAGTTTAAACATCCAAAATTTAAAAATGTAGTTTTTGGACATTGTGATTATAATCTTAGTTGTGATATATTTCCATTTATTCATCAAGATAATCCACGATATTGGTTTTGGGTTCAAAAATTTGAAAAACTGTGTAGTGAAAATAATAAAGGCTTTGTAAATTCAATTTATTTAAACCTTAATCATAGTTTGCATTTTAAATTGATGCTTAAAAATACAAGTCGATTTTTTGATAATTGGGGACAGATTACTCTGAATACTCAACAAAGCACCGATGCCTTTAATTTTAAAGATACAGATTTGATAAATGTGCGAGAACTGAATCTTTTGGATGATATGAATATTACCGAATATGCCAATAAAATTGTAAAACTCTTTGAAAAATACAATCCTGACGGGAGGGGATATACTATAATGCCTGATACAAAAATATTTATTTGTCCGCAGGAATATCTTGCCGCTAAAAGATTTATTTCAGGTTAAATATTAAAGAAACTATCTCTGTTTTTTATTGACTTTTGTCATTTATTTTTGGCTGTAAACTCTTTAGTTTTACATAATTAAAATAATTATAATATGAATAAAATTGCTTTAATCTCAGGAGCGAGTGCTGGTATTGGTTACGCAATTGCCGAGCTTCTTGCCAATAATAATTTTGACCTTATTATCACTGGACGCAGAAAAGAACGTCTCGAAATTCTAAAATCAAAACTTGAGAAAACCACAAATTCTAAAGTTATTTGTCTTTGTTTTGATATTAGAGAAAAACAAGAAGTTTTTAATGCAATCGAAACTTTGCCTCAAGAGTTTAAAAAGATAGATGTACTTGTAAATAATGCGGGACTTGCCTCTGGACTTTGCTTAATTCAGGACGGAGATATTGATGATTGGGAAACGATGATAGATACTAATATCAAAGGCTTGCTGTATCTTACACGTGCCGTTTCGCCCTTAATGATAGAAAATAAAAAAGGACATATCGTAAATATTGGCTCAATTGCTGGCAAAGAAGTTTATCCAAACGGGAATGTATATTGTGCAACAAAACATGCTGTTGATGCTTTATCTAAAGCTATGAGAATAGACATGTTGCCGTATGGTATTAAAGTTTCTCAAGTAGCTCCGGGCTTAGTCGAAACTGAGTTTTCTATTGTGCGATTTCACGGCGACAAAGAACGTGCGGATAATGTGTATAAGAATTTGATGCCTTTACGTCCAGATGATATTGCTGATGCAGTTCTGTATGTCGTAACAAGACCCGAACATGTTTGCATTAACGATATGCTTATAACTCCAACGGCGCAAGCTTCTTCAACGAATGTTATTAGAAATAAATGAAGTTTTATCGTGAAATACTGATAGAAATTGCAAAAAGGGCAGGAGAGGAGACACTAAAATATTATCTAAAAGATTTTGTAACGGAATATAAATCTGATAATTCGCCAGTTACTAATGCCGATATTGCAGCCAATAATGTTATAGTCTCAGAATTAAAAAAAACTGGCTTAATAATTATTAGTGAAGAGTCTTCGCAAATTAAATATGAAGACCGCAAAAATTTAACCGAATATTGGATAGTTGATCCTATTGATGGAACAAAACAATTTGTTAAAGGTGAGGATGAATTTACTGTAAACATTGCTCTTATAAGAAATAATAAGCCTGTCGAAGGTGTGGTTTTTGCTCCCGCTCTAAAAAAACTTTACTATGGAAATATTGTTGAAGGTGCTTTTCTTTACGATTTTTCTGGTAGTGAAGAAAATATTAAGAGCCTTTATTTAATAAAAAAAGACGGTTTAAGCATGATTGTTAGTAAATCGCACCTAAATAAAAAAACTGAAGATTTATTAGCTCAAATTAAATTAGAAATTCCAGATTTAAGTATTCATAGTGTTGGCAGTTCATTAAAGTTTTGCCGTATAGCAGATGGAAGTATTGATGTTTATCCTCGAATTGGTTCAATCTCAGAGTGGGACATAGCAGCTGGACACGCAGTTTTAATGTCCGCTGGAGGTTATGTTAAAGACTTAAATACTGGGCATGAAATTCTCTATAATTCGCCTAATCTTAGAACGCCTGATTTTATTGCATATCTTGATGGTGCTAAATATGATATGATTAAAAAAATAATTAGTGTTTAGGGATTGTAGATTATTCGTGGTTAATAAAATATTTAAGTGCTCATATTTATAGCAATAATTTAGAATATTTGAGCAATAAAGTGTAGAAAACAATCATTATTTTCCGCTATCAGAAAAGTATTTCATAAATTGTGCTCGTTGATATGCCTGTGGATTTGTGATTTTTTCTTTGTTTGCAATGCCAATAATTTCTTTGATGGATGTGAAATTGTTTTCAGACAATATTTTTTCAATTTCTTGCAACACAATTACTAAATCACCTACACCGTTTAAGTATAGTCCCGAAACCATTTGAACCGCATTTGCACCCGCCATCAGGTTTTTAATAACTGCTTTTCCATCATGAATACCTGTTGAAGCTGCTAAATCGCATTCTAATTTGTTAGCAAGAATTCCTGTCCACCTTAGTACCATTGAGTTTTCTTCTGGTGTGCTGTATAAATTCCCTGATCCCACTTTTTGAGTTTTGATATTGATGTCGGGTGAAAAGAAACGGTTAAAAAACACCATTGCATTGATACCTGTATTAGAGAGCCTTGTCGCAAAATTTGCAAAGCCCGAGAAATAATAACTCATTTTTACAGCAATTGGAATGTTTACAACAGATTTTACAGACTTAATGATGTCAAAATATGTTTGTTCTATTTCTTCGCCTGTTTTCTCTGGGTCGGAGGGTAGTATAAAAATATTTAATTCCAAAGCATCTGCTCCAGCATTTTCAATTTTTTTAGCAAACTCAATCCATTCGCCATTCGAATCGCAGTTAATACTTGCAATTACTGGAATTTTGGTCTGAGTTTTAGCATCTTTGATGAGTTTAAGGTAATTATTAAGCGAATTTTGTTTTGTGTAGAAACCAATATAGTTTTCAACATCAGAATATGAGTCAAAAATATTATTCATTCTTTGATTGTCAATATCCATTAAGATTTGCTCCTCAAAAAGTGATTTGAGAACTACTGCGGCAGCTCCATTCTTTTCTAAGTTTAGAATGCTTTCTACGTTGCCTGTTAATCTCGATGCTCCAATGATTACTGGGTTCTTGAGTTGTAAACCCATGTAGGATGTTGATAAATCTACATTCATAATTTCTACTTTTTATTGTTTATATAATTATCGATTCCAATAGCTGCTTTGTGTCCATTAGCAATACCATGAATTACGTCTGGTCCTTGAATAATGTCGCCACCTAAAAATAACCATTCTATACTTGATTGGAAGTGTTTATTTACAATAATTCTACCTCTATTATCCATTTCAAGATTTTCTTTTATTGAAACGCTTAAATAGGAGAGGTCCATTCCTTGTCCAATTGACTCAACAATCATATCTGCCTCAAAGAAATTTTTGATATTTTCATCAAATTTTGGATTAAATCGACCATCTTCGTCAAAAACGGACAAGCACTTAACAACATGTAGTCCTTTTACTTTGTCATTTTCAATTTCAATTTCAATCGGTCCCCAGCCTGGTATAATTTGAGCTTGTTCTTCACGTCCTTCAATAATCTCTTCACGGTCAGCAGGCATAATATCTTCTGATTCTAAGGATGTTGTAATAATATTTACTTTTCCGTATTTTTGGTTTTGTAAGCGAGCCATTGAACGAGTGATGTCAAGAGCTACATTCCCACCTCCGATTACTACAATTTTATTCTCTATTGGTATTTCATTCCCAAGCGAAATTTCACGCAATAAATCAGTAGCAAAGTAAACATTTTTATTATCTGATCCTGGTATTTTTGTGCTACGACCGAGATGCAATCCTGTACCAGCGAACACAGCGTCATAATCTTTATTGAGTTGCTCTAATGTAATATCTTTTCCAATTGTAGTATTATATTTTATTTCTACTCCAAGCGATAAAATGTAATTTATATCTTTATCAATTTGGTCGTACGGCAATCTATATTCTGGAATGCCATATCTCATCATACCACCAGCAAGAGGGAGTTTCTCAAATATTGTACATGAATATCCCATTAGTGCCAAGTAGTGTGCAGCCGATAATCCTGACGGCCCTGAACCAATAATTGCGACTTTTTTACCATTTTGTTCAATTGTGTCTGTTCCAAGTATTTTTTTGAATTTTTCAGACGGGTTTTGATCAGCAATATATCTTTTTAACCATCTAATTGAAATTGGGTCGCCTTGATGTCCTACTGAACATACTGTTTCGCATTTGTGAGTGCAAATACGTCCGCATATTTCGGGCAATGGATTTGTGTCATATAAAATTCTTAATCCTTCTTCAAGATTATCATTTCGGATAGCTTTTATATATTCTGGAATTCCCATCTGTGCAGGGCAAGTGGCAGTACAAATTCCGCATTCTACACAACGGTCTGCTTCTGCTAATGCTTGTCCTTTTGAATATCCTTGAACGATCTCAATAAATGATTTGTCTCTTTCTTCAGGATGCAATTCGTTCATTTCAACTCTATTGGGATTGTAGAGATTGTAATTTGGTTTTTTCCAACCTTTTTCAGAATTATCCCATGGTTTAGCATCAGCTCCTGGAACAAATAAGAAGTTATCAGCATCTTCGTCAATCCAAGTGAACTCATTAGACATTGATAACGAATTAGTTGTACAAATATCTACACACAAAGCACACCAGCAGCACCTGCCATAGTCTATTTTCGGACGTAAGCCGCTATCACCGTGTTTTGTTTCAATACCCTCAACAGGCACAAGGTCTATTGCTGCATTTTGACAAATGTCTTCGCAAGTACCACAACCAATGCACTTGTCAATTTCGTTTTTATGAAAACCACGATATCTGTCAGCACCTTCCCTTTCAAGAGGCTTTTTTATCGTTAAAGGCTCTCTTATTAGATGTTTCCATGCGGTAAAAGGTGATAATATGTCGTTTGTTTTTCCCATTTTTTTAAATTATTCTATTTTCACTCTTAATTTGCTAATTTAATTCCAAACATCGAATTATCTTTCAATTTCCGGCGGATATGTATGTAATGACACCATTAGTCCTGCGATATCTGCTAAATTACAGTTTATTATCATTTTTTCGAGAAGCGAAACTGCATGAGTATAACTTGGACCTCTCACGTTTATTCTTCTTGGATATTCTGTTCCATCAGCAACCATGTAATATCCATATTCACCACGAGTGCATTCTGCTTTTGAATATGTTTCACCTTTTGGGACTTTCCAGTGAAGAACGTTTGGTGTTTCGGCTCTTATTTCTCCGCCATCAGGCATTTTTGCCATTATTTGTCTAATTAGATCAATGCTCAAAAGTAAATCTTTTCGGCGTAAATCGGCACGATTGTAGATGTCCGAATGGCTTGCAGTAATTGTTTCAAAATCTAATTCAGGATAAGCAAGATATGGGTTGTCTTTCCTCACATCAAGTGGAATCCCAGCCGCTCTTGCATTCGGTCCTGTGATGCCAAATTTGTAAATCCAGTCTTTTTCAATAATACCCATATCTACAGAGCGTTTTTTGAATACTGCATTGTTAAACATAACTTTATCAACATCTTGCATCATTTGCTCGATGAACTTTAGATTTTCTTCCATTCTTTGTTTGAAGCCTGCTGGTAATAATCCACGTACTCCGCCAGGTATTATATACATGTGATAAACTCGTCCACCTGTAAGTTCTTCAAACCTATCAAGCATTGAGTCTCGCAAGTAATTCGTCCACTGTCCGATAATGCCTTGTCCAAATGCACCAGCTTGTCCGCCAATCCACATAAGATAACTTGCAAGTCTGGCCATTTCGAGAACTAATGTTCTAAGCCATTTTGCAGTTTCGGGTATTTCGATGCCAGCAAGTTCTTCCATTGCAGCGGCAAAGCAATATTCGTTAAAATCTGGTTCTGGCACTGATACACGGCAGACAATCGGAAAACATTGTATGTATTTTCGGCGTTCCATAAGTTTTTCAAATCCACGATGCAGATAACCCACGTGCGTCTCACAGTCCATAACTTCATCTCCGAGAAGAGTAATTTCAAGCGACATATTGCCCGTAATTCCAGGATGTTGTGGACCATGCCACATCTTTAGATATTTGTGAGAGCTTAAATCAATATCAATTTTCCCGTGTTCATTCTTTTCCGGAAATAAACTTCTATCTTCTTTTATGTTAAATAGTTTACTCATCTGGATATAATTTTTGTTTCATATATTCAACCGGATTGTTTTTTGTTCGTCCCTCACGTGGGAAATAAGTGTCTTCCGAATATTTTTTTGTGTCAAAATCTCTTCTGTAAGGTGGTAATCCATCCCAGCCTTCCAATATAAATGGTTTATCGACTCTGGGGCTATTTGGAAAGTTTATACCGAACATTTCTTTTAGTTCCCGTTGGTATGTTGCTGCTTGTTCCCATAAGTTATGAATAGATGTCATTTCAGCTTTTTCTCTATCAATAAATACACGTAATATCAAATCCATTTTTAATTCAGGATTATTGATTATGTACGATAATTGAAACTGGTTGTTTTCAATCCAATCTACTGCTGTAAGAATTGCAAGATGCTTAAACCCCTCAAATTTTTGCATATATATGAGCAAATCTACAGCTTTATCTTGTTCAACAGTCAATAATGCAGTTTTATCATTCTGTTGTTTAAAATCGCTAATTGGATACAGTTTTTCTATTTTATTTATTATTTCTTTCATAGGATTGAATTTACCAGTTATAATCGGGCATATCCCAATCTTTAATTATTTTTTTCTGATTTGATTTATACCATTCAAATTTTTCGGCGTACACATTATATCCTTCTCCACGTCCTTCGCGAATAATCTTTTTTAGTTGGTCAAATCCTGCTAAAAGTGATTCGGGTCGTGGCATACATCCAGCAACATAAACGTCCACTGGGAGATAATAATCTAGTCTGTTTATTGTATTATAACTGTCCCAATACATGCCTCCGTTAATTGTACAACTACCTAGTGCCATTACATATTTTGGTCCTTGCATTTGCTCATAGGTTCTGATAACTCTTTTTAGTGTTTTTACGGATAGATATCCTGAAATCACAAAAACATCTGCTTGTCGTGGAGTTGGACGCCATTGTATTCCATAGCGATACGCATCAAATTTAGGAGTCATTAGCGGACGCATTTCAATTGCACCACAACCTGTTCCAAAACCTAATACCCAAAGCGAACGGCTTCGGGCCCAATTTCTAAAATTCTCAACTACGGCGATTGATGATTTTTTATGTACTTCGGGAAGATCTTCACAAAAATAATCTTTTAATGGATCAACCTCTATTGCTTCTCCTTCGGGAGAATATACTGTTCTTTTTTCTGTATGCTCTTTACTCATAACTATTCTTTTATAAGAATTTTGAAACTAATACTGCCGCCACACCTATAACTAAAGGAACTCCTAAATACCATCTTACCGACTGGTCAACTCTGAAGCGAGGATACACAACTCCAACAACAACAGACAACATATAGATAAAGAATGTTTTAATAATAAGCTCTCCCCAACTGCTTGCACCACCAAAAAGTAAGTTCATAAAAAGGATAAGTTTAGCAATAGGAAAAATCGCTCTATTTAGTTGTAATACTCCAAGCAAACCCGAATGGAATTCCGTTGGAGGTCCAATAGGAATTTCTTGAGGTGCAAGAACTACATCGAACGGGCTTCGTCCCATGGCTGCAAGAAATGCTAATAACATAGCTATGCTTGCAAGTGGATTAGTGAAAAATGACCAATTTAAAATTCCACCTTGTTGTGCTGCAACGATCTCCGTAATATTCAAAGTTTGATATTGTACTGCTAAGGATATAACCGCTAATGTTAGTGGTAATTCATAAGCAGTAACCTGACTTAATCCTCTTGATACTCCAATAGCAGAGTGTGGGTGTCCACTTTCGCCTGCTCCTAAAGCCATTCCTAATACTCCAAAAAATTGGAAATATAAGATTAGTAATAAGTCTCCGCTAAATGAGAAATTTTGAAACATATTGTTGCCAAAAATAACTGGCATAAACATCAATAAGCCAATACCTCCTGTTAGTCTAAAAACTGGTGCAATATAATACATAATGCCATGACTGATGCGCGTACGTTTGCTGTAGTTTTTGATTATATCAATATAAGGTTGATAAAATGGGATACCATATCTGCGTCCAACTCTGGCACCAATTTTTCTTGTAATTCCCTGCACCAATAATCCATAGTTTAATACAATAAACAATGTTAATAGTGCAAATAATATTTGTTTAAATAGTGGGTCCATTAAAATCCTCCGAATGAGATTAAGTAAATAACTAAGATAAATGCCACAATATGAATTAAATATGATTGTCCGTTTCCATTATAAATTTTTGTAAACTTATCTGAAACGGAGTGTACTCCTTCATCTACTCGTTGCCAAAAGTTTGTTATGCCAGGAGCAACCAAAAAACCAACAGCTTTTTGGTAAGGTGCAAAGAAGTTATATGCAAAGTGTGTAGTTTCTGGTAAGAATGGTCTTTCGGCTGCATAGCCAATGTTGAATTGCTTTACTTTTTTTGCTTTACGATTCATAAAAAGAAGCCATGCTAATACTACTGCAAAGATACCAATTACAATAAACATTACGATTTTCCCATTCCAGTAACCAAGTGCAGTTGTAGCCATTTGGCCATCCCATGTTATTGCACCATTTGGAAAGTATGGCAATAGCATTTCGCCGATAGGTTTTAATAAGGAGTTTGGCAGCATTGAAAATAACATTATTACTAGTAGAATTAAATACTGAGGCACTAAAATCCAAAATGGAGCTTCTTTTATGTTGCGATGCTCATCTTTAGGCTGCCCAAGAAAAATTGTGTGGATTAATCTAAAACAGTAGAGGAATGTGATTATTCCTGAAAAGAATAGAATCGCTCCTTGTAAGAACCACTGTTTTTCTACTACCGCTTGAAAAAACAACCATTTTCCGGCAAAACCTGTTAATGGCGGAACTCCCGCAAGTACTATTATACCAATTAATACAGATATAAATGAGAAAGGCATTTTTTTGATTAGACCTCCCATTTTATACATATCTTTTGTTTTTACTCTCCATACAACACCACCAATTGCCAAGAAAAGCAATGCTTTAAACATAAAGTGAGTAACAGAAAACGAAACAGCCGTTAACCAGCCTAAATGAGACATCAACGAAAGTCCGAATAAAACATATCCTAAGGCTCCAATGCTTGAATAAGCGAGTAATTTTTTTGCATCTTCTTGAAAAGCAGCCATTAGATTTCCCATCAAAGCTGTGATAACAGCAACCCAACTAAGAATGTATGCAAAACTGATATTACCAATAAATTGCTCGCCCATAGCAAGAAATAGCATTATTAGACCAAAAACACCTGCTTTGAGAAGAATTGCCGATACCATTGGAGAAACATCTGCCTCGGCTTCGGCATGAGCACCTGGCAACCATATATGAAGACCAATTGAGGCGGTTTTAGTCATAAATCCGATTGCAAGCAAGCCAAAAATCCAAGGAGCGTACAACTCAACATTTGATAATATGTTTAAAGAAATATCTGATTTACCAATTGCTGCCATACCGAATCCTGCCAAAATTAAATATGCTCCACCCATAGAAAATAGCATGTAACTTAAAGCATGTTTTATTGATTTTTTACCTCGTAAAATCAAAAAGTATGAACCAATTGTCATTAATTCCCACGCAAAAAAGAACTCAAGCGTTGTTGTTGCCTCAACAAGTCCAATTAAACCTGCAAACATCATTAGTGCAAATGGATAAAAACCTTGACGTTTACCTTTATATGCATAACCTGCAATAAGTGTTAAAATACCGCCTATAATAAAAATTGCAGCAAAAACGCCTTGTATATCAGTATATGATTCGTAATTAAAATAATAGTAGGCTGCCATTGCCGCAATTGCGAGTGTGTTTTTTATAAAAGCTGGTAAAAACTCAATAAATGCAAATCCAAGTGCAACTGCTAGTGGTAAATAATTGATGAGACTAGCATACTTATGTTCGCTACTAATGTAGTAGCCAGCTATAAATGTAGTTGCTGCAAAAAATAAAAGTGGGATTAATTGATGAAGTTTTACTTTAATTTTTTCATTATTTGGCATATCTAATTTTATAGCATATCCAAGCCATCTAAACATAAAGACAATTTCAAAAAATGAGCCTATAAGAATAGCAAATATCCAAATAAAATTTTTAGTTTCTGCTAATTGCATTACTAATTCCCATTTTCCAAAGAAACTTGGAAAAGGAGGGAGTCCTGCAAGAGAAAAAATGAAAATGCCAAATAATACGAGCAAAATTTTATTAGTTCTAAGTATCGACCAATTTTTTATTGAATCCTGTTTTATTATACCGGAAATCCAGAACAATCCTGCTTTTGCTAAAAAATGACTTATCAATATCGAAATGACAATAAAATACGTATAGCTTCCTATCACACTCGACAAACCTATAACTGCTGTTAGTAAGCCAATTTGAGCAACCGATGAGTATCCTAACATACGTTTTGGATTATCTTGCTTTAGAGCCATTAAATTTGAAAAAACAAAAGTAATGATACCTATTGTGGCTATAAAAAATTGTAAGTTTTCGGGTGCAAGAGGCAAAAGTTTCATTAAAACATAAATCGATGCAGTTGCGTAAGCACTTGATAGTAAGGCACCAACACCACTTTGGGCAGAACAGTAAACATCAAGTCCCCAACCGTTTGCCGGAAATGGTTTTAATTCTAAAACAATTGCAATCATTATAAAGAAAACTGCAATAGAAATGCCTTTTGTAGCTTCAAGATTTTGGACAAGAATAAAATCAATATTTAATGTGCCTGTGTAACTATAGATAAAAGCAATTCCGATTAGTAGTATTCCAGCAATTATTCCAGTTGCAATCATATATTTGAAGCCAGCCGAAATACTCTTTGTCGTTTGAGTGAGAATTACTAATCCAGCAACCGCAATACTGCTAATTTCAAGAAAAACGAAAAGATTGAATAAATCACGTGTCATTACAACAACATTTAATCCCATTATGAGCATAAGAAGTGCAATAAATGAATTTTTACCCGCCTTTTTGAGCTTGTCAAACATATATAATCCACCAAAAAGCCCAATTGCATTAATCATAAGTGTAAATAGTGCTTCATCTTTGCCCATCATAAGATTGATAGAGAAAGGAGGTTTAAAAGCGGTCGTAAATATTTGGAATGTCTCAATATCGGCTGTAACGAAGCTATAAAACCATTGTGCCGAAACGATAGACGCAAAACCTAATGTTAGAAGGCTTAGGATACCTGCAAAAGTTTCTGTGTTCTTTCTTAGTAAGCCTATTGAGAATGCTATTCCCAGAAAAACGGCTATAATATAAATAGGATTTACCATTTTGTATCTTTATAATCGTTAATAAGTAATGTTTTCTTTTGCTTGTACATTTTTAGTGCATAAACCAAAAGTAAAGCGGTAACTCCTAAGCCAATAACAATAGATGTTAGTACTAATGCTTGTGGTAAGGGGTCAACAATTTTTTCGGCAGTATCAGTTTGTAGCTCAGGTGAGTCAAGAATGGGAGCAGTTTTGTTTCGGATGTAACCGATAGCAACTAGTATTACATTTATTCCAGTTTCGAAGATTGTAAATGATACTATGATTTTTAAAATGTTTTTTTGTGAAATCATGCCCCAAATACCTAGTAAAAGTAGGATAAACCCAACTGCAAGACTGATTTGTTCTATTCCAATGTTTTGCATTATTCTTCGTTTTGAATTTCTTTTAAATTTCTGATAATTCCTGTTAATTCTGTTCCAACTTTTAGACCTACCAAGATGTAAATTATGGGAACAGTGCCTGCACTTAAAATTGTTCCAAATGTACCGAGGCCAATAATCTGATTGTCAAGAAAGCCACCGGCGAGAACAATTCCGAGCAAACCAATAATGACAAAACTTACTCCCGATAATGATTCGATTATAGATAATACTCGATGATTAATTGCGGGACGCGGTAGTGCTATTAGCATTAAGACAAAAGCAGATGCGATTATTGCACCACCTTGAAAACCCCCACCAGGCGTTAAATGCCCGTTGATAAAAACATAAGTGCCCAGTAATACGATTATAGGTACAAGAATTTTTGCTCCAGTACCAAGTATTTCACTATATCTTTTTACTTTTGGTAGTGCATGATTATTACTGCTTTTTGTTTTTAGAAAAAATCCTATAATGGCCGCTGTTAAGAAAAGAATGGAGACTTCGCCCAATGTATCAAGCCCTCTATAGGTTACAACAACTGCTGTAACAAGGTTGGCTGCTCCAACTTCATCTTTGCCATTATTGGCATAATGTTCTGCAACAAAGCCAAGTTTTTCTTTTGGAGTAAATTCTGCATACAAATTATACATTATTGCAGCTAGTCCAAGTATCAATAGTATTAAGAGACTATTCCTTAACATGTTTTTGTTTTTTAATTTTATTTAATACGTAAAAGAAAATAAAGGTGGTTAAACCGCTTCCTATAGCTGCTTCGGTTAGTGCAACATCAGGAGCTGCCATAAGCAAATAAAGTATCGAAGCAATTAAACTCACACCGCCGGCAGAAAGTATAGCTATTGTTATCTTTTTATGATGTATAGATATTACAGACATTGTAATCATTACCACACCAAGAACTACCGAAATAATTATCCATATCATAAGCTTATTCTTTGTTGTTGTTAATTTTCTCTTTCTCTTTATCCTCAATGCCATCATCAGCTAATTGATCTATAATGGTTTTGTCGGATAGTTTTATTTTACTAAAATGTGCTGCTCTTGCCAAAACATGCGATGATATTGGGTTTGTAATTAAAACAAATAATATTAGTATTATCAGTTTTCCTGTCCAATTAGGCGTGATAAAAATTATCCCAACTAATGTTAGCATTGTACCAAGTGTTGATGCTTTTGTGCCTGCCTGTATTCTGGTAAAGAGGTCGGGCATTCGGACAAGACCTAGCGAACCCAATAACAAAAATATTGAACCCAAAAGGACAATTATAGCACCTATAAGTTTTAATGTTTCCATTTATAAAGATTTTTCTAGATATTTCGATATTATTATTACTCCTAAAAAACTTAACAAACCATAAACAATGGCTATGTCAATGTAAATTATGCGACCCGACAAATATGAGATTATCCCAATTAGTCCTATTGTAGATATTGTCATTGTGTCAAATGCTGCAATCCTGTCAAAACTTGTAGGTCCTTTAATAAATCTGTATAAGGATAGCAAGACCGATATTAGGATTATTATTGCCGAAATATTTAATAATTGCTCAACCATATATTTCTTTTAAATATTTTTCAAACTTATTTACAATAGCCTCAGTTGCTGCATCAACGTCTCTGTCTTCAACGTTAATCCAATGCACATAAATAAACTCTTCATGTATATCAATACTAAGTGTACCCGGTGTTAGTGTAATCGAATTGGCAAGTATCATGCGACCAATTTCTGATGTTAAAGTAGTTTTAACTTTGACTATTCCTGGATTTATTGGCAGCTTTGGACTAATAACTCGATATGCAACATCAAAATTCGATTTGATTAACTCAATTAAAAATACAAATGTAAAAACGATAGAGTAAACAAAAGATTTCGGGCTTAGCTTTATTTGATTAAAAACCGAACATTTGTTGCATAGTAATAAGGCTATCGAAACAGAAACACCCACACCTATAATTAAGATAATGGGATTAAAAGAATTGTTTAATAATATCCATACGGAAAATAAAACAATTGTCATAATTAGAAAAGATTTAATCTTCATTCAAATTAAATTTAAAATAAATAATTTGTTTCAATGCAAACATACATAAATGCGTCATAAAGAGATGTAAAGATATGCAAAACAATGATTTGTATTACACGAAACATTGGTATGTTTAAAATTTAATTTGTTTTATTAAAAAAATAGACATACTTTTATTTTCTAATTAACAAATGTTAATAAAACAACAAACTATGAATAACGATTTAAGTAACAAATCATGTTTAGAATGTTCTGAAAAGTCATTGTGTTTTAATCATTTAACCGAAAAGGAGCTATTGGCAATTGACGAGAATAAAGTAGTTTTAAAATATAAAAAAGGAGAGATAATCGCAAAGCAAGGAGCTTTTGTTCCTCAAATTTTATATTTGCAAAAAGGATTAGTTAAAGTTTATAAAGAATTAAATGATAACGAAAATTTAGTGCTTACGATTTTTCCTAATGGCAGTTTGATTGGATTGCCCTCATTGTATAGCGTTTCTAAGATGGAATATTCAGTTGCGGCTTTGGTCGATTCTGTTATTTGTGCAATAGATAAACAGCTTTTCGAGAAGTTTATTAAAGATAATGGCGATTTTGCCGCTGCCGTAATAAGTAGTATGAACAGTTGCCTTCTCTATAATTTTAGTAAAATTATTTCGCTTACTCATAAGCAAATGAATGGACGTTTAGCCGAAGCATTATTGTTTTTATCTGATGTTATTTATAAATCTGATGAGTTTCGGATGGTGCTTTCGCGCAAGGATATTGCTGAGTTTACTGGAATGTCGGTTATGAGCGTTGTAAGAGCTTTAAAAGATTTTAAAGAAAACCAAATCATTACAGATGAAAATGGGGTAATCAAAATAATAAATCGAGAAAAGCTAATGAAAATATCTGTTACTGGATAGGGAATGCTAGTTGTTCAGAACTCAATAATTATATCGAATTCAAGTTATTAGTTCTTAACTCAACTTGAAAATTTTGCTCTCAAAAGAAATTTAATTCAAAAAAACTTTATTTTTTTTAAGTATTGATTAACAAGCATATATGATTTATGTTTTTCAAAAGTAGTCCCTCAATTGTAAAAAACAAAATTGCATAATGCAATGTGTGAGTAACTTACGACTATTGATTTTCAAGTTGGGTTAAACTTGTAAATGAGATTTGTAATAAAATCATTAAGAAAGAAATTAAACGAAGAGACTATTGACAAATTATCAATTTTTGAAAAAGCACCTCAGACTTATCGCTAATTTTGACAGAATAGAGTCCTGATGATAAGTTTAAAGATGTTTGCTGTTCTCCATATATAATACTTGAGTAAACTGTTTTGCCTGCGATGTCGTATATTGCTAAATCAGCACTTTTATCATTACCAAAATAAGTTATATTAACCAAACCATTTGAAGGATTTGGATAGATATGACAATAGTTATTAGGTTGTTTTTCGGATTTTAATGGAGAATTAATTTTAAGCCATACAGGATTTGTATAAGATTAGGAAGACTTTTCTGTACATTTATAAATATCCTCGTTGATACTGGTACGGTTTGTTTCGATTTCGGCACGTATTAAGAACCATTTATCAAGATAATCTTCTGGAGAAGTGAAATTGGAGTTTAAAAAGTTGAGCAAATTCAATTGATATGTTGCAGTATCTTCTGGTAAATTGGAGTATGTTTTATCGGTTTCGGTCATAATGATAATTTGTTTTCGGATTATATCTCCATATTCGACAGAATTTGCAGCAAATACATTAATATTTATATTGGCACAATCAATAAAATCAATAATTGTATCAGATCCTAAAAGAATTTCAGGGATATTATTTGTATTATCAGTATCAATTTCGAAGCCAACAATAGGACCTGATGATAAAATAAGTCTTCCATTTTTCATTGCATTGAGAATATTAGTTCCGTTTGTTCCCATACCTTGTGGGCAATAAACCAAAGAAGACAATTGCCCAATAGCATTATCTGTAACTTGTCCCGAAACGCCCAAAAACAAATCTGTTGTTGAAAAATTAAAAGACCCATGCGCATCACTACCGGCAGAAATAAAATACTTCCAGTTTTGTAGCGGAACTTACTTGAATGAATCGAGGTTTAACAGGGTTTATAACGGATATTTTTCATGTTTCTGTAGCTACACAGTCATAATATCCTCTATTTTAATATTAAATAGCTTTGTTATTTCATTTTGAATCTTATTTAGTTCTGGTACTATAATTTTCTTTAGTTTACACCCAATCGCCAATTCGCTTACTTTGATATTGTTTAGTTCATCAGTTATGTCGTGATATGATAATTTACAATTATTTTCTTTGTTATATTTTTTCAACCAGGGATATATTACCATCTCTAATTCTTTAACAATTGCGTATGAAAACATACAAACAAAAACATGCCCTCGCGTTTGTGCTTCGTTGACATGGAAGATAGGTCGAATATTAAGTTTATCGGTTTTCATATCCCTAAAAGCGTGTTCTACATTTTGCAATTCTTTATACTTCTCCCGTACCTGTTTTGTACCCATATTTTCCTTTTTAACAGTACTT
>Ga0265295_1003767_pt1 | contig 21423 bp, 14 predicted proteins | sample Munlansysbiofilm_FD_192503 | JGI IMG/M metagenome (GOLD analysis project Ga0265295, IMG submission 192503) | Leachate microbial communities from a municipal landfill in Southern Ontario, Canada - Methane capture system biofilm | ecosystem: Engineered > Solid waste > Landfill > Unclassified ...
AGACTTGGGCGCATGAGCCACTTCATCCAGCGTTTCACCAGCCATTCCGGCACGCCGGTAGGCCCGTCCCAGGCATACCCGCCGTTGATAAACAGGCGACCATCCGTGTTCAGGGTGATATAGCGGGATTCCAGCACTTCATCCGGGCGTATTTCGGTCTGATACACGCGCAGCTTATCGTTCTGGTGCTTGTACCCGCTGCGATATGTGACCTTGGTATCAATCTTCTGCATCTTCATCACCGAATACTACATCTTCAATGTGTGGCTTGCCCTGGGCTTCGCGCTCTTTGCGCAGCTCTGCCAGATCAACGCCCACGCTAGAGCCCGCCTCCCAGTTGAGGCCGCAGCCGGACAGCATGAGGGTGATGATAAATAGTGTGAGTAGTCTTTTCATGGCCTTGCCTCATGGTTTTGGATGGTTTTTTCAAGCAACGATATTGCATCGTCTATATCCTGCCCGATCTGCTTCGGCTCCGGCATTTCTGTGTCAGCGCCTCTGCGCCAGTCGTTGTAATAGCGCAGGCGGTCGATCAGGTCTTTTGTATCCTTTTTCTTTCGTGCGTCACCTCCCATTGTTTATCCCCCCCCCTTCCTTTGCCGCGCTTACGGTTTCTAGATTTGGCTTTAGGCGGGGTCCATACCACTTGGTATCCAAATATCGGATCATAATTTATGACTACCATCCGCTACCCCTTTCCTCCTGACCGCTTAAACCCGTACACCAGTTTAGCGGCGAACCTCCGGGCTTCTTGAAGGTTGTCACCTTGAAGCAAAAACTTGATTGCCATAAATATGTATCTGAGTTTCTTGAACCTCCCCATATCTAAAGAAAGGGGATTGCGCCGGTTCTTTCTTCATCTATCCCTCCGCTACCTTGCAGGGCCATCTATTCCAAGAGCTACACTGCCCGGTTGTCCGGCACGGGCAAACTCCACAGCATGAGTACGGGCAACGTTGCCTGGTTGTGCGTGACATGTTTTGCAGCTTTTCGAGCGGCAGGCCCCGTAGGCTTTGATTGCTATGCACCCGTTATTTCCCTTCATGCTTTTCTAGCCTCTGTATCCGCTTTTCGTGGTCTACGAGCAGCTCCCGGTTTTCAAATATGCGATCATCCAGATGCTTAATGCGTAGACTTGTGGCGCTCATTTGCCCGCCGATCCGCGCTACATCTTCGCGTATCTCGGTGCGCATTTCGCCCATCGTGCGGATCATCTCTTGTTGGGTTTCCTGTGTCTGGTTGATGTTGTACCCGGTCAATACCAGGATGGTTCCGAACGCTGCCAGAACCAGGGTTACAGTCGCTTTCAGGCTCCAAACCTTGCGGTGTATGTCGTTGCATGTTTCCGACAATCTCACCTCCCGAAGAGCCAAGGCGATGCAATAATTGCTTCTGCGATTGTTTCAGCGATTGCGCCTGTATAGTGGGGGCTGGTCAGGCGCTTGCGTTCTTCGGGGTTGGTCAGAAAGCCAAGCTCTACCAACACCGCCGGGCCGCGCGTGCCGGTGAGGACCGCAAAGTTTGCTTCCTTGTCCGGGTCGCCATCGCTGTAGTCGGTGCGGTAAGTGATATCAGGATGATCAGCCTGCATGTAGGTGTAGATGTTTGTGGCGGTTGCGTCTGATGGGGTTTCTCCGGGAGAAGTGAAAACCTCAAACCCGTGTGCTTGCTCGCTGGAGGCAGCGTTGCAGTGGAGTGAGATAAAAAGCGCGGGTCTGATCTTGTGCTCGATATTGCACCGCTCCTGGAGGTCCGCGCCAAGGTCTAGTTTTAGCTCGTGGTCTGCCATGCGCGTCATAAGCGCGTGTATGCCCTTCTCGCGCAATCTCTCGAACAACTGGTACGACACGCCAAGAGTAATATCTTTTTCCTTCACACCGCCCGCTACGGCACCGGAGAAGATACCTCCGTGGCCGGGGTCGATAAGAACGCAGTAGTTTTCCATAGGTTGCTCCAAAAACAAAAAAAACCGGGCACCGTCTTGTGATAAGACAGATACCCGGCTTGTTGTCGGTCGCTTGCGCGTGACGTAAGTTCCGTGTAGTTGCTATTCTATTTTCTTGAGGTGAAGCCTATCCAGCCAATGAATATCAGAAAGCCCAGGGCCATGAGCCACCCGCCAAGGTGAATGGAGTAGCCGCCCAAGGAAAAGACTGCTATGTGGCCCATTGCTTCGGCCTCTCCGCTGTTATTTTTCCTCTTGCTCATAGATCACCCGGTAGGCTTTCTGGTATATCTCATTCTCTGCCTTTTGTATCTCGTCCATTTTAACCCGTTTTTCCTTACTTGTCATGCTCTTGTCTGCCCAAATTATCTTTTTTAATTGATTTATTTTGGCAAGCTGTGAACTGACGCGGTTCACAAAGCGTTTGTATTTGTACGAATCCATGCTTTCGGTAGCCAGCTTGCGGGCCATTTCTACCTCGCCCACACGCTTATAGTTGCTCACTACTGCTACGACCTCGTTCACTTCACGCGCAAAGTCGTAATAGCGCGTGGCGTATTTGGTGCGGTTTACGTCGTCGCGCACAAACCGGCCAATGCCCGGTATGGCGTTTATCGTTGCTGATGGCCGCACTGTGGCGTTGGTAGCGTGGCGATACATAGCATCCCCTACCGCGAGGAATGCCCCGCCTATCGCAGCGGTATAGCCAAGGATGATAGCTTCTGCCTTCACGGGAGATATCCCGGTCAGCCTTCCGAAATCCTTTAACATTTCTGGAGTCCATGGGTGTGCCCTTTCTCCAGACGGAAGGCGTTGCAGCGCCATACTTTCAATGTCCCTGCCGGTAAATGCGCTCTTGTTTGAAAATACCTCCATTACCGGACTTATCAACTGCGGCATACCGATCTCGAAGGTTTCCGTAGCGGTGAACGTGAGGAAATCCACGAAGTAACCGAAATCCTCATTGCCAGACATTACGTCAGCTCCGGCCTCGAACATGGTACTGAACAGAGCACCGGTCTCAAAAGCCTTTGGCAGTCGGAAATGTTGGCTCCCTATCCAGAAGTGATGATAGGTGAATTTCTCCCAGTCCTCCAGTTCCTTGTAACGCTCGTCGTCCTTGAACAGCGACCATAGCATAAGTGAGGCCCCGGCGGTTATGGCCCCTTTTACCCAAAACGCTTTAGGGTCGGCCTTCGCCCCACGGTACATGCGATTCAAGCCCTGGAATCTGGCGTTGAGAAACGGCACCGTCGCGGTCAATACGCGCACCGACGTACTCGCGCCGCTGCGCTGAAAGTCCATAAGGTCGCGCGCCTCAAACGCGGCATCCATGTGGCTCTGCCCTTTGGCCTTCAGGTTTTTGTAGAGCTGCACCCTCGCCGCCATTTCTGACGCATGACCGATACGCTCCCAGAACTCCCACATCTTGCGCGGGGTGTCGAGGATGATACCCTTGGAACCCTCGCCTTTGCGCTTCACGATCTTTTCCATCGCACGCGCCATGGCTTTGGGGTCGCCACTATCTACCCAGCCCTGGCTGAACCCGCCGCCTGACGCCATCAGCTCGATATAGGCGTCGCTCTTGTTCCACACTTCGGCCAGACCTTTGGCAGAATCGAGGAACGGGATGAACGACTTGGATACCATGGCGGTGTGGATCGTATCTCTGAACAGGTTGGCGATCCTGAAGCCCGCCGTTGCGGTGGCGCCGACGGTCAAAACGCGCTTGGATAAGCCCATTATCTTCATTGTGGTGGATTCAAAGGCTTTTATGTTGACCTCTGACATGGCCTCGAACAGATCCGGGTCATTGACACGCAGGTACACGGTTTCGCCGTTGTCCTGGTATGAGACAATGCTGAAATCCCGCTGGTTGCCAAATTGCACGGTGGTGTTTTTCTGCTCCACCACCTCATAGGCGCGTCCGGTCCGGCCTTCCATGGTTTCGCGGTAAACCTCTGCGGTTGCCGGGTCGTCAAATGTCTTGGTGGCGCGGGTGTTACCGGCACCGCGTACTGCCCACTGCCGCGTGGTGTGGGTACCAAGGATGTTGGTAAGCTCCGCCTTGCTCACTTCTTCGGCCACCCCAATATCCACGGCTACATCTGCCGCTGCTTGACGTGCTACGTTGGCTTGGCTGGTCTGTATAAGATGCGACCAATTGCGCAGGATATTTTCTATCGGGTCGCCCAGCTTCTCCTTGCCGCCTTTTAATCGCCTTATCTGCGCGGAAACGTGCTGCTTGGCCTTCCGGGGTGCCCGCATAAACTCTTCCCCGGTCATTTCGTTTTCCATGATGCGGTAGAATGGCAGGTAGTAGTCACTCGTCCAGGCTTCGATCTGCTCCTCTGACATTAACCCGGCTTCGCGCGCGATCTTGATAATGTTCTTGTTCCACTTCTGAAACTCTTGGTTGAGCTGTTCAAAACGCGCGACCTTGGCGCGGCGCTGTTCGGGGGTTAAGCCTTCAAACAATTCATCGAGTAATGCCTTGCGCTGATCTGCGGTGAGCCAGTTTTCCCGCCCTTGCCGGTCGAGGGTTGCGGCGCGCCGGACTGCCATCCACTTAAACAGCGTTGGGCCGTCGTCTCCTAAGCGTTCTAGCCAGGGAAGAAAGCCCTCGTCCTTGGTGAGTACGGTCAACGCCTGATCCTTCCAGGACAGCTCCCCGTGCTCAAGGAAGGTCTGCATGGTGGCGTGGGAGTTACCCATTAACCGATGCAGGCGGTAGACGTGTTCGCCCAGGTTCTTCTTGACCGGGTTGAGACGGTCCAGTACCGCAGTATTGGCGTTGTCCAGAATCTCCGCAATTTTATCCTTACTGAAGTTCCCGCGCGAGAAAGCACCCTGCACGGCGGAATACCATGCTTTATGCTCCTGAGTGTCAAACAGGCGGGACTCTACCGGGCCGGGCTTGCGTTTGGAGTATTTACCCCCCTTCTCGGCGACCGTTTGCCCTTTCAGCTCTTGGCCAAAAAACTTATCCATGCTTTGGGGTATGCCCTTGTTCATTCCCAGCGAATCACCGTCCATATTAACCACGTCACGCAGGAATGATTGGGCAAAACCCTTCTGCGCCAGCAATACCAGCGCGTCAGGTGCGTTGTTGGGCAACACTGCAAAAACGTCCTGCCCCCCTGTCTGCCGTGCAAACCTGCGTACTGTGGCTGCGAGTCGGGCGGGGGAGTTAATCGCGTCCACCGGAATCTCCATAATCCCACGGATACCGGCCTTGTTGTGGCTGAACAGGGAGAAATACCCGTCCTCGATCTTTAACTCCGCTGCGGCTTCCGCTACATCTTCCGGGCTTTTCACGAGCCTGCCCAGCAGCGGGTGGGGCTTCTCCGGGGTCAGCAATTCATCCTTCTCGGTGAAGGTCTCATGCTCAATGCGTGATTCAATAGCGAGCTCGCCGCCGTATCCGGCTGCCGCTGAAAGTACGGAATACTTATTGTGGTTGATAATGACGTGCCCCTGAAAGCCCCTTAGATTCTGCGCAAACATCGCGGTTGCGTTAACGTCAGGGCGCGACTCCTCCACATTCCCGGAAGGGTGGTTGTGTAGGAGCCAGAAGCCGTCTGCAGCGATATTGTCCTGCTGTTCGCGCAACTCCTGGAGTTTTTGCTCTGAATTTTCATTGGTGGGCTTGCCCGCGAACATCGGCGCCACACCGGGGAGGCGCGAGGATACCGCAGTCTGCCCGACGATCTCCCCGCCCTTGGTGAAAAACAGGCGGAATGTTTCGTATTCGGGATTGCGATACACCTGTGCCAGTGCGGCGAGGTCTTTGGCCTGACTTACTTTTCGCCCGAGGAGAGAAACACCACCTTTTGCTTTAAGGCTGCGCGTGATGGCTTTACCGAGTAAGGTGCCCTGGGTGCCACCTCGACGCCCACGTTCTCTAAGGAGATTTCGTGTGCGAGATACGTCCTCGGATGTAGCGGTTTCCCGCATATCAAAGTTAAATTCTGTCTTTTCTTCATTGACCACACCTCCGTTATCCTCAAGTAATTCGCCATCTTCCTTCATGGCGGCGGCAATGGCTTTCTCCTGTGCTTCGGTGCCCTTGGTGCGTTTGCGGGAGAATACGGGTTGCTCACTGCCAACCATCGCGTCGGCCTGTGCTAGCGCCTGCTCTATTGTCTGTGCCTTGCTGAACCGCTTAATCCCCTGTGCCGCTAATGCGGTCAAGTCACCTTCGGTCAGCTTTGTTACCGGAATGCCGTTGCGGAACATCCATGCCTTAACCGCTGAGATCATCCGCTGAACCAGGCTGTGCTCTTTGTGGTTCTGCATCAGGTACGCCAGTGCTTCCTCGTCGCGCACGTTCTGGTCGGTGTCCTTGGGCACCGCGGCATACGCCTCTTTCACCTTCGGCGTATTCTTGAGGTTTTTGAACTGGCGCATGATCTCACCCTTGCGCTTCTTAAAGGTCGGATCGTTGCGCAACAGGAGGTGCAAGCCTTCATGTTTCAGGAGTCCGGCTGTTTCACCTTTGGCTATCTGGTCGGCTACGAGGGTGATTTGACCGTCTTTGTAGTAGCCTGCTACGTCGCCGTTCTTGGAGTAAAGAGCCCCGTCAAAAACCGGCTTTATAGACTTATTGTCAAATGGCACATAAGTTACTCCTCCTGCTTCCGTATCATTGAAACGCACTCCATCAAACCCGTTTTTCTGTGCAAACTCATCAAGTTTTCCACTCAGCACCAGAAACCTGAAAGCTGTGGAAGTATCATGTAGGGAGTCCCCATCGTCTTGCATTATGCTGGATATTGAAACGTCGTCATATTCCTCCTGGAGATACTTTTCCAGGTTTATCTCTAGGTATTCCCTCGCCGTGATCTCCTCGACACTTTCCCAATCGCCGCCCTCTGCCAGCACGTCCTGCCAGTAATTCTCTACCTTCCTGTCTACGCTAGAATCATCGACGAGTTGATCTATAATACTTTCCCTGTCTAAAGTATCGAGAACATCATCCCAGGTAACATCTTTTGCCTCTAACAGATTGTTAAACTCCAAATCTACCGGAGTTACCATTGCGCGCCGATGTTTTGTCTCGTCTCTTTCAAATAGCATTTCGGCTAAGTCAGCATCGCTGTAATTTAAGTCCGGGCCGCCCATAATGGCATACTGGTTAGCCACTTCCGGGCTATCTGTAAAATACACAGGCCCGACATACCCACGCCTTGAATTGCCAGAAAAGTTACCAGGATCGGTCGCGCCGCCGTGGTAGGCTCGTACTCGTATGGCTTTCGCGTTCCGCGATTTCAACCCACCCACCGGCGCTTCGTCCAAGCTCTGCACCACCTTCAGCGTTCCGGCTTGCTTCATCTTCTCGAAGCCTTTGCCGAGGAAGGCTTTTGCTTCTTTTTCTACCTGGGCGGGGGTGTTGTTGGTTTTTGGGGCTTTGGAGTAAAGTTCCACTCCCTGCTCAGTCTCGCGAGTTTTAAGGGTGGCAAACAGGTTATCGAAGGCACTTGCCACTGGCTCAAGCTCGCTTTCCTTCAGGTATGGATAGCGCTCTGTGTTGCGCTGGAAGCCTTTTTCATTGACCACGTTGCTAAGAAAATCGTTGTGGTAGCCGCCTTTCATCATCTTATCGAGGACATAGTTTTCAAACGCTCGTGCTGCGCGTTCGAGGGTGCGGCTCCAATATCCGTCTGATTTGCCTTTGTCCAGCGTTTGGGAGCGTTGATTCATGGGCGATTCGTCCAAAGCCTTCACCAGCTCATCGAATGATTCTTCCACCTCAACGCGCACACCTTCTTTGTGTGTCGGGTCGAGTATCCAGTTTTCCTCCTTAAAGTATGCGCTGCCAGGGTTTCTTTTGCGCATCTCTTCGAGACGCTCCTTGGTTATCGGCTTGCCGGGGCGGTCCTTGTATACATACCCCGGCTTGGTCTTGTGGGTGATAAAGTTGCTGTCGCGGTACGCCTGCTGGAGATTCCCTATGCCTTCGCCCATGGGAGATTCGCCGCCGCGTTTCTTGGCAAAATAGTTATCGAGGGCATGGAACCATTCGTGCGCCAGGCTCCCGGCACCGTTGGTTTTTGTCAGGTTAATAACTACATTGCCAGGCTCGTAATGTGCCGCCGCAGCACCTTTGCCGCGCGCACCGAAGGCTATGCCGAGTTCTCCGTTGAGGGATATTGCCCGTGTCGGAATATTCAGGATATTGGATAGATCGTGGAGCGCGTCATACGCTTGGTTCAACATGCCTTGGCGATCCCGACCCGCCTTGCCCTGCTTCACCCAGTTGCCAAACTGCACACCACGGAACCCGAAAGCCTCAGTAAACATTTCTGGGGTTACGTCATTGCCATTACGATAATCTTCGCCTGTGCGCGGGCGGTTTTCTTTTGTGCGCACGTCTGCTTTTTTCACGTTATCGCGGGCTTTTACCTGCTCCCACAACTCTTCAAGTTTGCCCGCTTCGTTCTTCTTGAAGTCGCTGGCCTCTTTGAGCGAATCAAAACTTACCAGCGAGCGGTATTCACTATCGCCTTTGCGGTTGATGAAGTATTGCCCACCTGCTGTGCGTATTTCAAACTTCTGCGAGTTACCGGGTGTGCCTGCCGCCTCTTCTTCAAGCAGGGTTTTTACGTTCTCCGCAACGGCGTCAATTTCGGTAACGCCGTCAAAGCGCTTGCCGCGTCCGTCGATCTGCACAAATGTATGTGGAGCCGGAATCTCTTTGCCGCCCTTGAACGTGTAGGCATTGGCGCGGGTTTCCACCCTACCCACTCTTCCCCATTGCTCGCGCGGGATTCTGCTCAACACCTCTATCTTGTCGGCTACAGGAGTAAGGGAGCCGTTCTTGAATGAGCGCATCCGCTCCAGAAGGGCATCGTAGCCGAGGTTTTGATACTGCTCCATCATCTCCTTAGCGGTCTTAACCTGCTCCACCCAGCGGCTTACCTTCCATCCCTTGCGGGGCTTCGCTGGTATCTGGTCGCGCAGCACTGTTGCCACCGCTGCGGCCTGCACGTCCTCAATGCTATCCACTTCAGACTTAGGCCATATTTTGCTCAACGGCTGGCTGGCAATATCGGTATCGCTCATTTCTGATTCGGCAAACCTGCTCTGGAATTTTCGAGCGCCTTCGAGCTTTTCCCCGAAATCGTCTATCTGGCTGGCCGTTTCCGGTTTCTCAACATCATTTGTGGCTGTTTCTTGATCCGCTCTTGGTTCCTGCGCCGGTTCTTCCTCCTGTGTGGTGGTTTCAGGGCGCTTGGCCCGCTCCATGAGTTCGTCTGGTACTTCGGTCTGCTTCTGGGCTGGTTCGGATTCTTGCGTCGCGGGTTTGGCCTTCTCGCCCATGCGCTGCGCCAATGTTGGCCACCCTTCCGGGCGTAGTTCTCCGGAAAATGGCCGTGCATTTTCCACACCATTCCTCAGTTCCTGGATAACCGGATACAGCGCCTCCTTGAATGCCTTGTTTTCTGCTGCATCGCGGTGATACTCCGGGTTGTACCTGGCAGGCACCAGAGATAAACGGTATGCGTGGCGCTGCAGTTCCGAATAACTCAATTTTTCAAAGTATCGCGTTACCAGCATGCCGGTAGGGACATGGGTTATACGGTTTGTGCCCCACTTCTTGTCATTGGTTACGCCGAAATCCCCGAAGATGTACCCCTCTACCTCATGCTTCCCTTCGCTGCCATCGTTGTTCTCGGTGGATACCGTGTACGTGCCTTTCTCCCTTGCCCGCCTTACCCGGTCATCTATGGTATCGCCCACCTCAAATACCGTGGCGTACTGGGTCGGTTCCGGCACCATATCGGGTACTTCGTGCAGACGGGCATAGTTTCCTACACGCTTATAGGCTCCGTCAGGGATGTCTACCGGAGCGGTGACCACTTCACCGCCAAGGCCATCTACGATAGCGATGCCGTCTTCAACAATAAACGAATCATCCACATCCTGGTTGATCTTACTTCGATCCGCCCTTTTAATGGCTTCAATCAGTCCATCGTCCAACTTGCGATAGTATTTGTCCCGCTCGCTAAGATATTTATCTATCTGGCCCACAACACCAATGGCGTTTACCGGCATGGCCAAACCAACAAGTTCCCCTTTGGAATAAACTTGAACCGGCTTTGTGGTGGAGGTGGCGCGGAACTCCGCATCTTTATACTCACTTCTTAAAAACCTGTACCCTGGCTCGGCTATAGCCACCAATATCGGTTTTCCGTCAAGGCCAGCTTCGCCCCTTAATACCACCTGTCGCGCCAGTTTGTTTGTGCCGGTCGCATCCGTAATGGTCCGCTCCCGTAAAACAGCAACCGGCTCCACCGGTACTGCACGGCTTTGCTCTTCCAATGGCGGTAGCACACGGTCAAACTTTACTTCCCCGCCCCAACTCTGTTGCGTAAGCGTTTCTTCGGTAACCCCCAATCCGGCAAGAACCTTGTTTTTTCCCTTGAATGACAGCATGTGTCCGTTGGTAATGCCGTTCGGATGGTCGCCGCTGTTGTCGATAGCCACCCTGCTCTTTTTGGTAGTAGGGAATACCTGCTTCACGGTGGGCTTGTGGGTCAACTTCACGTCTTCCAGCGGAATGATACTGTCGGCCATCTCCACACTGAGTTTACTTTCCTTGAGGTTCTGCAGTGCCTGTGGTTCGCTTTGCGCGGTTTCTGGTTGCGCCTGTGCGTCGCCCCACTCAAGTTTATCGGTATCGGTTTCTTGAGCTGGTCTTGCTTCCGATGTATCCCCCGGCCGGGACTGCAAGTATTGCGCATAATCGTATTCAATCTTGGTTATTTGGTTCAAGGCACCCTGCACATCTGGATTGGAGATGTAATATTCCGTCTTTTCCCCGCCCTGCTCCACTTTACGCTCGTGTGCTTGCTGCTCCCGCCCGGTTGCCCGGTTGAAGGCTCGGCGTGACATAGGCTTGATTTTATCGACCCGCATCGTTTCGAGCGTGGCCCCCGCCTTCACTCTGTCACGGATAAACTGCTTCTGCGTTACCACCTTGCCGTCTGGAGTGCGGACTTTCTTGTTGAGGGTTTTAAGTACAGACCCCTTGCGGAGCCTGTTCATGCCTTCGGTAAAGCCGTCCGCATCTTCATATTCCTGCCGTTCAACTGCTTCCGCAGCCTCACGATCTTTCTGCTCATCATCTTCTTTGCGCCGCATTTCAGCGTTAGCTTCGTTGCGCTTTCGCTCTTCCTCGCGGAACGTTACGGCTTCCTCGTAAGTATCGTGCAGATTGTCGCCCGCACCACGCGGCTTGTCCCCACGAATGGCAAAGCGCTCAACAATCTCCCCGCTTTCCTTTATTTTGATGGTGTAAACATCCCCCGGCTTGGCATCTTCAAAGGTTTTTACCTTTGGATTATTGGTGATGCCTGTTTGGGCTTTTGGTTCTTCCACCCCAAACGCCTGCCGCGCATACTCACGCGCATAGCGGTCTACAGGGGTATCGTCGCTGTATTGCTGGTCTACCGCTTCAACGCTGCCCAGGTCTGACACCTTGCCTTCAATGAAGGTACGGCGTTCTGCAGGGAGGTCGGTTTGTGCGGTTTCTGCGGTTTGGTCAGACGCTACGGGGGGGGTGTCTTGCTGTCTAGGCACAACAGAATTGCCAATTTGCTGCCACTCTTCACCCTCGTAATCTGCCGGATCTGCCGTTCTATCATCTTCCACGTTGCGCTGTGTAAGGGCATTGGACACGTCTCTTGCTTCCGTTTCGTCTATACCATACTTGCGCATCAGATAGGCATCCAGATCACCCTTGGTTGTGCGCTTGGACACCTGATATTTCCCTTTTTTATCCAGACTGGAGGCATGGTTCAGTGCCGCCCCTCTCCAGCGGGCGGCTTCCTTTACCATTTCCTCAAAATCAGGTGTGGCATATTCGCTACGCTGGCTCTGCCCGGCCTCGATTGCTGCGTCAGCCTTGGGCTGCGCAGTCGGCTTCTTGCGCATTGCAATCTCATACGATTCCCCAAAACCGCCCTGAACAGGCTTAATGTCGTATTCGTTGGCGCTGTCTTTCTGTACTTTACGCAGTGTTTGTTGTGCTGCGCCTTTCGTTACCCCGGCGTTTTGCCCACCCGGAGCCAGTACCCACTCCCCGGCTTCATAGGCTTTGTTCTGCCGGTCGGTTTTCGCTTGGGATTCCAGGGCATTGCGGCGCTTGTCCACTGCGCCCTTGACCTCCAGATAACCCTCATGGTGGCGGTCGTTGTCGCTTTCTTCTTCCGCCATCAGGTTTTCAAGCTGGGCAACGTCTGTCGCTTTATTTGCGCGTGCAATGCGCTCGGACCTGCGTTGGTCGTACCCGGCAATACGCTGGGCTTCGGTTTCTTCGGTGCGCTCTACCGTTATCGGTGCCAACACAAACCCGTCCCCCATAGGCTCTGGGCTGTGAGTCTGCTCAAGCCCTTTTGAGGCCAGGGCGCGTCTTGCGGCGGCTTCGCTGGTATACGGGGTACCGTCTTTGCGGGTTATAGGCTCTTGTCCTTGTGGCCGCACTGCTTGCATTTCTTCCCGCGCTTGAGCCCCAGGCTCTTGCACTCCGGACAGATCATTGCTTTCCTCCATCGATTCGAGTTGATCCTGATACTGGGTCAGGTTTTCAAGTTGTTTGGTGGTGCGGTTTTTCAGCGGGGTCTTTTCAATATTGGCTATGCGCTGCTGTAGCTTCTCGCGCGAAAGCTCCGGCGCTTGCTGTTTTTGCACATCGTTTGCGGGAGCTTCCGGGGTGACTTCTGGCTGCTCGCTCTCCGGCGCGGCTTCCGGTTCTATGTTGCGCGCATACGGTGACAGTACCGGCCTTCCGGCTTCGTTCCACAGCTCAGTGGATACTCCGGTAAGACCAAGGTATTCAGAAACGGTGTCGGGGGTTACGTCCGGGTTTACCTCACCTGCAGGGGAGAATATCTCGCTTTCAAGTTGCCCAATGCGGTTTTTGACCTGCTTATAGCGGCTCCTGCCGGTCGCGTGGGTGGCAACGCCAGTAGGTGCGCCCATGGCTACCCCGGCGATACCTTCCGATACGGCGGCTTCGAGGACGTTATCCATCGGGTTAATTGAAGGGTCGGCGTATTTCTGCAGGGTTGTGCCGGAGATATACTCCTCACTCCCGCCCTGCGGCGCTTCCTGCAGACCTTCGCCTGCGGTGTATTTTAATATATCCGTGGCCTTGGGTTTTGCGGCCTTGCCCAGCCCTGCGCCCCGCAGCATCCGGTCAAACGCGATACCCGTAGGTGCGGAAAGGATTGTAGTCACTATCCCGGTCTTGCCTGCGGCCTCACCATAGGCGGCGGTTTCGAGCTTGGAGCGCGCGAAAACCATTTTATCCTCGTGCGTCATGCTCTCATCTTCGATGGAGTGGTACGCCTTGCGGAACTCTTCGGTCTGCACGAGGGTTTCCCATGGGGTGTTATGGATCTCGTCAACCACCTGTTTTCCCGCCATTGTTCCAGCCATAGCACCCTCACCTGCACCATAACCCAAAGCGGCGGCTCCGGTACGGCCCAGCCATGGGGCAACCTTAGTGGCGGCGCGGGTAAGGACTCCACCAGCTGCGATCCCAGTAATGGTCGCGGGGGCTGATTCTGCTACAAGTCCGAGGTAGGCGCGGGGATCTTTCCATGCTTCACCCCAGGCACGTTCGCCCTCTTCGTTTTGGGTGAACTTCTTTTCGCGTGCCTGTTTCTGCTCCCAGCTCAACTGCCCGCTCAGTTCTTCGGTGCGGCTGTCGGTCTTGTCCTGTATCCACTTCCCGGCACCCTCGATGCTTTCAAGGCTGGTGACTTTCCCTGCCTGCTCTACAGCGCCACCAAATGCACCGGCTACCTGATTCAAGCCCATGCCGAACATGCGCCCCACATCGTCAAGAACTCCGGTGGATTGGTTCTCTGCTCGACCAAGGAAGGCGTCCACGTCCTCTTGCTTATATCCCTCCTCAAGCGCGGCCTGCTCCCGTTCGGCAAGATAGGACTCGATCTCTTCGTCTTGGTATCCCGCCTCTCGCGCTTCGGCCACCTTGTTTGCAAGTGCTGGGTATCTGTTTTCTATGGACACAGTGAGCCTCCAGTTATTCGGTAAGTGCGGATGCAATCATTTCAACGTCTTGCGGGCTTTCTTGCGCGTACATCTCCAGAGCTTCGGCGCTCAACGCTTCATCTGGATTGGCGTAGCGGCTCTGTGCCCATGCCTGGAAACGCTGGAACGGTTCAACTATTCCGCTGGCTGCGGCTCTGGCCGGGTCGATCACCAGCACTTGTGCTACATTGTTAAGCGCCTGATTCACTTGGGCGGCACCGTTGGCAAAGAACCTTTCAATCGCATCACCTGTTTTGGATATGGGGTTGTCGCGGTTAAAGTTCTGGTTTACCTGCCCCTGTACATTCTGCAGGCTGGCACGCTGCGTGTTCTCGCGGGTCAGGTTCCGGCCCTGCTGTGTGGGCGGCGGTACCTCCTGCGGCATCCCTTGGGTGCGGGAAGGTTCGCCCGGCTGCCCCTGCTGTGTTTGTTGCGCTCCCTGCTGCTGCCCGCCACCAAAGATTGCCTGCATGGGTGGGCGTCCGTCGCCCTGTTGCGGCTGCGGTACGGTGTCCTGCATTGCGGGGCGGTACTTCTCCCACAACTGCGGTGCGATGGATTGCACGTAGCGTTCGCGGTCGTTGATGGCTGTCTGTACGGTGGCAAGGGCTTGGTCGATGTTCTCCTGCGGGATTACTTCGCCGGTAAGGGGATCGTATCCGCGCTGAATGGATGCTTTGCGCCCATACAGGGATTCAAGGTCGGAGAGGTGCTGGCGGAACTCTTTACCGTCTACGCCTGTCCCCGTTGCTTCACTTTTGAGCCCTTCGAGCACGGCCTTGTTCCTCTGTTTGAGGTTTTCCAGCTCTATCTTGTGCTGTTGCCTATAGTCGAGCTCGTTGTATTTCTCTTCGCGGTCGAGGGCGCGTTTCTGCCCGGCGGCGCGTGCCTGTATCGGGCCGGTGTCGCCCAACTGCACACGCCGTTGGTTAATGTCCTGCTTTAACATATTGAGCGCCTGCAAAAACTTATCTGCGGGGATCTCTTTTACCGTCTCGTCTTTGCCTGATCCGCGATTGGAGGTTAGGGGCTCCTTGTGGGTCTTGCCATCGCGCTCAAACTCAAGTTCAGCCATAAACCCATTGCCGGACGGGGCGGGGTACAGGTCTATGAGGCGCTTGTTTTCTCCCCCCTCGCCGGAGTTTATCCAGGGCTCCATGACGCGGTTTGCTGCGTCGAGGGCTTTTTGCTTGCCCACCTTTTCGCCCTTAAAGGCACCCTCGATGATATTCACATCCTCTTCCGCTTGCTGGAGGCCTTCGGGGGTCTGGAGTTTCATCATGTACTTCATTACGCGCGGGTCGTTGGCGGCAAACTCCTGTGCCTGGATAATCGCGGTTTCATCGCCCTGCCTGAGTCCGTCGAGGATGGTATCCACCTTGTACGAATCAGCGAGCAAACCCTTCTGCTCCTCGGCATCGTCAAGGGCTTGGGTTTGGCGCTGATACAATTCATCCATGCGTGTGTCGGCTTTCTCCTCCCGCGAGAGTCGGCGCATTCGATCCTCGTCACGCTGGGCCTGCACCTTGTCCTGGCGCTTATTCTGGTCTACCCAATCGTAGCCCTGCATAAAGTCTTTCATGTAGTTTCTTGCCATTAGACTATCTCCTTAAAGGATTTGCGACAGAAGGATACCGGCAGCTGCCCCGATGACGGTACCCACGACAGGTACAACCGATCCGGCCATAGCTCCGGTAGTCGCGCCACCTGCTGCGCCACCCGCTGCGGTACCTGCGGCTGCACCCCCTGCTGCTCCTGCTCCACTGCCTGCGGCGGTACCCATAAGCGTAGGCGCGGCAATTCCGCTCCCGAAGGCTGCGCTTGAGCCACCACCAAGGGTTGCACCCGTTGCACTCCCGAAAGCCCCGCTTGCACCCCCGGCCAAGGTTGCACCGGAAGCGGCGCCACTGCCTATCCCTGCGGCTGCGCCTCCTGCGGTACTTCCCCCCATCCCGAGGGCAGAGCCGATAGTGCCGGAGTACTTCATCCCCATCCCGGCACCGGTGGCAGCCATGGACTTCTGCTGGCTTTTCTCTGCCTCTTCTAGCTGGTCGTTGTAGTCATCGCGGCGCTGTTCCATACCGGCAAGGCGGTCAAACCCGCTAAAAGCCTGGTTTTTGTAGTCGCGTCCAAGTCTGGTTAGCATGGCTATTCTCCTGTTTTAATGGCGTTGGAGCTCGAAGAGCTGGAGCCGGAAAGGATCTGCTGGTCAATATCTGAATAAGCGTCGCGGGTAAGGTTGCGCACGTCTGTGAGTGCCGCCACTCGCGATACCTGGTTTTCCCGGTTCTGCGCCGCCTGCTGGTCGGCTGAAAGGGAAGTCCCGTAGCGGCTCAAGCGTCTGGCCTGCACGCCTCGATCTACGTTAAACGCATTGTTGGTGGCGTTGTGGTTCTCTGCCATTGCCATATTGCGCAGATTCGCGTTGTCGTAGCGGTTGATAAGATTCTCTTCCATGGGGAAGAACCGGCTTTTGTAGTCGTTCCATTCCGCGCGGGCAAGTGCTGCCTGGGTGTCGCGGGCGCTTCCGCTTACGAGACTGCCCGGAGTCGGCCCTGTTTTCTGGATGGTCGGTTGCTGTCCGCCGTTCTGGAAGTTGCTTGAGGTCGGTGCGTACTCCTTCGCTTCGCTGCCGTTGTACCAACTTTCACTCATGTAGGAGGGATCTTCCTCCTCTTCGTACTTCTCGATACCCAGGCGGTTATCCTCCGAATAGTGAATGTCTGCCGGGTCTGCGAGCTTGAGCGCCTTGTCTGATCCGGTAGCCTCCTCGATCATCGTGCCGCCGGGGTCAATCGCTCCGGTCCAATCTATCCCGCCTTCACGCTTTTTGAATACGTTGGCCGGGTCAAGCATTACCTCAAAGAATCCCATAGCGTCCCCCTATTTCTCGTCGTCGCCCAGGAGCGTGCGCGTACCCGCCCCGGCTACGGTGCTGATTGCTGCGCCGGTTTCCTGATCGCGGATGTAGGCGTTGCGCGAATCCTTGATGGTGTCGGACAGCGCCTTGCTTGCCACATCTGACATACTGCGCTGCGCGTCTGCTGACTGCCCGCGTCCCACCTTGATGGCGTTGAAAATTTGCGCGGTCTGGTTTGCGTCTACCCCCACATTGGCGCGACTCAAGGCTTTGCCGGTGTCCTCTGCGCGTGACAGGCCACGCTTGAATGTGCCGCTGTCTACGTTGGTACCCCGTGCAAGTTGCTTGCGGTCTATGTCGGCCTGAGCGGCGTCATACTGTGAGCCGATCTTTCCGGCCACTACCCCGCCTACGTCGGCCTTATCGGGTAAGGTGCTGTTGGTTATATCCGCAATCCACCTATCTTCCAGTGGTCTGAAGGTGGTCTCGTAGCGATCCCACTGTTCCGTGGCAATGCGCGCGAGCTCTTTTTCCTGCGACGTTTCCTTTATCTCGTTGTCTCCACCGCCTGTGCTCATGTCAGAGCTCCTTTCGATATATGTGGTTGCCCTGCGGCTCAAAACCTATGCGGGTAAAGCCTGGTCTGGTTGATCCCATCTCCAAATATTCAGCCCCTATGGCGCGCCCCATTTCCTCCATATCACGTAGATACTTGCGGATCATGCAGCGCGGCTCGTCGCACCAGGCGAGCCACACGAACACATGCGGCCTTGGCTTGAGCTTAAACCGCACCACGGCAAAGGTTTTATCCGGCGGACTTACCAGGAGGCGGCTTTCCCCGCTATCTAGGGAACTGCGCAGATCTTCAAGGCTCCAGTTAAGCCCCGGTTCGGCGTCAAGTATCTGTGTTGCGCCGTGTTTCACGAACGGCCAGAAAGCGTCTATGTCTGTTACGCGCAAAGCCATCTGCACCTCTGAAAACAAAAAAGCCCGAGCCAATACACTGTTACGTGTGAAGACCCGGGCCTTTTCAGCACTCCGCAAAGCGGCGCTTTTGGGAACCCGAATATTTCCTAAATTATCCCATTTATTGCCTACTTATGCAAATGTTTAAGGATTTTTGTTGAGGTTCTTTTGCTGCTGTAATCCCTCCTTGGGGCACTTCGCTTTCACCTCGTTAATGCGGTTAAGCATATCGGCGCTTTCCTGCGGGAGCAGGATGCCTGTCTGGTTGGCAATCTCGTCAATGGCCTTCCAGATAGCGTCTAGTTGATCTTTAACATTTGGGTACAGTTTTTTTCGTGCCTCCCTGTACGGCCTATGATGGTTGATATTCAATGGTAAGCTCCTTGTCCTGGTATAGTGGGGCCGTTATGCGGATATGATATTCGCCGGGCTGGTCGAAATTTATAGTACATTCGCTTTCGTTGCACTCATACTCTGTGCAGTTTATGCGCACACTACAGGGTGCTGGCAGGTTTTTTAGCGTGGTTATTGCTGGATCGTAGACGGTTGCCTGTTCAGGAAAAGGGATTACTGCTCCGTCAACAACCATCATGCGATGAAGAGGATAATCCCCGACCTTAATTGCCTCTGTCTCCGGGTTATGCTGCTTGTCTGCAATCTCGCTCGGCACCTCATACCTACGCAGCACCTCTCCACTCTCCCTGTTATAAACAATAAATTTCACCGCTTGGCTCCTATGGCGCTCACTTTGATGCCTGTGCAACCTATGTGATATAGCCCATCCCCAACAAAGTACACATCGTACTCATATGTTCGCGTGACGCTTGTATCAAAGTTTGCGATGTACGTGTGCCTCCAACGCGAACGCGTCCCTACAGAGACCGTCTTTCCAACATATTCTGAATGTATGACGGTGCTCCCTTCCTTAATGTAAAGGGTTCCCCCGTAAGTCACGGTGTTCTTTTCGTCATATTCGGTTGTGAAGTCAAACGTAATGATAAAAATTTCCGTCCCACCTGCTGCGCCTTCCTTATTTATATTGACTGTCCCTCCGGTGGACTCTCCATACACGGGGAACGTTACAGCCCGCCCCGCAATGCTCAACGTCCCCACCGCCGCATTACCTATCCAGGCATTCCCTACAAGCAGCGAGCTTATGTAGGTTGCCTGGTTGGAGGCGGTTATCTTGTTTCCGGCACGCACTATGCTGTCCTGGTAGTCTCCCCCCACGCGGTAGGTGTCATAGGCTTTGTTGCTTCCGGTTTTGTCTGCGTCTGAGGGCGGGCCACCATCCACCATATCGTACTGGATATACCCCCCACTCTGGAGCAGGGTTTGCCCGCTAGTGTTGCGGATAATCACCGCATCACCGGTGAACTCGAAGATCGGGAGCGCCACTCCGTATCGCTTAAACTTCACACTGCCGGGGGTAATCTCCACCTCATGTCCGGCAGAGCTGCGCATCTTGAACAGCTTGTTTGCCATATCCAGCACAACGGTGGAGTCGCTGGAGCGTAGATATTGCCCGATGGTGGTAATCGCAGCGGTTATGGTTCCGGCGGTGATCTTGTCGGCGCCCAGGCTTTTAATAAGGGCGCTTGTGATTTGTGCTTCGTGAAAGAAGCCCGTTTTAATATATGTGCCTGCCGGTACGGTAACCCCATTTATTTCTATAGGGTCATCCACCTGAAAGAAAGGGCTGGCACTGGTGTCGCCATAATGGTCTGCCAGAACCTCCATTAAAAAGCCCGGATCATCGGCGGTGCTCCCCGGCGTTCCTGCGGCGGCGTTGAACGGGCCTGCTATCCCTGCAGGAGATACGGCGCGCACCCAATAGTAGTAGGTCGCGGACAGGCTCGAATCGGGCGGGGTGTCCACCCACATGGCCGCACCAATGCGCGGGCTCACCATGACCGCGTTGCCCAGGTCGTCCTCCATGTTGCGGAACACTTCGTAATAGGCCACGTTGCCGGTTGCAGGCCCCCACTCAAGCATGATCTTGTCGAACAGACCGGTAACAACTAAATTCTCCGGTGGTCCGGGAGGGGTCAGGTCGTTGCTCCGCTCCTCGTAATCGCGTAAGGCCCGGTCGATCTGCGACGCAATCGCCTTGGTGTCAAGACTGAGCCCTCCGCTTTCTAGGAAGTTTTTAACCGCTCTGGCAAACCGCTGAATCTCTGCCGGTGTTGCCCGGGTAGATATGCTAGGTATTGAGGCCATTTACACACTCCTGAAATCGCGCATGGTTTCTGCAACTACTATTTCCGATACTTCCCCGGCGTCGGTGATACATTCGATCTCGTATTCTTCACTTAGGTACCCCGTGGGGAGGCGTGTGGGTTTCTTGTCTGCCACAATCTTGGTGTGCTTGAGAGCTCCATCCGCATAAAGGTTTATAGTCACCGGGTACGCCGTGGATCTGACGCGCATCACCCCCGGTGCCATGTGCCTGCCGGTGTACTCGATGCGCCCCTTCCAGGTGGCGGTCTTGTATGTTGTCCCTGCGTCAAACGCCACAATGTCTGCGCCCACCATGAGATAAAGAGTGTCGGTCTCTTTGTCCACATAGGCGGCGGTTGCGTGGAAATCCAGCTCCACCATGCTCGGGGTTTGCCCCGGATACACTATGAACCCGCCCGGCGTGCCGTTGTCGTAGAACACGAATATCTTACCATCGTGGTAAGCGCACAGCATGGATGATGGATCGAGGGCGCGCCATTGGTCGGGAGTGAACAGCCCTTGCGTAAGATTCGGAGCCGAACCCAGCCCGTAGGCAAATATCCCATCCGGGGAGGCAAAACCGATCCCGCCACCGTTGGATATTTCAAACACACTGTTTCGGGAGGAACACGCCTGATCTAGTTCCACCTTCTCGATAGACAGGCTCTCGGGAGTTGTGCCGGAGGCGAACCACAGCCCTGCGCCGGTGAGAATAAGGATTCCCTGCCCCACAACACCCAAGGCCATAATGTCTGCCGGGAGGGTCTGGCGATTGAACGGGTCGTAAGCGTGTGGCAGCCCTGCTTCTGACGGGACTATTTCGTTCTTTGCCGCGCCGACCATGAACCCGCTCGGGTGATTGACAAGGCTGTGCATAAAGTCAGGCGGTGGATACCAGTTCATCGACGGGATCTCTTCGCCCAAGCTGCTTGTAGGCAAAGAATCCTGCAGGGTTATACCAAAGGCCACATCCGTAACGTAGCGAAAGCCCTCGTTCGGTACTCTGCGATAGAGGCGCATCCCCACAATGCCATCGTATGCTGCAGGGGCGGACGATGGGAAGCCTGTCAGATCGGCCACAAGCCCCGGCATCCAATCAACGATGTTGGACGCTGGCGACCACGGGCCTTCTTCGCCCTTGTCGGTGATAAATGAATAGACATAGGTGCGCGATTCGGTGTTGCTGTAATCGTCGGGATCGTCCGGGGTGCCGCTCAATGTTGCGCTTATTGAAGAGTCAGGAGCCGGTACACCAACCTTGCGCCAATCCATCGGGTACTGATCCCCGCCGGTGGTCGCCATGGCCGCATTTGTGACGCGCAACTCTCCGTTCTCGGTGAAATAGGTAGTGTCCTCGGTATCTCCGGCC
>Ga0265295_1003768_pt1 | contig 21423 bp, 15 predicted proteins | sample Munlansysbiofilm_FD_192503 | JGI IMG/M metagenome (GOLD analysis project Ga0265295, IMG submission 192503) | Leachate microbial communities from a municipal landfill in Southern Ontario, Canada - Methane capture system biofilm | ecosystem: Engineered > Solid waste > Landfill > Unclassified ...
TCTGCAATCTAAAGCACGCCAAGCACCAAGAGCTGTTTCTGCACACTCCTGTGCTACCTCACCTTCAACTAACCGATACGTGGTACAATCCAGATAGTTTTGTTTAGTTGCATACGAATAAACGCCTTGATCACTCTTTGGATCAACCAATATTTCCATAACGCCAACAGCACATGCGTTCGAGCCGGTTCCCGTAACCCCTACCGTGAACTCTCTGCCTACCAAATAGCGTTCTACCAATACTGGTTGTTTGTGAGTTGTCAGCAAGTTGGCGATACCAGAGTGTAATTGGGTCCGATCGTGAACAATCGAATTACCGTCGATCCCCATACCAGTTCCCCCACCGACCGGTTTAATAAACAGAGGAAACGGCAAATCTAGATAATCCAGATCAGAAAGATTCCGCACTACTCGATAATCAGCTGTTGGCACGTGATGCTCACGGACTAGCGCTTTGGCAAGCCCTTTGTGCAAGGTAATAGTCAGCGTCAAAGCATCAGAAAAGACAAAGGGGATACGATAGGCCTCTAAAAGTGCGGGAATCTGGGATTCTCGGCATAATCCATGGAGTCCTTCGGCAATATTAAAAACCAAATCCCACTTTTGACCATGCGCTAAGGCAATTACTAGATCTTTGATGTTCCCAATGAGTTCAATTTGGTACCCCAAAGTTTGTAATGTAGATGCTATTGCATCAATAGTTTCATGGCTATCGAGTTCTGCAACTTCTTGAAGACTATAGCCTTCATCCAGATACCGCTGCTTGAGATCAAATGTTAGACCAACACGCATATCAGAGGTGCCTCTCATCTGGGTAGGTAAAGAGCTTTCCTTCGTAGTTGCGCAAACAGAGTCCCTTCTCATCATGAGAAACTTCGTACTCAGGTAAAATAGGAACTTTTCCGCCTCCACCCGGGGTATCTACTACGTAGTAAGGAACAGCAAATCCGCTGGTAAATCCACGAATACCGCGCATAATCTCTTTACCGGCTTCAATCGTAGTTCTAAAATGGGCAGAGCCAGTAATAGGATCACACTGAAATAGATAATAAGGGCGCACTCGCACAGTGAGCAACTTATGAAATAAATTGGTCATCGTTGCGACAGAGTCGTTGACCCCTTTTAGTAAAACAGTTTGACTACCTAACACAATTCCAGCATCAGCCAAACGATTACAAGCTTGTCTCGAAGCTTCGCTGAATTCATTTGGGTGGGTAGCATGAATGTTGATATACAAAGGGCGATAAGTTTTTAGGACCTTTATTAACGCAGGAGTAATTCGTTGTGGCAACACAAAAGGTACTTTCGTGCCAATACGGACCATCTGGACGTGAGAAATTTTCTTTAAACGACCTAATAGATACCCTAAGCGCCCATCGGAAAGGGTTAATGGATCTCCACCAGAGATAATAACGTCACGAATCTCACTATGTCCGGCAATATAATCCAATGCATGCTCCCAATGTTCTTCTAAAGCTTCGGTATGGCCACCTACCAAGCGAGAGCGGGTGCAATAACGGCAATAGACGGAACAAAAGCTGGTAGCGAGAAAAAGAACCCGATCGGGGTACCGATGTACCAAACCTGCAACAGGAGTGGTGTGGTCTTCTCCTAGCGGATCGACGGCTTCACCGGGGCTTACAGTGTTCTCTGCAATTTGAGGAATAACGGTTTTTCGCAATGGATCAAACGGGTCATTCAAGTCAATAAGACTCAGATAATAGGGGGTGACAGAAAACGGAAACATCCATTCTTTTCGGTCAAGTGCTGCTTTTTCTTCAGCTGTAGGACTCAGATAAGTATAAAGCTGTTCTAGGGTCGTAATCCGGTGGAAAAGCTGCCAATGCCAGTCATTCCATTGGGTTAAAGTCGTGTTGGGGAAAAATTTTTTCCGAAACAGGGTGGATCTACTTTTTTCAGATCTTTTTATATCAGAAGGAGGAAAGGTAATTCCTACTTCTTGGTTGGTAAGCGGAGGTTCCTCATCGAGTGACGTCAACCGCTGAGCAGAGACTTGCTCCACTTTGTGCTCCTTACGCTCTTGTAGACTAAGGACCTATATTAGTCCTTACTCAAGCGCTCATTTCTTGCAAAGAATATAGCATAATCATCAAAAATAAGCATCTAGTAGAACCCCAAAAAAGGCTAAATTTGTAACAATAAATTGAAGTAAAAAAGGGTTAGTAGAGATTCTTTTTGATATGAAACAATATAAAGAAAACTGTAGTATTATGATCGGAATTAAAGAGCTTCCAACACATGAACGTCCTCGAGAAAAGCTACAAAAACAAGGGTCCTTAGCCCTCTCTGACATTGAATTGTTAGCTATTCTTATTGGTTCTGGAACGGTCAAAAAGCCAGCCTTCCTTCTCGCTCATCACATCCTCGATTTACTCGACAAAACTCACGGAGACAGTGAAGTAATCCTTGAAGATCTCTTGGCTATTGAAGGGATGGGAATGGCCAAAGCAACTCTTATTTCAGCCGCTCTAGAATTAGGTCGCCGTCGCATGCCGACCAAGCGAAAACAAATTATTTTCCCAAGTGACATTTACCCCATTATTCGTCACTATGGCAATCGCCCACAAGAATATTTTTTATGCATATCTTTGAATGGTGCGCACGAAGTGATGTCTGTAAATGTTGTCTCCATCGGCTTGGTCAATCATACGCTAGTCCACCCTAGAGAGGTCTTTTCGATTCCTCTACGTGAAAGAGCTACCGCTGTTGTAGTGGCCCACAACCATCCCAGTGGAAAGCTACAACCTAGTGCTGAAGACCTCAACGTAACGAGAAGATTACTTCAAGCAGGAGAAATATTAGGCATTAAAGTTTTAGATCACCTGATCTTCAGTGATGAATCGTTCAGATCGATGCTCGAAGAGGATGAATTAATGTCGTAGAGGAAGGTAAAGCTTTACCTTCTTCATCCATGCTGAATGACCTGAGCAATTCGGATCACGGTAGGGCGAATAGGGAGATTCTTGATATTTTGCAACGCTACATACTGGATTCTGGAACCTATGAGCATCCAATTAAAGCTATCCTCTCCCTTTCTCCAGAGCAGATAAAGTCATGCTTCACTCAGGTAGATCCTCTTTATCATGCTTCAAAACAATAATCCGTTATTCTCGGTCACATAATCACATGAAACGGGAATATCATCGATGGACGGCATACTGAGCAAAAAGGGAAGACACGATAATAGTGTCGGTATCACCAAAACACAAATTATTTGGGAAATGGACTGTTACTGTTGGTTACCTCGAAGAGACTGAAGAGTATCGTCCTCTCATGTTTCACATAAGTCAACTGAACCGAGCATTCAAATTTTTCTGTTGACCTTTTATACGCACCCCTCCATTTACTGCAATATTACCATTGCTTAGATGTATTCCCCCTCTCCCCCAATACTGAGTTTCTATACATCTGACCTGTAAGAGTAAAGAGAGACTATCGTCTCATACCAGTTTTGACACGTTCAGAATGGGTAATGGTAGTTGGCATTGCATAGATCGCTCCCTACTAACGCTTAGCAGGATTGCTCATTCATAGTGTAAGTATGGGATGAGAGCAGCTACTTGATCACTACATTCTTCCCACCAATCAATAGAATCTGTACGATACTGGTTTGAAAAATAGTTGGGTTCATGCTCGTAAATTGTAGTATTTCCAGGTAGTAGCATGAAAAGCGTCCCGTAGTGCAAATGATTATGATTATACTTGACGTGGTAAAAAATATCTGTAAAATTTTGATGATTGGGTTCAAAAAAGGAAAAAAAGGAGGTGTTGCAATGAAAGAGAAGAGAGATTTTTCTAAGGTTCCATTTACAGGGATGGGGTTGGTTTTTGGTACAGCGGTCGGTGCTGTGTTAAGCATTGCTATAACAGGGAACGTTCTTTGGGCCGGCATTGGGACAGGAATCGGCCTAGTAGTAGGTGCCATAATTGATGCATATAAGAAAAAGCAACGATAGAGATTTCGCCTAATAGACAACGTTACATCGGATATCTGATCATACCTCTGCAAAGTGAGGCAAAGGTATGAATCGTTGATCTACTATAAACCGATTACTCCGTGACCTCTCACAGCACAAATCAATGGAGAGGTTTCTTTATGTTCTCGATATCATCGACAGGCAACCAGTCGTCCATATTTCCAAAAGAACTCCGATCAATTGCAAAGGGGGTAACTTCCTGGAATTTTTCTATCTCTATCAGCACAAGGAATCGTTTACCTCCCCACCGTGCAACCTGGTTTGGAGAGAGGCATAACTTTGGTTGATAGTCAGAGATGATACGTAACGATTCCTGTTCTGTCAACTTTTCCGAATTATATACGGTTTTAACAACGGCTCTCCCTCTAACCATCCCATCGCCCATGTTTTCAATAAACCATAAGACTTCAGCAGGATAGACTCGCCCGTGTGGCAACTTTCTCCCAGCCGCTCCACGAATAATCATACTCTTCTCCCCACTTTTTAGTTTGTCTAATTCCTTTTCTTTCGCATCAAGATATACAACGTGCTCCATTTGTCAAATCTCCTTTCAATATGTATTTTCGCTAACGTGGAAGGAATCACAGAGAAAACCTTTAAACCCTCTTTCACACCTTCATCCTGGTTCCAACGTCGCTAGACCCGCATGTATTACATACAAGCCAAAACTTTATTTTCATACCACATTTCAATCAGAAACTTAATTCGAGGGCTCCCAGCGTTTGAATACAAAGAGGGAGCACCCAACACTTCCCATCATGATTATCATTGAAGACACGATGGGTTTCCAAGATATGGAGAATCCTTCGATGAGATGTATCATTTCAGAGCCCAACTTGGTGAATGAGTACGACCCAATACCACCAAGTGCTCCTAGCGCACTGAACACTAACCAGAGGCCTAGAGATCCGAGGCCAGCTACAATAGGCTTTTGGACCATCGCTGAAAGACTGATAGTCACTACCCCTAGTACTAGAAGATATAGCATGAGGAGCATGTTTGCTCGTATGAATGGTACCAAGGGAAAACCCGAAAAAAGATATAGAGAATAGATGCCGGTAAGGATTGTTGCAATGGAGAGACCTAAGATTATCATAAAGACTAGTGCGAAAATCTTTGATAAGAGGATTGCACGCAACTTCACTGGTCTGACTAACAGGAATTGAAGTGAACCATCAGATTTTTCTCCCGCTACACTTCCCATAGCAAGAAAAATCATGATAATTGAACCGATTTGGGTGAAGTTTTTTACGTATTGGGCCACAGCGTCGCGATAAGTGACTTCTGCCAAAGTGAACATGATATTCTGCGAAGCACCAATTATTGCCAAGACTTCTGGCATATAATAGGCAGAGAGTGGAGAGAGAATACCAAAAAAGCCACAGATGATGGCCCATATAAGGAATTTGTAAGAACGGAACCCTTCGGTTAGTTCTTTCCGGGCAAGCGTGAGCAAAATACTATGCATGGTTACGCTCCTTAATATGGTGCATAAAAATATCTTCCAGAGTCGCATTCTCCTTGTTGATGCTTTTCAGCAACAGATTGTAATCAACAAGAATTCCCATAATTTGAGAATACTGAGAGTGGAAATCAGTCTCAGCAATGACCATCTGAACCTCTGATTCCTTAGAAACTCTAATTGAGATGGCTTCCATATGTACTTGAAATTTAGAAGCGGATGAGGAATGCTCAAATTCCAACCGCACCAGAGGTTTCGCATGGGATTTCAACAGTTTATCCATGTCCTCATGCAGTACGATTGAGCCGTCTGCTATGATGGCGACCTCATCACAGACCCGTTGTATATCCTCGAGTATATGACTGGACATAAAGACAGTTGTCTCCTCACGTAGGCGAGAAATCAAGGTCAATACATCTTTCCTACCCACCGGGTCGAGGGCAGAAGCTGGTTCATCAAGCAGAGTGACTTTCGGTCTATGCATAATGGCCTGTGCAATACCAAGTCTTTGTAGCATACCTCCTGAGTACCCTCCAATCCTTCTGTCTGCTGCCTGTTCTATCCCACACAGAGACAAAAGTTCTTTAATCCTCTGCTCAATATCACCCGCTCCCATACCGTAAAGTTTCCCCGAGAATCTAAGTAGCTCCCTTCCGGTCATCCAGGGGTAAAACCCAGGCTGTTGAGCCAAATATCCAACATGTTTTTTGGTTGATTCCCTTGTCACTCCATGTATCCTAAAAGTACCGAAAGTCGGTGCAATGAGATTTGCAAGAATTCGGATTAACGTAGTTTTACCAGCACCATTGGGTCCGAGGAATCCAAAGACGGTTCCTTGCTGCACAGAAAAAGAAATCCCTTTCAATGCGTCAACAGCGTGGTACCGCTTGGCAATATTCACAATTTCAATCATTGCCATGATATTTTCTCCCATATACCAGATAAGCTATCGGACCAAATAGATTCACGAACAGGAAGATCAATAACCAAGCTGTCCTTGATAAGCCGTTCATCCGCTCCCGCTGGCTCCAATCTCTCAGGCATATCAACTTCAGAATGAGCTCCAGCACCACGAGCGGAGCTACGAGCAAGACAATTTCTTTATTCATGTTATTCCTCCAATCCTTTTGATTTGATTTAATGCTAGTACTCTCTCGGTACAAGCGGATGATCTCTTCCTTTATTAAACTACAATCGTCAAATCAGGTGGTGTTTGGATCACCACCCTTTGTCAACGACGGAACATAGTCATCCAATCCAGCCAAAATGAACAGACTCACTCCTGATGCTATCTTTTCGGATAGGGGCGCCTACCACACATACTTCCCGTGCTAAGTACAACAACCCATCATTAATCTCTATCATAGTTTCGGTATTTCCATCGGTATGCTAGATCTGGGGATGAGGGCCCAAACTGTTACCCACGTGTTTTATGCCATGAGCCCTCCTGAGGGAAACACTACGGCCCTTAGGATAAGATTACCAGTCCGAAATTCTACGTATATGGTCAAATATGTCTATTACGTAGGATTACGTAACGGAAAAATCTTGTTAATAAGTTCTAATTTTGTCGAAACGGAACATTTTTTGAATATTCGGTAGATATGTGTCTCTACGGTTCGTGGAGATAAGGAGAGGCCGAATGCAATCTCTTTATATGACAACCCATCTATGAGTAAACTTACAATTTCTCGTTCCCGTTTGGAAAGCTTGTATTGGTCGTAAAAATTCTCAATCATACTCCTCTCCCTAATGCCGACAGAAGAGAATTCATGCAGGTAGACCATCGCATCATTTAGGCACCACACAATGATAAAAAGAGCTGATACCAGGGCATCAAATGCAGGTCGGTGCAGATGTGGTAATATTATAAACATGAGCGCATACCAACTAAAAAATAGAAAACCGACAGCCGAAATAAGGAGGAAAGAGCGCATCCTTTTCGTACGAAAAGAGTGTTGATAGCAGACCTTTATGAATGTATAAAGGAAAGAAGCCCCGACCAGCCCATTAACTAGCACGGTAACATAGGGCCCAATCGGGGCTGGACGGACAACTCCTAAGACAATCAGCAATCCTGACATTCCCAATCCAAAAACAAGGGAAACCCTTTTCGCACTACTTGATATCTCCCCCGTGATAATGGAATCGAGAAATAGGGGAAGCCTGTGGAATATTAAGATTGTAAATATGAAGCGAACCAAGGAATTAATTAGCAACAGAGCTCTTATATCCCGAGGTATAACCGTTTGATAGATGAAACCGATGAATTGGAAAAGGAACCATATGAATGAGAGGCCAATGTACCAAAGATATTGGTCGAACATGACATGACGGTTCGTCTTACGGGATATATATGTCAGGAAGAACGTGCCAAACAGTAGAGAAAAACCTACAACATTTAACCAGAATGCTACAATATCCAAAATCCTGACCTCTGTTTCTAGTCTATTTAGCATAGGTCCATTTGTCGAGTCTAAGTTTCTACATTGTGCGATATTTGCTAACCCTGAAGTAGACTCACTTTATAGAAAACGTTTAAAATGATGCTCGAGCCTATGGAAAAATACTAAAAAGATGGGATCACAATAAAATTTCAATAACAATTTTTTTTAAATCATGCAATAATAAAGACTACATTAGTGTGTTCCAGAAGTTTCTTGCGAATACTAGGTACGCTAGGGCCAATTATCCACCCATTCCTGACTATATAGAACATTCCAGTTGTAAGGGGTATTCTGAGATGAAACAACTTTCGAAATCCTCAATTCTTTGCCTGACAATCATGCTGTTGACTGCTTGCTTTTCTAAAGGACAACAGCAGGTCGATCCATACTATCAGACAAAAAAGATTGCAAGCGATATCGGCCGATTATTGATTACAGGCCCGGGTGATGTTACTGCAGTGTCCATCGCAATCATGCACGAAGGCGAGATTATCTACTCAGAAGGATTTGGTGAACGAGATATTGGAAACAATCTTCCAGTCGATGAGAGCACCAGATTCAATATAGGATCAGTTAGCAAGATTTTCACTGCAGCAGCAATCCTTCTGTTAGAGGACGAAGGGTTGCTAGATTTGGAAGACAGGGTATCTGATCTGTTACCCGGGTTCATGATGAATGACAAGCGATATGCAGACATCACCGTTCGGATGCTACTCAACCATACATCCGGTATGGGTGGAACCAACATGAGGGAGGCATTCTCTACCAAACAATCCCCTGAATATCTCAAACAAACAATGTTCACACTTTCCAAGTCTTCTCTAAAGCACGATCCGGGAGCATTCTCTCCCTACTGTAATGATGGATTCACCGTGACGCAGGCTTTGATTGAACATTTATCAGGAACTTCATATCACCAATTCCTACAGGAAAGGATTTTCAATCCTCTGGGCATGGAGGACACCTCGATAGGATTCAAGGCTGAAGAGGCTAATATTGCCTTTGCGTATTCTGACCACTCTACCCTACTTCCTAGGGAATTTGTAAATGCTTTTGCCTCTGGTGGAATTACTTCAACGGCAGAGGACCTATGCAAGTTTGTATTGGCGACCTTCAATCCAACAATGTTTAGTGCTTCGAACCTCTTTGAATTTTTAAAGGAACAAAATCCGAAGTATATGCGAGATACCTCCTACAAGCGTACGTTCAACTTCGGCCTTGGGTGGGACTTTACCTCTTGGGAGCCATATCATGCAGGAGGAGTGCAGATATTGGGAAAATCTGGAGGGACACTGCAATACGCTGCGATGTTGTTTGTGCTCCCACAGACACACAGTGCTGTGGCGCTACTTTGTTCGGGACATATAGATACTGTCAAAACGACACTCCCAATCATCGACGCTTTGCTTAAGGAAACAGGACAAATATCGTCAGAGACCAAGGACTTTCTAATCGAAGCCAACGAAACCAAACCGCTTTTGCCCGATGTAGAATCGTATAGGGGCTACTACGCCTCTGATACAACCATATTTCGAATTGATTTCGACATAGAGTCCTCCATGATGGAAGTCGATTCCTTTGATGGATCCTCCTTTGTCCGCACTTCCACTTCCCGCCATATTGGCGAAAATGTTTTTGAAGACACGGAAGGGAACCTGCTTGCACTCGAAACCTTGCTCGGTGTTCCTACAATCATGGAAATCAAAGCTCCGTACAACCTAGCTGAGATCAAGATGACACAACTTGACGAGCAAAACTCCGACATTGCGCACCAATTTCAGGAGAGTCACTGGCTACCCACTAACTTCTTACCACATGACTTATACTTACAGGTGTTTAGAACTCAATCTATTAAAGAGTTGCCTTCCCATCTTATCCTAAGAAACAATGGGGTGACTCCCTACGCTATAACGGACGCTACACAGACCTCGACAGCCTTGCCTGCTGTGCGGGACCAAACTCCCCCGTGGATTGATGATGAGGGTAATTTGATGATTGGGACATACCGGTGCATGGATTACAGGGACATCCCACCTCTAGTACCAGGAGAGACAATTGAGGTAGGTATCGACTATACGTCAGTTTGGAGACGCATGACTAAGCACGGAATCCTTTCCTGCGAGATCCCTACAGGAGCAAGGATCATCGTACTTGGCCCTAATTTCAAGTTTTTAGAAGATACCCTCTATAGCGCACAAAATCGGTTTGAAATGGAAGTCTACGGGTCCTATGTCGCTTTCATAGCAGAAGGACATACAATATTTAACACTACTTTTGTTTCGATGAAAGAAAGAAGTACCACAGCCCCACGTTAGGTTAGATGGGTTTTTGTGTATGTATGATTTACAAGCTCAAGTTGACAGAATTAAGAAGATCCCAACCGTAATTCCCTCTCACTGTATCTGTGGATTAATCATTGTCAATAAATCATAAATAGTGACATTAATCATATACCAACCTTGCAAATGATATGATATTATTTGGGACAAAGGCGGGGTTCACGGGGCGTGAAGATAAGAAGCGACAAAAAAATCGGAGGCCTTCGACAGTGGTTATGCTTTCTCCTCCTATCATTCCTGTTTGGCTCGCTAGTCGCATTGCTCTCCGGTAGTCTGCAAATCAAAGAAAACGTTCACGCAGGCGTTCCGCTTGATGAATTTAAAGCGCACATGGATAAGCACATTCCAATTCTGATGAGAAAATACGGAATCCCAGGATGTAGCATCTCACTTGTGAAGCATGGTGAAATCGCAGCGAGTGAAGCGTATGGGTATGCGGACGTGGAAAACCATAGATTATTGACCGTGGATACCCCTATGAGTGTCCAATCGATTACCAAATCTTTGACAGCTTGGGGAATAATGAAACTTGTAGAGGACGGCTCACTTGATTTGGATGCTCCCGTGTCGCAGTATCTGAAAAACTGGCAATTTCCTCAGACTAAATATACTGTGGCAAAAGTTACAGTACGGTCCCTGTTGAGCCATACTGCGGGACTGCCACTAGGTGATTTTACCAATACATATGCCCCAGGAGAAAAAATGCCCTCCCTTTTGGAAAAACTTACAAAGGAGGCAGTTTTAATACACGAGCCAGGTACGAAATTTTCCTACTCAAATGTAGGTTATCATCTGCTGGAACTATTAATCGAAGAAGTTACGGGGCAACGGTTTGCAGAGTATATGATATCTGAGGTACTTCTTCCGATAGGTATGGGGGCATCTACCTTTGAAATAAGTAGATCCATGCAACACTATCCACCTACTGGATATGATCTCAATGGAAAACCAGTGCCAGTCTATGTGTATCCAGAGAAGTCGTCCGGTGGCTTATTTGCCACCGCTGAGGATATCGCTCAATTTGCGATAGCGGGGATGAAAGAAAATTCAGTATTAAACTTTGAACATGTCCAGGTGATGTATGCACCCGAAAGGTATAAAATTGGCATATATGGCATGGTGTTTGATGCTTATGGGCTTGGCCATTATATCGAAATATTGCCAAACGGTTCACTTTCCATTTCTCACGGTGGTCAATGCAATGGCATCATGACACATTTTCAGGTTGTGCCGGAAACCGAAGATGCTATCGTCATCCTAACAAATAGCCAGAGGAGCTGGCCATTTATTGCTAATCTACTAAGTGATTGGGCACAATGGAGGAATTTCCCATCTGTCGGTATGGGAAGAATCATCTGGGGGCAATATGCAATGAGTGGGTTCACAGGAGTGTTGTTTGCTGCAAGTTTGGTGATAATGTTGAATTATTTTTTAGGTTATAGGCAACAAAAATCGACCGTCCTAAAAATATTTAAAATCTTTACTGCAATTCTTCTTATTGGAATCATAATATGGAGTATCAACCAAAAATACCTGTTTATTACTTCAGTTTTCCCTGTTTTATCATTGTGGCTGGGGGGAGCAGTGGTGGTTCTCTCAATCACGCTGCTGTCATCTTCTTTGTTACCCAAAACTCTAAAGAGAAAAGAGGGGGTTGCACGAAGAAAATAGACTACAGACTGTCTTCAGTTATCTTTCCAGATAAATCGCTCTAGAGGTTGTCATTTGGCAATTTTTACAATGAAATTTGTATAAAACTATTAGCAAGGAGGAATTACTTTGAAAAACCCGATTAATCGGTACCCCATAATCTCTTTTACTCTGCGGTTTAGCCTAGTTCACACTCTGACATATCTGTTCTTTGGCATTTTCTTCATGCTGACCAGTCAATATTTTGAGTATTTCAAGAATGATCCACTGTTTAGTCAGATGATGAAGTCATCAGACTCTCTCTCTGTCCAACTAGCACCTCTTGTACAGATAGTGCGTGGTGCGCTTTTGGCGCTTGCTATTTATCCATTCAAAGAGGTCATCATTGGGCGTAAATCTGGCTGGTTAAAGTTGTTTCTATTGCTGTTCATCCTCACTAGTATCGGCGCAGTGATTACAGGCCCAGGTTCGATTGAAGGCTTCTTATATACCCGATTTTCTTTCAACTCTTTTATCGGATATCCAGAAATTGCACTACAAATGTTTGCATTTTCTTGGCTGTTCTGCCGTTGGCAAGGAAAAAAGGCAACAGCGATTAACGCCAAGTAAATCACATGAGGGGACAATCATAAAGGGACTGGTAAAGCAGGGATAAACACGCTTGAGAAGATCGAGTACTGAGAAACCCTGTTACTATAGTTATTCTAAATAAAATAAGAGGTCTTCACCTGTATATTTAGTGCAACGCATAATTATATTGCGATTTTTTTGTACATGAAAAAATAATTTTTCTTTTGTGTCGTTGACAAGGCTAAGAAAGAGGTGTTCAAATGGAAAATTGAGAAACGTTCTTCTTTGTATAGAACCGTTAAATTCTGTACTCGACAAAAATATCATCAGCTTGTTTGATAAACTACAAATTTGGGACTTGGACAAGTCGTTAATCAATCACCTCATTCTTTGATATTAAGTGAGGAGTATAGGGACTGGGAGAAAACGGTTTTCCTTTTATTTTCAGCAAGACGCATAGCAGGAAGGAATTATCATGCGGAATGAAGTTTGTACAGATATTGGTATGCTTAATCAATTTCTTGTATTGCCCGAAGATCAAAATTGGCTCCTCTATCTAGAATTAACTGTAGATTATATTTGTGAAAATTGGCCGTCAGTTTTATGTGAGAGTATCACAAAAGAATCATTTTTAAAGATATATGAACAGGAACTTATTTCTAGAATAGAAGAAGGGAGAAGAATTCTTCTTTTATGGAAATTAGGAAAAGAACCTATTGGGATCGCAAATGTCTGGTCCGAAGAAAATAATAATGAGACTTGCCTCCAAATCGCAGAATTCTCAATAATCAAGAAATATAGAAAGAAAGGGTTTGGACGATTTTTTGTACAAACGTTGATGAATATTGGAAAACAAGTAAATGCTTCTCGGCTTATTGCCGAAGTAGATGAAGGTATTGAATCTAATTCCTTCTGGATAAAGGTATTGGATAATTGTATAGAGAATAAGCAGACGGGTAGAAATCATTATTGGGCGTATATAAAGTAAACATCTACAAGAATCTTAGCATCTATTATGCTAATGTAAAAAGTGGGTATAATGAAAGAATAATTTCATTCATTATTATGGGCGCGAACAGAAATACGAAATGCCCCAACTAAAAGGTGAAGAAGTGCAGTTACTACTACTTTCCGAAGTAGTTTAAGAGGTCATTATTATCTGTATTTCTACAGTGCAACGAATAATTACATTGTGCTTCCTTTTTTAACTCCAAAAGCAATAATCTTATTGTGTCATTGACCACGCATAGAGAGAGGTCTTTTCGATTCCTCTACGTGAAAGAGCTACCGCTGTTGTAGTGGCCCACAACCATCCCAGTGGAAAGCTACAACCCAGTTCTGAAGACCTCAACGTAACAAGAAGGCTACTTTAAGCAGGAGAAATATTAGGTATTAAAGTTTTAGATCACCTGATCTTCAGTGATGAATCGTTCAGGCCAATACTCGAAGAGGATGAGTTAATATTGTAGATTCAGGAATACATGTCACACTTCTACCAGCTGTACAAACATTGAGACTTGTATAGGTAGTAGGCCGAGTCCAGTTAATGCGACACGCCTCCTATGAGAGTTGGGGATAAGAGGTTATTTTGAACTGATGATAATCAGGGTGTAGACTCGCGCCTGTGGATAGTTTGGATTTCTGTCCTGGTACGCACATTCACCAAAACCCATCTGGAATACCCATTTTAACTTTAGTATTTTGCTTTAACATCCCCCGGATTGGTTGAAGTAATGCTGCCCGATTAAATCGGGCAACTCAAGGCGAAAAACTGCTAATAGATGCTTAATCAATTGGATTTTGGAAGATAATACAAAGAGCAATCGCTGGCAAGGTCATCGAATCCAGTCAGTTCAAATCGAAGAGGCTTTTCACCTACTCCGACAATCCCCAACGGTGTGTATCCACCGCTAAAATAGTTAGCATTTGCAAAACGGACAGCCGGGACCATTCCGGCCGGGTCTAGAATTGTGATTGCCACAATATATTGCCCGTCTGGGATATCATAAGTCCGAAATGTATGTTCGAGCGATTGAGTATCTTCCGGCAACCATGTCCGTATGTCAATTCCCGGCCAAATTGCAGACCATACGGGACGCCGTGTATCTGGATCAAGCAATGCCACTTGCAGTGGCCAGTCGTAGTATAGCGGAGTGGCTCCTTTATTGACAATCTTGATTGATAGGGAAAGATTGCCTTGCCATATCTGGGCAGGAAGATCGGATTGCTCAACCATGAATGTATATCCAAGGGCATTTTGGATTGTGGAGGCTTTTTCCCACAATTCCTTATCTTGGTAATTAAATCTGTCTAGCACAGCCAGATGGTTCCAGTGAATGTCTTTGATGATGCTGACCAACCTGTCGCCGTGTTCCTTAACCAAAGCAAAAAAATTCGAATCCGACCAGCCTGAATAACCGAGGAATAACGGATCGATCTCACCTCCACGTACGAAAGTCTTCCATGCATCGACATGTTCGGGCTTCTTGAGTTCTTCCGCCATCAAGGTTGAATCATTCGCCCAATAATCAGAACCAAAATTACCGAATACATCCCAGTGGATACCAAATGGGTAACCGACGAAGTCCCGTGGATAACGCCGCATGAGCAACTTATCGGGAAAGGCATTTTTGAAGGCTTCGGCAAATTCTCGAGCAAAAAGAACCGGATTCGGCTCTACAAATCCCAGATTGCCGAATCCTGGGTCATGATGCTCACCGCAGTCCCCGATAATCCCCATTTCAACATATGCTATTCTGGGATCGTCGTTCCATGCTTCTCCCAGTTTCGCGATAAGAAGCAACATCCGGTTCTTGAACTCCTTGCTGTGAAAATCTCCAGTTTCCAAATCTTCTGGCCAACATGAAGGTTCTGGAGTATAGAGAAGGTAGACACGTGGAATGATCTTAATATTGTAGGCACTAAGGTCCCCTACCATATAATCGGTTACATGTTTGATGCGTTCGACGGTATCACACGCATTACGTTCGAGGGAATTCCAGCCAAAGTATTGTCTCGCCAACGATGCCCAGGGATGATTCATCGCCGGTTCGATGCCTGGCCGCATGCCTTTCAATGGATTGCTGAAAGCAGGGAGATACGAATCATAGGAATAAGCTACCGTGTTTGTTCCCACGATTTCCTTTCCAACAATAGGAGCTGCACTGCTTATATTCGCTGGAACAACATCCAACCTATATGGCACATAGGACACTTCTCCAGAATCATCAGTGCAGGCAAGAAATATCGTGAAGCTTCCTTCTTCCTCTGGAATGCCTTCGAGCGTTCCCTTCCCTGAAATGTGCAATCCCGCAGGAAGCGAAGTAGCGGCTTCGATCTTGACGGGGGGCTGCTCAGATCCTCGTATAGCTGGCGTATAACGGTAGGGTTGCCCTTTTCTTGCGTTGGGAAGGAATGATTGGGCTGTTTTATAGGGAGAATCATACTCAAAATTTTCTGCAAGGATGATGGAATTCTCATGATCAAGAATCATCACATCATCGATCACGACGCTACCGGAACCGATCACATTCCATTCCAATTTATAGTCGGAAAAATCATACAGTTCAAAGGAATAACTCGCAAGTTCTGTTTCTCCAACATTTCCAGTGAAAGGATACGCAGGAACCCATCTCTCCTTTGAGCTGCCCTCTGGTGAATAGACAGACATCTCGAATCCAGATGAGTCATCGGTCGGAGCTCGAAGTACCCGATATGAGAACTTGACTGTATACGTCCCACCAGGTTTGAAGCGAATCAATTGCACCCTCGTACGTAGAAATAAATGAAGTCGAGAATCCTGTACTCCATTGTTCGCCAACAATGAAGTCGATCCGGAAATTACATAATCAGGATCATTGGTCAAGCTTCCGGTGCTAAAGAGTTCGAATCCGATGCCAGTGCGCCCAATATCCATTTCCGGCGCCAATGGTTCATCGCATGCGATCAATACAGTTTCTGAAAGACTCCTGCAAGATGATAGCCCAACCAAAAGTATGAGGATCGTGATAAACAACACTACGCGTTTCATTTGGACCTCCTTGATCGAAACACAATTCATTGTGCTCCTAATAGCATGATATGTCCTTGAAATATTAATCACAAGTTCAACTTGGTCATATAGTTACATAACTTGATAAAATCATACTTTGATATGAGGGAAAAACATCTCTCATACATGAATAACCCAGTTCTTCGGCTCTTGTCACGGCGGATTCTTGGGAGACAAGATACGCTGGAAACTCTTACGGACTTGAAGCCAGCAAAGGTGTATATCTAGAGGGAAAGGATGAAGGTAATAAGAATTCTTAGGTGTTTTGTTTCCACACCTGTTTCTTTAGTTGACATCATCAAAAACCTCCACTGGAATCATTTGATAGATTCAGGAGTACATGTCACACTACTACTAGCTGTACAAACATTGAGACTTGTATAGGTAGTAAGTCGAGTCCAGCTAATGTGACATGCCTCCTATGAGAGTTGGGGATAAGAGGTTATTTTGAACTGGTGATAATCAGGGTGTAGGCTCACGCCTGTGGATAGTTTGGATTTCTTTCCTGGTGCTAATATTTCCGCTAAGCATTCCTTACAAGATCACTCCGTGTAGAAAACTTAGAGGTTTTTTCGATCCCTCTACGTGAACGGGCTACCGCGGTTGTAGTTGCCCACAACCATCCTAGCGGAAACCTCCTGCCAAGCAACAATGTCCGCAATATCACCAAACGCCTACGGACCGCGGGAGATCTGCTTGGTATACAGATCCTAGACCACCTTATCTTTTCCGATGAGGCGTGCCACTCGATGCTCGAAGAGAACGAGTTCTAGCGGATAAAATCGCGTGGGGAGTTGCCAACTAAGATCTTAGTTGGTCTGTAAAGGAGCAATATCCTTAGTGTACGGTAAAAAAGCGCTCTGGGACATTCCAATATAACAATTCTATCGTACGCAGTATTAATATAAAAAATATCATTAGACGCCTCTTTGATTTTCACAAACGTCAACAACCATATCAGTGTGAGCTAATAGAGGACAGGCTTTCTAATGTGGAAAACGAGGAAGTCCTAACTGGAACCCTGTTTAACGAAAACCCTTTAAAAGAACCTCTTAGAAGTGGGTTGCGAGGATTATGTGGATTTTCTACTTGGTACTGCTGCCGACACCGTCGGCTTCAGTCTTTTCGGGTTCCTCATCAAAGGCGATCTTGAGCATAGAGGTCTTTTAATCACTATTCCAATTCGACCTAGGATGATGCGCAGTAGTGAGCGGACAATCCCCACTTGAAAAACATTTACGATGCTTGACATTGCTCACATCCCAGCTTCTAAGATTCTGATTGAAGGAGGACGCATCTCTGAACATGTAATGCATGGTAGTGACATTGCTAACATCCCAGGCTGAGATATCCTCATTGAAGGAGGATGCACCATCGAACATGTTACTCATGTTCCAGACATTGCTCACATTCCACCCGGAGATATCCTCATTGAACGAGGGTGCATAATAGAACATGAAACTCATGTCCGTGACATTGCTCACATCCCATTTTGAGATATCTCCATTGAAGGATGATGCGCCACAGAACATGTAGCCCATGTCTGTGACATTGCTCACATCCCAGTATGAGAGATTCTGATTGAAGGAGGAAGCACCACTGAACATGTAGCCCATGTCCGTGACATTGCTCACATCCCAGTCTGAGAGATTCTGATTGAAGGAGGACGCACCACTGAACATGCCGTAGTAGTCGTCACCCATTTTCGTAACATTGCTTACATCCCACCTTGAGATATCCCCATTGAAGGAAGATGCGCCACAGAACATGCTACTCATGTCCGTGACACTGCTCACATCCCATTTTGAGATATCCTGATTGAAAGAGTCTGCCCAACCGAACATGTAACTCATGTCCGTGACATTGCTCACATCCCAGTCTGAGATATCCCCATTGAAAACGGTTGCACTAGCGAACATGTAACTCATATCCGTGACACTGCTCACATCCCAAGTGGAGAGTTCCTGATTGAAAGTGCTTACATAAGAGGGATTACAAGAGAACATGAAACTCATGTCCGTAACATTGCTCACATCCCATTTTGAGATATCCTGATTGAAAGCGAAGGCAGAATAGAACATGTGGCTCATATTCGTGACACTGCTCACATCCCACTTTGAGATATCCTGATTGAAAGAGGATACACCTAATGAGGAGGCATCACCACCGAACATGTAACTCATGTCCGTGACATTGCTCACATCCCAACTCGAGATATCCTGATTGAAAGCCCATGCATTATTGAACATGTCACTCATGTCCGTGACATTGCTCACATTCCAGTTTGAGAGATTCTGATTGAAAGAATGGGCATTCATGAACATACCCTTCATGTTTGTGGCTTTGCTCACATTCCAGTCTGATATATCCTGATTGAAAGAGGATACACCTAATGAGGAGGCATCACCACCGAACATGTAACTCATGTCAGTGACATTGCTTACAGTCCAGTCTGAGATATCCTGATTGAAAGCCCGTGCATTATAGAACATGTAACTCATGTTCGTAACACTGCTCACATCCCACTTTGAGATATCTCCATTGAAGGTGGAAGCACCATAGGTCCATTCAAGATGGAACATGTAACTCATGTCTGTGACATTGCTCACATCCCACCTTGATATGTCTTGCTCGAAATTGGGTATACCTTCAAACAGATGACTCATATCAGTTATTCCGGAAGTATCTACTCCTGTGACATCTTCATTATTTTCAATCATCTGTCGTAGCCCCTGCTTTGCTATTAACCACTTGGCATACAGGGTTGTATCCTTTGTTACTGGTGTATTAAAGTCCCATAAGGTATTTAGAGAGGCATCTCCATACCAATTGACAAAAGTATAACCGTCTCTAGTCGGGGCAGTTGGTTCATTTATTGTAGAACCTTCCGATAACCTGACTGGATTAATTGTACTTCCACCTTGAGTGTCGAACGTTACAGTATAGGTCCACTTCGCAAATAGAGTTGAATTGTCGTCTTTGTCCCAACTCTTAAGGCTTCCCATCGTTGCCGAGTAATATTGCGAACCACCACCTTTTGTTTGATCAAAATACCCATCGAATGTAAATCCTGATTTAGTCGGTGCTGTAGCTGAAGGCATTGCGGAACCATAGGTTGCAGTAATGGTCTCCGGACCACCGGTACCACCTTGTTTGTCAAATGTAACTGTATACTGTTTACCGTTCCACTTTGCATATAAGGTGATATCATCATCAACAACAAACTCAGATCCAGCTTCATAGTCCGTTCCAGAACTATCGGCCTGGGTATTCCAACAGGCAAATTCATACCCCGTGCGCTGTAACTCCTCAGCCTCCGGTAGCCTAATGGTATTACCTTGTTGTATTCCTTCTTGAGGTGTAGGCCCCGCTCCTTCAGTATGTCCATTGCCATTAAAGCTAACCGAACAGATGCGTTCAACCCATTTGGCATAGAGTGTCAAGTCAAATGTTACTTTGTCTTGATTGAAATCCCATGCCACATCAAAACTGGTGTCCGTGTACCAGCCAACGAAATCATAGCCATATCTGGTCGGGTCTGTTGGCCTAGTTATTGTAGAACCGTCCTGGACCTTTCCTAAGGCAGCAACACTGCTTCCATCTTGGCTGTCGAACGTTACAGTACAGGTCCACTTCGCAAATAGGGTTGAATTGTCGTCTTTATCCCAATTCTTAAGGCTTCCCATCGTTGCCGAGTAATATTGCGAACCTTCACCTCCTGCTTGATCAAAATACCCATCGAATGTAAATCCTGGTTTAGTCGGTGCTGTAGCTGAAGGCATTGGAGAATCATAGGTAACGGTAATTGCATTCGAACCACCGGTACCAGCTTGTTTGTCAAATGTCACGGTATATTGTCGAGGACTCCATTTTGCATAGAGTGTCAAATCAGATGTTACTTTGCCTTGATTGAAATCCCATGCCACATCAAAACTGGTGTTTGTGTACCAGCCAACGAAATCATAGCCATATCTGGTCGGGTCTGTTGGCTTAGTTATTGTAGAACCGTCCTGGACCTTTCCTAAGGTAGCAACACTGCTTCCATCTTGGCTGTCGAACGTTACGGTACAGGTCCACTTCGCAAATAGAGTTGAATTGTCGTCTTTGTCCCAACTCTTAAGGCTTCCCATCGTTGCCGAGTAATATTGCGAACCACCACCTTCTGTTTGATCAAAATACCCATCGAATGTAAATCCTGGTTTAGTCGGTGCTGTAGCTGAAGGCATTGCGGAACCATAGGTTGCAGTAATGGTCTCCGGACCACCGATACCACCTTGTTTGTCAAATGTCACGGTATATTGTAGAGGACTCCATTTTGCATATAATGTAATGTTAGCATCATCAACAAACTCAGAGTCAGCTTCATAGTCTGTTCCAGATCCATTGGCTTGGGTATTCCAACAGGCAAATTCATACCCCGTGCGCTGTAAACTCTCAGCCCCCGGCAGCCTAATGGTAGTACCTTGTTGAATTCCTTCTTGAGGTGAAGGCACCGCACCTCCAGTATGTCCATTGCCATTAAAGCTAACCGAGCAGAGGCGTTCAACCCACTTCGCGTATAGAGTTATATTTTGTGTTATTGGTGTATTAAAGTCCCATACGGTATTACAGGTGGCATCTTCATACCAATCGGCAAAAGTAAAACCAGTTTTTTCCGGATCAGGATCGGGTCTTGTGGTCTGTTCATTCTTTTGAACTTCCTGTGGAGGGATTGAACTGCCTCCATTAGTTTTAAATGTAACCGTATAGATGTGTGGTTCATTTGACATGGAACAAGTCGATAGCCCAACCAAAAGTATGAGGATCGTGATAAACAACACTACGCGTTTCATTTGGACCTCCTTGATCGAAACACAATTCATTGTGCTCCTAATAGCATGATATGTCCTTGAAATATTAATCACAA
>Ga0265295_1003769_pt1 | contig 21414 bp, 8 predicted proteins | sample Munlansysbiofilm_FD_192503 | JGI IMG/M metagenome (GOLD analysis project Ga0265295, IMG submission 192503) | Leachate microbial communities from a municipal landfill in Southern Ontario, Canada - Methane capture system biofilm | ecosystem: Engineered > Solid waste > Landfill > Unclassified ...
TACGGGAACTTCTTTCAAGCGCATGAATATCGACGACATTTTGCTGACGGATTATAGTGGTTCAGTTCAGCCCCTTATCACGGTTAGTCCCGGTTCTCTTAGCGGCTTTACTTACGAGGAGGGCTTTGGTCCTTCGGCTGTGCAGAGCTTTGACGTTCAAGGCTCTAACTTGCTTGCCAATATACAAATCCAAGCTTCGCAAAATTATGAGCTTAGCCTCAATGAAGGCAGTGGCTTCAGTGGAAGCTTATCGCTTAGCCCACAAAGCGGGACGCTGGATATTACAACTGTTTATGTAAGAATGGTATCCGGTTTGGATGGAGATTCTTACGTAGGCAGTATAGAACTTTCCAGTACGAACGCTATCTCCCGTATGATCAGTTTAAGCGGCGAAGTAAGCGAAGCACCGGTTGCGGGTAACTATCTGGTGAATTTTGAGGGTGATGGTGAAATCAAAATAGGCTATGCCAGCGGTACGGTGAACCTCAGCGGCATAGATTGGAATATGACTGAAGCTTTGATCGGCGAGATGTCAACAGATTTGATCAATGGTTTGCGAGCCGCCAGAATGCGCGGATATGGCACATCTGCCATGAGCATGCTGGAAGATAAATCCGGTGGTTTGGGCTCATTAAGCTTTCAATATAAACAATACGGAACAGATACCCGAGTAAGTTGGAGAGCGGAATACAGTACGAATGGCGGAACTACATGGATGCAGGCGGGAGCGGACTTTACCCCGTCAGAATTTGGTGATGCGCAAAGTTTTAGCGCTCTGATCAATGTTCCCGGAAACGTGCGGGTGCGGATCAGAACCGTGGAAGATACAGGCACAACAGATGCACGCCTCAATATCGACGATATCTTGCTTACAGAGTATGATGATACTGCACAGCCTATGATTGCCATCAATCCAAGCTCTTTATCAGGATTCAGTTATGAGGAAGGTTTTGGTCCTTCTACGGTGCAAAGCTTTCAGGTACAGGGAGCCAATCTACTGGGAAATATTCAGATTAGTGCGCCTTTGCATTTTGAACTGAGCCAGAGCGCTGAAGGCACATTTGGCAACAGCCTGTCTCTAGTTCATCAAGATGGTAGCGTAAGTGCAACAACAATCTACGTTAGGCTAATCTCCGGTTTGGCAACGGGGAATTACAATGGCAGTATTGAACTTACGAGTCCAGATGCAAGCTTGCAGGAAATCAGCCTCAGCGGCTCAGTGAGTCCGGTTATCATCATTGATGGCTATGTGGTAGATTTTGAAGGAGAAGGCGAGGTAAAAGCAGCCTATGAAAGCGGCACGGTTACGCTAAGCGGGATCGATTGGAATATGACGGAAGCTTTGATTGGAAACACAACTGCGGATCAGATCAATGGTTCAAAATCGGCCAGACTTCGCGGATACGGCACTTCCGCCATGACTATGCTTGGCGATAAGAGCGATGGTTTGGGAAGCCTCAGTTTCTTCTACAGGAGATATGGCTCAGATTCTCAGGTGGCATGGAAAGCGGAATATAGCATCGATGGTGGCATCACCTGGATACAGGCTGGAGAAGATTTTGTTGCTGCTAATAATGATGAAACTCAAAGCTTTAGCGCAACAATTAATATTAGCAGCCCGGGCAGAATTCGCATCCGAACTGCGGAATCAAGTGGAAGCTCGAATGCCAGGCTGAACCTGGATGATATATCGGTAACGGATTATAGCGGTACAACCGATCCACAGATAGCGGTGAATCCGACTAACCTTTCCGGATTTGGCTACAATGAGGGCTTTGGTCCTTCGGCATCACAATCCTTTGCGCTAACTGCAGTATTTCTTTCGGCAAATCTGTTACTTTCCGCATCTACTGATTACGAGATTTCTTTGGATAATAGTTTTTATCAGCAACAGATCGATCTGACTCCTCAGGATGGAACGGTTGCTCAACCGATATATGTACGCTTAAAAGATAATCTCTTAAGCGGAACTTATAATGGAAGCGTGCAGATTTCCAGTGTGGGAGCCGAGCAAAAAACTGTAATCCTTACGGGGAATGTGAGTACGCTGCTATTGCCTGATGCGCCGATAGCTTTGGATGCTACGGAGGTGACTTCTTCATCATTTAAGGCTAATTGGCAAGCCGTGAATGGTGCTAGCTCTTATAAACTGGATGTATATACCGTAAGTTCCGAAGGCGGTTTTGATGATCTCATCATTTCAGAATATATAGAAGGGTCTGGAACTAGCAAGGCCTTGGAAATCTACAACGGAACGGGAAGTACGGTAAGCCTTACCGATTATCAGGTTCAGATACTCAGTAATGGAAACCCAACTCCATCTTTTAGTATCGATTTGGGTGGGAATCTTGCCAATGGTGATGTGTATGTATTGGCTCATGCCTCAGCGCATGCCGATATACTTGCCGAAGCGGACTATCTTAATGCTTACGCTGTTAGTTTTAATGGCAACGATGCGGTGGCTATCTACAACACAATTACCGAGCAATATGTGGATATTTTTGGCGTGATTGGCGATGATCCGGGAACGGCTTGGACAGCTTCGGGAGGATATAGCACTCTGGATAGAACCTTGGTGCGCAAACCTGAAGTACGCTCTGGCATAACTCAAAACCCAGTCGGTACAGGTGGAGACGCATTCACTACTCTGAGCACGGAGTGGAATATGTATCCTACAGATACATTCAGTTATATTGGCACTCACAGTCTATCGCGCCGTAGTATAAGTTATGTAGCTGGCTACCAAAATCTGGATGTGGGTAACGTTAGCTCTTATGTAGTAAACGGCTTGGCTCCTGATACAGATTATTATTACGTAGTAAGGGCTGCAAACGCCAACGGTAGCAGCGAGAACTCAAATACCATAGAAGCGTTTACACAAGTGATAAGCACACCTACCGTTCAAGCACGGCAGATCGAAGCAGCAATAACCTCCAATACAATCACCTTGGAATGGACTCCGGGCAATGGTGCCAAGCGCATTGTGGTGATGAATACGCAAAACTTCTTCAATACTCCTGCCGATGGCACAGATCCAGTGGCGAATCCTATATATGGAGGCTCCGGACAGCAAGTAGTGTATAACGATGCCACTCAGATTATTGAAGATGCTCCCTTCAACGGAGTGTTGGTAGAAGGTCTTGAAGCCAGTACTACCTATCACTTTAGAGTGTTTGAATACAACGGCTTTGGGTCAAATACAATGTATCTTTCTTCTACCGCAACCGGGAATCCGTCACAGTTTACTACCTTAAGTGGTGGATTTACGGGCTATTACGAGGATATAGATGGTTATGGGACGGCACTGAAAGCAGAGCTGCACGATCTATTGCGGACAACTCATGCTACACAATATAGCTACGACGCACTCTGGACGCAATTACGCTATACCGATGAAGATCCCAATAACAGCAATAACATAATCCAAATCTATACCGGATGGAGTATTCCTAAGAGTAACTATGGCGGTGGCATTACACAATGGAATCGGGAACACACATGGAGCAAATCGCATGGAGATTTTGGCGAGAGCCGTCCGGCGGGTACAGACCTCCATCATATGAGACCTTGCGATGCCACGGTTAATTCTGCTAAAGGAAATAAAGATTTTGACGAGGGCGGATCTCTCTATGTGGATGCTTCGCCCTATCAAGGCTATAGCGGTAATACCGGAAACTATACTACCACATATAGTTGGGAGCCTAGAGACGAAGAAAAAGGTGATGTGGCGCGAATGATTATGTATATGGCGGTGCGCTATGAGGGAACAGATACCTCTTATGATCTGGAGATTGTAGATTATTCTAATACTGCGCCTAATAATGAGCCCTATTATGGTGAGCTTTCCACGCTGCTGACCTGGCATGAACAGGATCCTCCCGATGAATGGGAATTGCAGCGTAATGAGCGCATCGCAGAGCGACAGGGAAACCGCAATCCCTTTGTGGATCATCCGGAATTTGCCTATATGCTTTGGACTCCTTATCCGCTTGGTGCAACGACTGTAACTACAAGCAGTTTTACGGCGAATTGGAATCAGCCAATTATAGGATCTGCCTACTATTTGCAGGTTGCCACCGATCCTGAATTTACAAGCTTTGTTTCTGGGTATAACAACTTCAATGCAGGCACATCCACTTCTAAGGTTATTTCCGGGCTATCTTCTGGATCTACATACTATTACCGCCTGAGAACTGCTTTCCAGAACGGTTATTCTATGTATTCTCCGGCGCAGATGGTTACTACCATATCTCCGGAACCCCAAGCCACAACTGCGAGCATCAACATCAATAACGGGAATGTGATCCTTACTATTACTTCAGTTCCGGGGGCAACAGCTTACCTGGTATTTGCTTCCGATGAGCCTTATGGAGAGTTTGGTGATGTGAGTGCACAGGGCAGCTTTGACGGTAATGTATGGACCAGCCCAGTGGGCGAAATTACCCAAAGATTCTTTAAGGTTTATGGAGTTTGGGAATAGGAGAATCTGTAATTATAAATCTGAAGCCCGAGATCTGAGTTAAAAGTCTCTGATCCGCAGTCCTCAGCGCAGCACAGAGCCGCACGCTTATGAACGCCCTCTGCTGCGCTCTGGGCTTGACAAGAAAAGCCTGTCTTGGCATTGTGTTCGAACGGTATAAATCCTTATAGGAAGAGACATAATGAATTATGAACATGAATTGAAAATAATAACCAAGAGCGTGGAGGAAATAATTCCGTTGGACGAGCTGAAAGCCAAGCTTGCCAAGAGCGCTAAAAGCGGAAATCCGCTAAGAATCAAATATGGTATCGATCCCACCGGCAATGAAATACATATTGGTCACTTGGTACCGATACGCAAGATGCGGGATTTTCAGGAACTGGGGCATATCGGCGTGATCATTATCGGCGACTTTACTGCCCAGATTGGTGATCCTACCGGTCGAGACGATTCTAGACCTCCCCTTACTCATGAACAGGTTAGAATCAATAGCGAAAAGTATATGGACCAACTATTTACCATACTCAAACCGGAACTTACCGAGATCCGCTATCAGAGCGAATGGTTTGGCGACATGGGTATGGGAGAGGTTCTAAAGCTGATGGGCAAATTTACTTTAGCACAGTTTATGGCACACGATACATTTCGCAATCGTTATGAACAAGGGCTATCTCTTGGTATGCATGAATTGATGTATCCCATCCTCCAGGGTTACGACTCGGTAGCAATAAACAGCGATGTGGAATTAGGCGCTACAGAACAGAAATTTAACATCTTGTGTGGAAGAGACATGCAGCGCTATTTTGGCATGGAACAACAAATAGCAATACTCTCACCTATACTTCTGGGAACAGACGGAGTAAATAAGATGGGTAAATCTCTGAATAACTACATTGCCGTCTTTGATGTCGCATCTGAAAAATACGGTAAGGTGATGAGCATTCCGGATAACCTGATTATGAACTATTATACTTATGCCACAGCCTATGATCCAGATCAATTGGAACAAGTAAAAAATGAGCTTGCGGCAGGGATAAATCCCATGACTTTGAAGAAACGCCTAGCTTGGGAAATAGTTAAGCTGTACCATGGAGAGGAAGATGCACATAAAGCGCAAGAAGGCTTTGAAAAGCTCTTCTCTAAAAAAGAAATACCGGACGAGATGCCGGAGTATGGCGTACAGGGAAATAGCGTGAAACTAGTGCAGATATTAGTACAAAGTGGTTTATGCGCAAGCAATGGAGAAGCGAAACGCTTAATGCAAGGGGGAGGAGTGAGCTTAGACGGAAAAAAGATTACCGCATTTGATGCAGAAGTAACAATATCAGATGGTGCTATATTGCGTGCAGGCAAGCGTAAGTTCTTGAAGCTAAAAAAGGTATAAGGATAGCGATTTGAATATAAATAGCCTTATCAGCAACATAGCCATCATTGTAATGGTGTTCTATAGCATCATTATCCATGAAGTGAGTCATGCCTTTGCCGCCTTTGCCTTGGGAGACGATTCCGCACAGCGGGCAGGACGATTGAGCTTCAATCCCAAAAAACATATCGATCCTTTTGGCACAGTAATTTTGCCATTGATACTATATTTTAGCGCGGAATTCATTTACGGCTATGCCAAGCCTGTGCCCTTTAACCCTTATAACTTCCGCAATCTGAAACGTGATTCCGGTTTGACTGCCCTAGCGGGCCCCGTCTCGAACATCCTTATTGCCATAGTATTGAGTGTAATCTTTCACATCTCGGCCCCTATACCTGTGCTACAGCATATATTCAGGTACGTGATATTTCTCAATCTATTATTGGCTTTCTTTAATTTAATACCAGTACCACCTTTGGATGGATCTAAGGTTTTGGGCATGTTTCTCACAGACCAAGCTTATTTTAAGTGGACTGCGCAAGAGCGTAAGGGTATGATCTATCTCTTTGCCGTCATCATTATATCCAATCTATTGGGGCTTAATCTGATTAGCAAGATAGTGTTGCCTCCTGTTAAGCTGGTAATGAGGCTACTGGAATTGCCTATAGAAAACTAACTACCGCCGAGATCAATCATACAAATATTAAAATAAATACATACATGGAGTAAAAGCATGGATTTAAAGACATTGCAAAAGACGATTGCCGATAACGAAGTGAAGGCAATTGACCTGAAGTATTGCGGCTTAGACGGAAAGTGGTATCATATCACATTTCCTGCTCGCAGAATTGAGAGAGTATTAAAGCGAGGAGTTCCATTCGACGGTTCTTCCATACCCGGCATGAGAAGTGTAGAAAGCGGAGATATGGTGTTGATGCCAGACATCCAGACTGCGCAATTGGATCCATTTTATGAAGTTCCAACGTTGCGTATGATTTGCTCTATCTGCGATGCAGACACTCGTATAGGCATCAAGAAAGATCCTCGTAGTGTTGCGTTAAGGGCTCATGAATACCTAAAAAGTACAAAGATTGCCGATAAATCTACATGGATTCCAGAATTGGAATACCACCTTTTTGATACTGTACAATTCTATTCGGATAGCTTTTCCAGTGGATACAACATAACTTCCAGCGAAAGTAAAGATGCGCTTCCAGAAGATTTTGACGATTTGGATGGGGTGAGTCGGCAAGACGTGAAAGGATATCATGCCGATACTCCTTTCGATCGTTTCTACGAGATTCGTCAAGAGATGGTTGACCACATGGAGGCTTTGGGCATCAAAGTCCGCTATCACCACCACGAAGTGGGGCTTTCCTCGCAGCAAGAGATCGAAACCGAATTGCTAGAGTTTCCCAAGATTTGTGATGACACTATGGTGATGAAAGACATCATCCGCAGAACCGCACTAGATTATGGGCTAACTGCCACATTTATGCCAAAGCCCGTATACAATCATGCTGGAAACGGAATGCATTTTCACATGATGTTGCACAAAAAAGGCAAGAACATATTCTACAAAAAGGGTGGTTATGCCGATCTTTCAAAGGAAGCTATCTGGTTTATTGGCGGCATACTCTATCATGGACGAGCCCTGGTGGCTTTTACAAATCCCTCTACCAACAGTTATAAGCGCCTGCTTCCAGGATTTGAAGCCCCAGTAAAGCTGTTTTATGGGCTTGCCAACCGCTCTGCTGCTATTCGCATTCCCAAATATGCCAACAGTCCGGAAGATAAACGTTTTGAATTCCGCACTGGAGATGCTACATGCAATCCTTATCTGGCAATGAGTGCGATTCTGTTAGCTGGAATAGATGGCATAAAAAACAAGATTGATCCGGCTGAACACAATTTGGGTCCATTCGACGATAACGTTTATACTTGGAGTGAAGAGAAAAAAGCAAGCTTGCTTTCAATTCCGGCAAATCTCGCTGAGGCTATGCAAGCGCTAAAGGAAGATCATCAATTCCTTTTAGTGGGCGATGTATTCAATGAAGATCTTATTGAAAGCCACATCAAACTCAAGATGGCTGAATATGAGGCACTTAATGCCCGTCCACATCCTCATGAAATGATGTTATATTACAATCTGTAAAAAAACGGAATAATACTTGCATTGAATTCGGTCAAATCAAACTCCAATAGGGGATAGCCAATGAAGAAACTAACACTAATAATGCTATTAAGCATGATTTGCGGGCTTGCCTTTGCTGCTGCTACAGATTTCAGCGTAGCCTCATTCAAGTCTGCTTTTGAGATTACAAGTAATACCAATAATAGTATGGAACTTGAATTCAGCTTACCACAATATGAAATAACAACGCAAGAAAACAATGGGCAAACATTTCACCGCATTGTTATGCCCGGAGCTGGAACTCTTATGCAAAGTGGTATGCCAGAATTACCAGTTATTACAACCACTATAGCGATTCCCCATCAAGGTGGAGTAAACATAGAGGTTATTAATTCTCAACAAAGCGTTATTAGCAACTATCATGCGTATCCTCTTCAGCAAGATATGGAGCTTGAAAATCCTAAATCTTTTGTGCAAGATACTCAATATTATGGCGGTGGTGGCGAATATCCCACCGCAGCCATTGAATATAGCGATCCCAAAATCATTAGGGATTTTAGAGTAATTACGGTTCAGGTGAATCCTTTTAGTTACAATGCGGCCACTCAAGAATTGACTGCGCATACAAACATCAATATGCGCGTTAATTATACCGGTGGATCAGGCATAAACGAGTTAACTGCACCGGTACATCACATATCTCCGGCTTTTGATAAGATATATTCGTCCTTCATCCAAAACTACCATGAATACAGAGATTTAATGGTTGCCAATACTCCACCGCGTTATCTCATTATTCATGGGCAGTCCCAAGATCTAGTTTTTAATACTGCTTTGAATGGTTTTGCCACTTGGAAGAGACAGAAAGGTGCCGATGTGGATATTGCCAACACTTCATCATCAAGTGCCGGCAGTTCTTCTAGTAGCATTCGGACGTATATTCGCAACCAATATAACAATCCAGAAACTCGCCCCGACTATGTTATTCTTATTGGTGACGTAGGTGGGAGTTTCAGCATTCCTTGTTTCCAGCAGTCTTATGGCGCAACAGACTATCCTTATACATTCATGAATACTGGAGATATGCTGGGCGATGTGTTTATCGGGAGAATCTCTGTAGAGAATTCTACCCAGTTTTTGGTGCTCCTAAACAAAATATATGCTTATGAGAAGAATTTAGATGTAGATAATGCCGAATGGCTGAACAGAATGCTATTAGTTGGCGACAACGATCCCTCGGGCATTTCTACGATGTATATCAGCAAGTACATCAAAGAGATGGCTCTGGAAGAGAATTCGGATAACACTTTTACCGAATTATACGGAGCAAATTTCAGTAGCTTGGTTTCTGGGATAAATAGTGCCTTCAATCAGGGAATTTCTTTTTATAGCTTTCGAGGATATATCGATTTTAGCCCACCTTCTGAAAGTGCGTTATCGGGCAGTAATATGATACCCCACGCAGTTATTATTACTTGTGGCACCGGGAATTTTGATGGATCCGGCGAAACAGAACAGCTTATCAGATATGGAACTACGGCATTGCCTAAGGGTGCGGTAACTGCTATTGGTATGAGCACATCCAGTACCCATACTACATTTAACAATGTGCTACATGGAGGCATTTTTGAAGGTATTTACACTCGAGGAATGCGTACTATGGGTGAAGCTCTTTTAAACGGGAAACTATATATAGATGAGATATTTGGAGTTTCTTCTCCGGGTTCGGCAGTAGACTTTGCCCATTGGTGTAACTTAATGGGAGATCCCACGATGGAAGTCTATACAGGCATCCCAGATAGATTTAATGTCCAAACAGAGGAAACCATTCCTCTTGGTTTGCGGCTTCTGGATGTAGCGGTAACCGATTATCTCACTCAAGAGGCGGTTGAAGGAGCTTCAGTTGTGCTCTCTTCCGGATTCGACATCCTCTCGCGGGGCTATACCGATGCTGATGGCAATGTGATTCTTGTACTTCCCGATGCCATGCAAGCCGGTGATGCAGTGCTAACCATTCATAAGCATAATTTTAAACCTAAGCAGATATATATCGTGATTGAAGATGAGCCTACATTGGTACCCGGAGATATTGTAATTGATGATTCTGCGTCTTCCAATCCTAATGGCTTGGCATCGGCGGGTGAAAGCATTCAAGTTTCTTTTGCTTTACGCAATACCGGCGCAGAAGCCTTACAAGGTGTAAGTGGAATGGTTACTTCGGATAGTCCGTGGCTTCAAATAGAGAATCCTTCAATAAACTATTCTGAAATTCCTGCTTATGGTTCGGCAGATAACACTTCTCCGATTATTCTTAATATTCATGACGGCACTCCCAACAACACAATGCTACGGTTACACCTATATCTGAGTGATAGCAATGATAACGAGTACCATGTGTCTGAGTTTATCTTGGTAGAATCCCCAATTATTGAGCTAATCTCTTACCAAGTATCTGACGATAATCCTCACGAACCGGATTCAAATCAAGCTCTTACCCCTCAAAACAATATTCTCGATCCCGGTGAAGAGGCTGTGCTAACAGTAGAATTGCACAATATCGCTACGGTTTCGGTAAGCGATGTGTATGCTCGCTTACACACTCACAACGACCTGTTATCGATTACCAGTAATATGGATGTGGTGGGTGAACTTAATGGCGTAGATCAGATTCAAGAACTGAGCTTTAATGTTTGGCTACGTCCTCAAACACTTCCCGGAATGCAGATTCCGCTATATCTTGAATTGTTTAATGAAGCGGGATTTGAACAAATTATTGATTTTAATTTAGATGTAGGAACTGTAGATAATAATACACCTCTTGGTCCTGATGATTATGGATATGTAATATACGATTGGAACGATACCGATAATCCCTATGCAGCATACAATTGGATTCCCATTGCCGAACAAGAAGGTGGATTTGGAACTGCATTGCCGATCTCGGATATATATAACGGATCTGACGAAGGAGATCAGGTAGGGGCTCAATCTCTTGCCGTTGTTGATCTGCCTTTCTCATTTAGATTCTATGGCAGACACTACAATCAAATTACTGTCTGTTCCAATGGATTTATCGCTATGGGTGTAACCGCAAATGCAGAATTTAGAAATTTCCGTTTACCCGGAGCAATGGGACCCAGCCCAATGATCGCTCCTTTCTGGGACGATCTTGCCACTCATTCAGGTAGTGGTATTTATACCATGTTCGATCGTGGCAATCGCTCCTTCATTATTGAATGGTATAACTTGCGAAATGGTAAAAATGGCACATCCCCGGAAACCTTCCAAGTTATCCTTTATGATCAATCTGTACACAACACCAGTATGGGCGATGGTCCCATCAAATTCCAATATCACACATTCAATAACGTGGATAGCCAATCTGGTTCTCGTCATGGAAACTATGCTACAATCGGTATTGAGGATCATACTGGTACTAGGGGCTTAGAATATACTTTCAACAATCAATATCCTCCCACAGCTTCCTCTTTAAGCAATGGCACAGCCCTCTACATATCCAATGTTCCCATTTATCATGAAGCTGCCAATATTTTTATTGCCGATACTTATTTGGCCGATAGCAATATGATAATTGAACCCGGAGAAACAGTTAGAATGGGCATCCTATTGCAAAATTCAGGTAATATTCCAGCAGATAACATTGTGGCAGATCTGACCACCGAAGATCCATATGTAAATCTTCAATCTCAAAGCTCCGAATATTATGCCCTATTCCCCGGAGAAAGCGGAGTAAACAAGCAGCCTTATGTCTTCAGTATTTCCGAAGACTGCCCGGCAGGTCACCTCATTAATTTCGAAATAGCCATTTCTTCGATGGTGGGTACATGGAACCACAATTTCACTATGCAGGTAGATTCTTCAAAATTGCGTTACCATTCCTATATGATTAACGATTACGACGGTAACCATGATGGCGTTATAAATGAAGCAAATGTGCAACTAATTATAAATTTGCGCAATATCTCAGATCTGGAAGCTCGGAATATTGAGGCAAATCTCAGTACCGATATCTCCGGAGTTATAATTGAAAATCCGCAGATCACAGAAATAGATATTGCTCCTAATCAAATCATGCAGATAGCGTTTGATCTTAGTTTTTCTGGGGTAGACCCAGAGTTGGATTTGATTCCCGTTCTGTTTAATGCACAACCACAAGGTGGCGAAGGCGAAGACGTTATCTTGCATGTACCATACAATCAACCGAATGTGAAGCATAATTTCGACTCTAACGATGGCAATTTCGTTTCCGAAACCGGTTGGGCTTGGGGCGTTCCTCAAAACGTAACTGCATATAGTCCTGACAAAGTTTGGGCTACAAATCTTAGCGGCGAATACCCGATTAATGTTCAATACCATCTTTACACTCCAAAGTATATCTTGGACAGTGGCAGCGAATTAAGCTTTATGCATTATTATGGCACCGAAGAAAACTATGATGGAGTGAATGTAGCCATATCCACAAATAATGGTAATAGCTGGATAGCCCTAGAGCCACAAGGTGGATACAACGGAACCGATATTGTGGGGCTAAATATGGAGAGGGGCTGGACCGGAAATAGTATGGGGTGGATTCCGGCAAGCTTCGATCTTAGTTCTTATGCTCAGCAACAAGTTATGTTCCGTTTCCGTTTGGGTACAAATGGCGCTACCAATGGGATTGGTTGGTACATCGACGATTTTGAACTTACAAATGTGGTGTTAAAAACTGGATTCGTTCAGGGTAACGTGTATACAAGCTCCGGGATAAATCCTCGCCTTACCACCGTTATGTCTAACCAACGCTATGCCACAACCCCTGCTGATAATGGTAGCTTCAAACTGTTCTTGCCCAACGGAACTCATACCGTAACGGCAAGCACAGAATACCACCAGAGCTCAACAATAAGCAATGTTGTGATTAGTCCAAGCAGCCCTGTATTCAACACCGATTTCGTGTTGATTAATCTTCCTGCGGCAGACAACTTTCACTACATCCTCAGTGACGATTCTGTGGATTTATCCCTGCATTGGGAAGAGCCCTTAGAGCCACTTCTGCCAATTAGCTCTTACCGTGTATATAAGCGTTTCAACAGTGGTCCTTTCGAAATAGTGCAAGAATCTTCTGCCCTATCTTTCAGCGAGCAACGCACCGTGCAAGGCAGCTACTACTATTATGTTACTGCGATTTATATGGGTGTTGAGGGTAGCCCCACGAATACTGTTTTGATTGGCAATCCTTTTGTGGATAACGATGATGATGTAACTCCCGAATTAGTTACAACACTTGAATCTAACTATCCCAATCCCTTTAATCCTACTACTACAATAGCATTTAATCTTGCCGAATCCGGACCTGTTACGCTAAATATCTACAACACGAAAGGTCAGTTGGTGAATCAGTTGGCAAATGCAAATTATTCTGCCGGCAAGCACTATTTGATTTGGAATGGTCGCGATAAGGACGGACGCCCGGTATCTTCCGGTTTATATTTCTATAGATTAATTGCCAAGAACTATGCTAATACCCGCAAAATGATAATGATGAAATAAGCGGTAAATCTTACCCCATACAATAAACCCGGTGTTATCGCCGGGTTTTTTATACGCTAATGTTCGTAGTTCAACCCAATTGAGGCATTGGAGTTCAAAGCGCATAAACTAACTATCACTTATTTAATATCTTATGGGCGGTTTGGACTTCAAGGCCGTGCATAATTACACGCCTGCTCATGAACTCCAATAGCATTGTTCAGGTTCAAATTGGGAGCAAGTTTATTGTAAACCCGCTGCACATCCAGAATCAAAAAAAGGGCTATCTTTTAAAGCTAGTGGGTAGCCAGTAATAAAGACTCTCTTTCGGTTCGAGTAGGAAATGGGCTTCCAAGCGCTCCTGCTTGGCAGAGGCAGCGGAGCTCGCCACACCAAAGGTAGGTGCGGCTTGTAGCCGCATTTGTAACAACCTTGAGCTTTGCCACCCCATCCCTTGCACTGGTTTCCCCTGTAGAAACAGTTACCCGTCCGTACTGTAAGGGCACTCGACTGAAGCACCCATGTGAAGAACTATCTGTAGATCAATGGCACCCACTTAGTTTGAAAGATAGCCGACAAAGTGTTTCAACATAAAGATATGGTGAATTCTTCTTGTCCGAGCTATTTCCCCCCACTACCCTTGTAGTAAGGGGCTCTCAATGCCCCGATTATTCAATGATCTTCCAGATTTTCATCGGTCTTATAGTTGGCACGCACAGCAAGTCTCTTGCCAATTACATCAAGCATTACCACAGGAAGCTTTGGCTTACTATTATGCCTAACATACAGGAGAATGACAGAAGAAACCTTTGCTAATGTATCCTCAAAGCATTGGCGGAAGAGAAAGCTAAGCGGTTTTCTATGATAGTGATAACTATTGGCTTCGGTTATTGCCATGATGGGCTTAGAAAGAGCCTTTTTTCTTTATCGTAAAACGATTGCAATCCTAAAATAAGATTGACAACTTAAGTGCTTATTTAATACTTGTTTCTCCAATTTGGAGATAAAGGAAGTACCATGAAAAAATATATAATTCATTCTGCTGATATTATCAGTTTCGATTCCAAAAATCCTTTTCTGAAGGATCACGCTATTCTCATTGAGAACGGTATTATTCAGAAAATTGCCCCTTATAGCGATATGAGAGATGAGAATTGTGAACAGGTAGATGCAATGGGAAAAATTCTGATGCCTGGATTGATAAATGCTCATCATCACTTCTATTCTACCTTAGTTACCGGTTTAGGCAAAGCAGCGCCAGCTAAAGATTTCAACGGAGTATTGGAAAACCTTTGGTGGCGGTTGGATAAGCAGCTAATGTTGCGCGACACCTATATAAGTGCAGTAATATCGGCACTTAATTGTATTCGTAAGGGTACTACTACCATTATTGATCACCATGCGTCACCATACCATATTGGCGGTTCTCTTGCCGAGATAGCAAGGGCGGTTAAAGATGCCGGATTGCGAGCCAATCTTTGTTATGAGGTTTCCGATCGCGATGGCATGCCAAGACGCGACGAAGGCATTGAAGAGAATCTTAGTTTTATAAAAGCCTATGCAAAAGATCAGGATCCTCAGTTAAAAGCCCTTTTTGGAATGCATGCGGCGTTTACTCTTAGCGATGAAAGCCTTCAAAAAATATCCGCTCTGGTGGCTGAAACAGGTTGTGGAACACACATTCATGTTGCAGAAGCTCAGAGCGATCAGCGCTATAACATCGAACATTATGGCAAGCGTGTGGTAGAACGCCTGGAAGATTTTGGACTAATTTCTACTAAGAGCATCTTGGCACATGGAGTACATCTGAATCCCAAAGAAATGATGATTGTGGCAAATCGTGGAGCTGCCATTGTAACCAATCCGCAGTCTAATCTCAATAATGCCGTAGGCATTGCCGATGTGTGCAAGATGAGTGAATATGGCATAAAAGTTGGTTTGGGAACCGATGCTATGACTGTGAACATGTTGGAAGAGCTGCGTGTGGGGCTTTGGGCACAGCATCTCAAGCAAGAAAACCCCTCTGCCGGATTTATGGAGATAGCATCCACGCTGCTGTTTAATAATCCCATTATTGCTCAAAAATACTGGGGAGAAGGTCATGGCGTTCTTAAAGTTGGAGCCAATGCAGATATGATCTTGGTAGATTACGATCCCCATACGCCACTAAATACCGAAACGTGGATAGGACATGTAATATATGGCATTTCACAGGCAAAAGTAGACGCTACAATAGTAAACGGAGATTTCCTGATGTGGGGTGGCGAGCTGTTATTGGGCATAGACGAAGCTGAGCTGCGCACCGAAAGCCGCCAACTTGCCAAGTTACTTTGGGAACGATTTTAATAGACAGATAAGGAAGGAGAACATGTATAAAGAGATTTTTGAAAAAGCAAAGGCTTATGAACAGGTTACCACTCGCTTCTTAATGGATATGGTGCGTATACCTGCATTTTCCACAAAAGAAAAGGAAGTAATAAATTGCATCAAAAAAGAGATGGAATCTGCGGGCTTTGATGAAGTATTTGTTGATCCTTTAGGTAATGTAATTGGTCGTATTGGTAACGGCCCCAAAGTTATTGCCTTCGATGCTCATATCGATACTGTATACCCCGGCGACCGTTCGCTATGGGATTTTGATCCTTTCGATGCCCACATAAAAGATGGCAAAGTTTGGGGCAGGGGTACCGTAGATCAAGAAGGTGGAATGGCAAGCATGGTAACCGCCGGTCGCATCATTAAGGATCTGGGATTGCAAGAAGGATTTACCATATTCTTTACTGGAACAGTGATGGAAGAGGATTGTGATGGGCTTTGCTGGCAATACATCATCAAAGAAGATAAAATCACACCGGAGATGGTAGTTATTACCGAACCTACCAATATGAATATATATCGTGGACATCGTGGTAGAATGGAAATGCAGGTTCACGTGAAAGGGCTTTCATGTCATGGAAGTGCGCCAGAGCGTGGCGATAACGCCATTTATAAGATATCTCGAATTGCTTTGGAAATTGAAAAGCTACATGAACGCTTGCATTATGATGAGTTTCTGGGGAAAGGCTCTGTAACGGTAACCGAAGTATATTTTACAGGACCTTCACAATGCGCTGTTCCCGATAGTGCACGCATTCATTTGGATCGACGCCTAACTTGGGGCGAAACCAAAGACAGTGCGGTAGCGGAAGTTCAGGAAGCTTGCCGTTTAGCAGGACATCCGGATGCCAGGATTGAAGTACTAATGTATGAAGAAGCTGCATTTACAGGTTTGGTGTATCCTACCGAGAAATACTTCCCTACGTGGGTAACTCCAGTAGATTCAGTTTGGGTGAAAGCCGCCGAAGCAGCCTATGAAAACACTCTATCCCGCAAACCAAAAGTAGATAAATGGACTTTCTCTACCAATGGAGTGGCAATAGCGGGGATGCATAAGATCCCTTGTATCGGTTTGGGACCCGGAAACGAAGTGTATGCCCATGCTCCTAATGAGGCAACACCCATCGAACACCTAACAGAAGCGGCTGCATTTTATGCTGCCCTAATCCATCAATTGGGAAAATGACCTACTTTTCAAAATATATCTGCACAGAATGTAATGCAGAGTATCTTCCGGATAAACTGATCTATCTGTGTCCAAAATGCAGTGCTGAGTATCATGTTGGCATGCCTTTGCGCGGCATTCTGGAATGCAGCTATGAATATGATGCTATTGCCCGTGCTTGGGATGAGTTTAATATTGCTTTTCCAGATGCACACGAATGTAAGCGGATGGAAGAATTATGCCAACTATTCAGCCCACTGGAAAAAGAATACTATCCCAATTTACCTGTTGGTAAAACCCCTTTGGTATGTACGCAAAGCCTTTCGGGAGAGTTGCTGTATCTTAAATTTGATGGCTCAAATCCATCCGGTTCTTACAAAGATAGGGCTTCACACTTAGTAGTAGCAGAAGCAAAAAGATTGGGAATACGAGAGATCGTGACTGCTTCCACTGGCAATGCGGCATCTTCTTTGGCGGCAATTAGTGCCGCTGCGGGGATTAAGGCTGTGATCTTTGCCCCATCTTCGGCACCTATGGCAAAGCTTGTTCAGATAAAAGTTCATGGTGCCGATCTGCATTTGGTAGATGGCACTTACGACGATGCGTTTGCGGCAGCTATGGAGTATTCTCAAGAGCATGAATGCTTAAACCGAAATACCGCATATCATCCATTTACAATTGAGGGAAAGAAAACTGCTGGTATGGAATTGTTTGTTCAAATGCCTGCCATGCCGGATTACGTGTTTGTGCCTACAGGAGATGGTGTTATTCTATCTGGATTGGCAAAATCGTTTAAGGATCTTAAACTGGCAGGTCTTATCGAAAAATTGCCGGCTTTGGTTGCAGCACAAGCAGAAAGCTCCGATGCCATAACCTCATATTGGGAAAACGGAAATTATGAGGATGCCCGCCAACCAGCAACAATTGCAGATTCTATATCTGTAAAAACACCATCAGCAGCGCATTTGGCTGTAAGAGCAATAAAAGAATCTGAAGGTTTTGGTATTCGAGTAAGTGATGCAGAAATATTGGCTGCACAAAAGATGCTTGCCGAGCGTAGCGGCATTTTCTGCGAGCCTTCTTCAGCCGCTACTTTGGCAGCTTATTTCAGTTGTAGAGAATTGGGCAAAATTCAAGATAAGGCAAACGTAGTATTGATGCTTACCGGTCATGGACTCAAGGATATACAGGCGGTGAAATTTGCCGAATGAGTTCGTGTATCACGACTTCCATGTTCATGTGGGCGAGCGCATCGGCGGTTATCGCCTGAGAGATAGCTTTGCCGATCTGAATAAATTGCGCATGAGTGATTGCCGCAAACAAGCTGTGCTTGGGTCTATCGGAGTATTTGTAACCGAAGAAGAGAACTCATGCCTCAAAGATAAATTTATAAACATGCAAGAAACTGCCAAACGCGAATTTGAAGGAGATGTATTCTGGCATTTAAGCCCCGTGCATAGCAAAGTGGAAGATACTATTCCGCTCTTGGGAGCAAAGACAGATCTTAAACTTTACAGCACCTATCGCAATGCTGGCTTGTACAGTTCTTACCAGCAGATAGAGCTGTGGATGCAAGCTCTTGAAAACTCAAGAACAAGAATATTGATCCACTGCGAGGATGACGATACCATTCAAGAATACTCAAAACGTTACCCATTCACTCATCCTCACGATCATTGCCTTCGCAGGCCAGAACTGGCAGAGATACGAGCAGTGGAAAAAGTATTAGACCTGGCTGTTAAACACCGTCATCCAGTTCATATAGTGCATGTATCCTCATCACGGGCAGCACTGCTTATCAAGGAAGCTAAACTTAATTTTGCAGAGATAACCTGTGAAACAGCGCCTCACTATCTGCTGTATAATGAAAGCAAATTTATGGAAAAGAATGCACATCGGTGGATCTGTACGCCTCCCTTCAGAAGTGAAGCATCACGCGGGATGCTGGTGGAGCTTGTGCAAGATCAGGTGTTCGACATTTTAGCAAGCGACCATTGTGCCTTTACTGTAGCCGATAAAGACCGCTATCAAGATATCTTGGAAAAAGTACCTTGCGGCATTGCCGGCATAGAATACCTATTTTCCTCGATGCATAAAGCTTTGGTAGATACTGGAAAGATTGGCTGCGATATGCTTGACCAACTAACCCGTATAAATCCCGCAAAACTGATGAATCTAACATATTAAACAGGAAGTACTATGACTAAAGCATTTCGTAACGATGCCTATGCCAAAGTTACCGGTAAAGCTAAGTATACGGATGATTATACCATGCCGGGAATGTTGCATGCCGTACCGCTTCATGCGCCGGTGGCAAGTGCAGTGATCAAAAGAATCAATACAGATAAAGCATGTGCGATGCCAGGAGTGGTGAAAATTATTACCGCTGCCGATATTCCGGGCAGTATCAAGTTTGGGCAAATTATCAAAGACTATCCCACCTTGGTGCATAAGAGAATCCGCACTACTGGCGATGTTGTGGCATTGGTGGTAGCAAATTCCCGTAACCAAGCTCAAGCAGCAGTTCAAGCAATAGAATTGGAGCTGGAAAACTTGTCTCCCTTGTATGATCCAGAAGAAGCATTGCTAGCCAAAGCTAATCTTATCAATCCTGAGTATGGAAGCAATTTATGCAATTACCATCGGGTAAGAACCGGAGATATTCGACAGGGGGAACAAGAAGCTGATATTGTACTTGAACAAGAGTTCAATACATCTCGCATTGAACATGCGTACATGGAGCCGGAAGCTTCGCTGTGCCATATGCGTCCTGATGGAGTGATGGAAGTGATTGGCAGCATGCAACACCCTTTTAGCACCAGACGCTTTGTAGCCTCCACTTTGGGCTTTGAGCTCAAAGATGTAGAGGTAAAAACAGTGCCAATGGGTGGAGGATTTGGAGGTAAAGATGATACCGCTGCCTTAGTTTGTGCTCGCACCGCACTATGCGCCTACCTTACTAAGCACCCGGTAAAACTAACCTACAGTCGTGAAATGAGCATGCGTGAAAGCTATAAACGTCATCCCTATAGAATGCAATACAAAATGGGTCTGAACAAAGACGGCAAGATAGTGTTTGTAAAAGTTCGCATGGTAGCTGATAGTGGGGCTTATTGCAGTGTTACCCCATGGGTTACATGGAGATCTACGGTGCAGTGTTGTGGGTGTTATGAAGTGCCCAATGTGCATTGCGATGTATATGGAGTATATACAAATAATGTTTTTACTGGAGCTTTTCGAGGTTTTGGTTCTCCACAAGTGAATTGGGCAATTGAGCAATTGGTTGAGATGGCTGCCGAAAAACTGGGCCTGGACGAATTGGAGTTTCGCAGAATAAATATGGTGAAACAGGGCTCGACCACTGTAACCAATCAGGTACTCAATACTCATAAAGTCTCGCTTGGCGAAGTGATGGACAAAGTTCTAAAAGAAATTGACTATAAAAATAAGCGTAAACATTGCAGCTACGGAGATACCAAGCAGGACACATGGTATGGTATAGGCTTTGCTATCTCTTATCGGGGTATGAGTTTAGGTGCTGAGGGAGTAGATTTTAACAGCGCCATAATAAACGTTCAACCAGATGGCAGCGTACTCTTAGAGACGGGAGTGCATGAAAACGGTCAAGGTGCAGAAAGCGTAATGATGCTGATTGCTGCGGAAGAATTAGGTTTGCCCATATCCCGCATTCGTTACCGCATGCCCTCGACCTCAAATATACCCGATGGAGGGACTACCGTTGCCTCGCGAGGGACGCTTTTGGGCGGTGGGGCAACAACCAATGCAGCTCGCATTCTTAAAGACATCATATCGGAGACGCTTAAAACTTACATGCAGCGCAATGCAGCAAGCTTTGAGAAGGAAAGTATTCTGGATGATGAAGGGCAAGTGATATGCACTTGGAATGAAGCCATAGGTCTTTGTTACAGTAAACAGATATATCCTTATGCGTTTGGAGTGTTTCAAGCCCCTAGGGTAAGTTGGGATGAAGAAACTGGACACGGCGATGCTTACTTTACTTGGGTATATGGCTGTCAGGCTGTAGAACTTGAAGTAGAGCCCAAGACAGGTAAAGTAACACTTTTAAATATAGTGGCGGCTCATGATGTAGGCAAGGCAATCAATCGCGAGATGGTTAAGGGTCAGTTCTACGGCGGTATGGCAACAGGTGCCGGTTATGGACTATTTGAAGAAGTCCCGCTAAAAGATGGTGCTGTAATTCCCACAAATTTCCATCAATACCGCATTATGCGTGCCACAGATCTACCAGAAATGACGGCTATAATAGTAGAGAATCCGGATCCTACATCTCCTTCGAAAGCCAAGGGAATCGGCGAGCCTACATTGGAGATCACTGCTCCCGCAAT
>Ga0265295_1003770_pt1 | contig 21413 bp, 30 predicted proteins | sample Munlansysbiofilm_FD_192503 | JGI IMG/M metagenome (GOLD analysis project Ga0265295, IMG submission 192503) | Leachate microbial communities from a municipal landfill in Southern Ontario, Canada - Methane capture system biofilm | ecosystem: Engineered > Solid waste > Landfill > Unclassified ...
TGGAATCAAACAAGGGATCTCCTTTTTGGTTTTAGTAATTATAGCGGAAAAAGCTTAAGAGTAAACATTCCATTATATAAAAGAAATGATAATATTTTATAAGCCCATGTTTACTGTTCAGTTTTGCGACAATTTAATAAGTCATTTTGGAGATCGAAGTATTGTTCATATTTTGATAAATGGGAACCGAGAAGCTCTTCACTATTCACCGCTATTCACTTTGTCGATGGGCTGACTGTTGTCAACTCCTCTGGGGTTGATAAAATATTTTTTTGTTTTTCTAAATTGTATAAATAGTGTTCAAGCTCAACAACTTTTTCTTTATAAATGTTATTGCTTTTTTTTAACTCTTCTTGTTGAGATTTCAACTCAACCGTTGTCTTTTCTATGTTATTATATAAGTCAACAAGATTGTCAAGCAATTTTTGTAAGTTATTGTCGATTATGTGCTTTTGAAATCCATTAAAAGCTTGAGACAGATCGCTTTCGCAGTCACAAGCAAACGGCAATATGGGCATAGTTATAATTGTTTGTTTAGTTTGTTGTGCAAATATAGGCGTAGTTGTAACTATTAAAAATAAGAGAATAAAAATAATATTTTTCATTTCCTAGTTCCTTCAGGTGTACTATTAATTTTTATCATAATTTCTTTATTAAAAATTATATTTCTCAACTCCACTAAAATCTCTCTTTCTAAATTTCTGATTGTATTTGTTTGGATTTGTTTTTTTTCTATCTCAGGCTTTGTTTTGTTTTTGTAATCTGAATTGACTTTTTCTAGTTTGCTTAATAAAGTTTGAGTTTTTTCGCTAATTGTTGCATTTATTGTTGGTGGGGTTGTTGACATTACTACCGTAAGACTATAAGTGGCTCCATTCAAAAACATAGGTATAAAACATAGGTATAAATATTTACTTTTCATTTTGTTTCTCAATTTGGATATCTTTTCTTTGCAAAAAATCCAACTCCCTTAAACTAACAATTGAATCAACTTGAAAAACAAGTGCATTATCTAACATTTTTTTATCACTGTTTTGACTTTCTAGGGTCTTTTGCAACATTTTCTTTAACTCTTCTAGCTTTGTTTCAATAGTTGCATCTGATGCATCGTAAGCACTTTTAATAATTTGCTCATTCATTCCCGCCAAAGGAGAGTCATTACATCCTCCGTAAGCAAAACACTTAAAAAATGTGAGTATCAATATAGACGACAAAATGCAATTCTTCATTTTTTTTCTTCCGATTTTATTTTGATTAACACCTCAGAGTTAAACACTATTTTTTTAATATCAACAACATTGTCTATGTAAAGACTTTTTATCTTTGAAATAGCCTCTGTCTGGGCTGTTATGATTTCTTTAGTGTTCTTTTGAGTATCGGAAGCTTCTTTTGCAACCGAATGGGCACTTGAAAACAATGTGGCGGCAAAAAGTGAAAATAAAAATAAAAATCTCATCAATTTACCTCTCTAAAATTTGCTATTTTTGCAGCTTGAATCGTGTTAATAACGCCTTTGTTTGCAAATCGTATTTGAGGCTTTTGCAAATGCAATACTTTGTTTAAAATATCTGTGTCACAATGCAAAGTGCCATTTTTTTCGCAACAATGAAGTAAGAGATTTGACATAAATTCTTTTACTTCTCCACTTGCATATTTTCCATATCTAACATTAAAACTATCCTCCATGGAAGGAACCGTATCTTTAATATAGATTGAATTTGAGTGATTGTAAATATCTTCTCCCGTGATACCACTAACTTTCATTCTTTTAATATAATACTCACAAACATCAATAAAAGTCTGTTTTTCTGGATACCCTACAAAATATTTGAGTCCAAATCTATTAATAAATTCTGGATTTTTATTAAGTAAATCTAAAATATTATTAGCCGTTGCAATTACAAAATTGTTTTTGATATTAAATCCGCTCTCACTATTAAAATTGTTAAATATTGTAAGGAGCTTACCAATTAAAACTTTTGCCATCGGCGAGGTTCCGCTTGGGTCTGCTACCTTTTCAATCTCATCTATTAGCAAAACATATTCATCAATGTTTTCTAGGTAGTAAAAAAAATTATCAAGCTTTTTGGAAGGATTTTTATCATTCATGATAACGCCTAAGTCCAACAAAATGAGCTTATATCTTAGCTCTCCCGCAAGACATTCTGCAAAAAAAGATTTTCCAGAACGAGATACCCCTAAAAACATAGAGAGGTTTTTTTGGATCAACCCTTTTTTAATAAAGTCTTGCGTTTTTAACATTTCCTCTTTTGGGATTTCAAATCCACCCAAATCACTAAATGTTGTTGTAGGTTCTGAAACAACTAATCCAAATTTATTATAAAGCTCGGAATTAATATCTTCAAAATAAAGTTCTTGTTGCGTAGATTTTATTCCTGAATATTTTGTTTTTGGTAATTCCTTGACAATAAGAAGATTGTTATCAAAAAGCCTATCGGGAGAAAGAAAGCAAATTTTTGGATCATGCAAATTTGCTTTAAGTTCTGTGGGAGATGGAAAGGCAATTATTTCTTCTATATTTTCCATATAGGGAGCATTAATTTTTTCTTTAATGCCTTTAAAATTACCATCTTTTACTTGTTCGTAATACCAACTATCGTCTGATTTTAATTGTAAAAAAGCCATTATTATTTGCCCACAAGAGCTTCAACTTTAGCTCGTGCTGTTGCGACATCAAAAATTTGACTAGCGTACATATTTTTATAAAGAATAGTTTTAAGTTTATCCGCTCGTTCATCGGCCAATAATCGCCATTTAAGCATAATTTCTTTTTCTAAAAGCTCTTGTTTAACTATTTCATAGTTAATAAGGCTTAATTTTGCATTATCACTATACCCTGAAAGATTAGGATATGTATCTAAAAGGGTCTTTCTATTAAAAGAGGTGTAATATGTTTTTACCCTTTCTGGCAAAAGATAGAGAATTTCATCTTTTGCTTTTTGTTCCGCCCAATCATGATAATTTTTTCTTACACCGTTTGTTGTATTGTCGATATAAGAATCTACAAATGCTTTTTTGTCGGCCAATGTCTTTTTTTGACCATTCATTGATGAAAAAGTAGCATTAACTGTTTCTGTGTGCTGAAAAATATTAAACATATCAAATTGCGCTTTATATTCACTGGATGCAGCTGCGTTTAAATCATTTTTGTACTCTTCTATGTTGTTAAAAACAGGTTGAGTTTCTAAATTATTCAGACTGTCCACTGAAGTATCTTTAGTGTTTTGTGACAATCTATCTAACTCCGCATTGATTACATGCCCTTGTTGTGTACTTAATAGTTCTTTATTCTTTTTTGCGTAAGTGTTCTTTGAAGTGTTTTGTGTGTCCATCTCTTTTAGTGTTTTTTCTGAGCGCACTCTTTTTTCTTTTTCTGCGGTAGAACCAAAAACCGCATCAGCAGCTTCTGATTTTGATTTTCCGCTTAAACCCTGTTTCGTGTTGGCGACACTTAATGTATCTGTAGCAGATGTTCCTTTTATTTTGTTACACCAGTCTTTAAGAGGTGCGGAAAATTTATTTTGCTCGCTCGCACTTCTTTTTTGAAAGCCACCAAAGCTGCTTGGAAGAAGGCTACAAGGATCAACATTGACATTTGAAAATGCACTACAAATGTCACCATTGCTACTTATTTGTTGTGTTGTTGGCTGATAACATATTGAGGTGTAGTTAGAAGCCCACCCTGAATTATTTTGCCAAAAGCTTGAAAAGCTACTGCTTCCAAAAATGCTATCAAGCGCACTTGATTGTAAATCACTCGTAGCAGTACCAAAAGCTTGTGTTGCCACGTTTCCAAGACTTGAAGTGCTTACACCATTTTTAAGGCTACTTACAGAAGAGCCTAAAAAATCAGCCAGCAATATACTCATAGAGAATGCAAGAGTTGTTACTATTTTTTTCATTTAATTCACCAATGCCACATCTTCAAAACTAAAAAATTGTTGTTTATTTAGTAATTTGATATACTTTCCGCCTTCTGAGTCGGTTACTATTTTAGAATACTTTAAATCTGTAAACGGATTATTTACTAATGCTCCTGCCTCTATTTCTTCTAAGGCATATGAAGATTTTGATGGACTATAATTAGTGATTTTGTAAGAATATGTTTTATCCCTCGTAATCGTAAACGAACCAACTGCTTTTTCGGAATGATTTGAATTTGCAAGCGGCTTTTTTTCTTCTCTTTTGACGCCTTGTTTTTTAAGAGAAAGGAATTTCTTTTTATCCATAATTGACAAGGTGTGGAAAGCAACATATTCGTTTTTGTCTTTTATTTGAGACCATCCATTTGTATTCTCTTCATAAATTTCAAAAAGCTCGTTGTCTTCAGCATTTCTTACTTTGTAAGTTAAATCAAACATTGGCTTAGAAAAAACGATGGTGTTTCCATTCTTTCTTGCCTGTGCATACAGTATTGTTTTTTTACTACCCTCTTTAGTAGTATCCTCTGCTGATGTTTTTTTTGTCATCTTCATGTTTTTTGGAGCAACAACTTCTTTTGCTTTAGATTGCATAGCATCAGGTGTTTTTTCTATAATTGGCGGCTTTCTTCGTTCTATAATCTTACCATCACTATTTACATAAATGACTGCAACTTTTTGATTTTCTTCAAGCTTTTGTTTCTCTTTTTCCAATTCAATCTTATTATGTTCAAGCATAATAGCTTCTAGTTCTTTGAGATGGCTTGCTAAAAGAGCAATCGCATTACTAAATACCCTGCCCTCTTTATTGTCAAAGAGTTGGAGTTTATATTCTTTTGAGTTTTTAAAAATTTTTTGATTCAGAACTTCCATTTCTTGCACAGCAGAGGCTTTATTATCATATGAACTAAAAATAACCCAATTATTCGTTGTTCTTATCGGCTTTGTAACAGAAGATGTGTAGCCAAACATTTGAATCATAAGCTTATCCCATGTAGCAACATCTTCTTTATTCGCATCAAAGTAAATAATGTACTGGTTTAATTTCAGCGGACTTGATTTTAAACCTTGTATCTGGGTATCTACTTCCATGGCCTTATATGAAGTGATAAAGCCATCTCTCCACGCATCAACCTTTGAATCTCCATAATCCATCGCATAAGCAGACGATAATAGACTTGCAACTATAAGTATTCTTTTAAGCATTGATTAACCCCTGTAAATTATTTTCTATTTCAATATAAGCTGCATATCGCTGTGGCAAATTGTCTTGCCCTACAGATTGAAGACTTTTTTCTAAATCATCTCGTAAAAAAAGTCTTGTGGAGAGCAAAATTTCATCTTTTTCTTTAAAAAACTTATATTTTTCATCTTTTTCTAAAAGATTTAAATGGCTTTCAATTTTAGTTTTTAATTCTGATATTTTTTGTAGCATCTTCAAATCCTTAATATTTTAAGCAAATCCTGATTTTATTATAATAAATATATAATAAAATAAAGCTTATATTACTTGCAGATGGTTTTTTTCGTATTTTGACTTTTCATTAACTTCTTGTGGTTCAATAAATGATGTTAATGGTTTTGGAGCAAAGCGCTCACTTAAGATTGTTCCATCTTTGAGTTTATCATTGATGTCTGGTTTCTTGCCACTATTAATTTCTTCATCTGTGTACCAAAATTTTGTATAGCTTGTTGATTTTGTATTTAAAAATAATTTTCTCATAGCTTCTTGATTGGTATTATCGCATTGACCTAAAATTATTAAGCCAAAATATTCTTTGTCTTTTGTAGCTAAATTGATATACTCTATCGCTTTTTCTGCCATAGAAGCACCATTTAAAATAACCGTAACACTATTGTCATACACTTCTTTGCCAATGGGATCGTTACAAAATGCTGCAAGATCCCATTGTGATTCAACACCAATAAAATTTAGATTTTTTTTATGAAGATTGTGCGAATTTAGCACTGTAATATCACCAGCACCAGCACTTCTTGCAGAGCCTATAGGCAAAGCCTCATAAGGGCTTTTAAAAATTTTCAAGTCAACCCCACCTGAATTATTAACAATTCCTACACCCTCTAGGCTATATGGGCGTTCATTTGGTGGAGTATACAAGCATCTTACAAGCTTGATTTCAGGAAGGATAAATTTATATCCTCTTTTTTGAGTCAAATAGGTATACGCCAAAGAACCTTTTACTATGCTCTCTGCCGTAATTTTGACAGGAATTGCAGATGAATCAGAAAACCTCAAAGGTCTTTCTTTTGGTTGATATTCTTTTGCTTTAACAATAGTATCTCTTCTTGAAACTTGCCATTTTGCAATATCTTCGATAGTTGAATTTTCCAAATAAGTCAGCTCACCCTCACGCAAAGTTTCACCAAATTCTTTTTTTATTTCTTCAATTAAAAATTCTCGATTTAACGCTAATTGTTCTTGCCTGGTAAGAGGTTTACCTGTTTTTTGTGTTGTTTTAAGTTGGCGCGACATATTTTTATTATAGTCAATTTTTTCTTGGAGGTAATCTCTTATGTTGAGAGTATCTATACAAAATTTTAGAACTTCCTTGTAGGCTTCTTTATTATAATGAATATCACCATATCCTTTTACATAAGCAACCAAATTCTCAATCGTTCCTGTTCTAAATAGTTCTCTATGGGATTTTGCAAACCATGTTCCTGCTCGTTCAAAAACATTTTCAGCTCTATTTTTTTCAGTTCCGCCATTAAGCCTAAAAGAATACAAAGTGGAACTAGCGTTTGATTTTATTTCTAAACCCAAAGCTTCTAAAATAGGTCTTGGGTCTGTTGAGTGTAATTCATCAAGTGTTTTTTGAACGAGTGATTTGTACTCATCATCACTCATTCGCAATTCTGATGTAGTTGCCAGATCAAACGAGATTGCTTGTGCAATCTTTTGCTCGATTTGACGAGCTATTTTTGCCTCTTGCTGTTGTAAAAATGCATTATTGAATGCTGATTGTATTTCTGTTATTTCCATCACTTTTTTTATGGAATCTAAGATTAAAGAGACATTGCGAAAAGCATCTTCTGAGTTTAAACCCCAAATATATTCTTTCTTATCTTCTTCACTAATAGCGTTCTCTTTTGTGGCAAGATTCAATGAACTAAAAATGGCATTAGTTGACAAAACAATCTGTAACTTTAGTGAATTTTGTAAGGATTTATCTGCTAAAATTCTTTCATAAAAACTTTGATTTTTAACAATGTTTGCAGTAGCAATTGCCTTAATAACGCTTCCTAATTTTTGCTCGATAGAATCACTTTTAGCGTAGTAAATTATATTACTTGCAAAATCAAGATAAATTTTTCTGTTTCGTGCTTCTTCAAACAACGTGTTTTCTCTTAGATCAAAGCGAGTGTTCTTTTTAAAATTTTCAATCACTGTGTCAATAAATTCTTGAGTCAATTCAAAATTATTAATAGCGTATGCATTTGATAGCTTCAATGGCAATGTAGTTGAACTTATATCAAAATATAAGTCTTTGTATTCAGCATTGTTAAATGGTGAATGTTCTATAAGCTCTACACTGTTGTCTTTATTTATCCCTTTAATTTTGTATCCCTTTCGTTCCACATCACTTAAACGAATAATGTTTTTAATATTATATTTAAAGCTATTATTCACATAAGAATACATTTGGAAGATATCGTCGTTGTTCATATTTGGAAAAAATGCTTTGATGTTGATAATATTTTCAAAACATGAAAAGGCGAAAGACCCCTTGATTTTTTGGTTTGGGGCGAAAAAAGTTATAATGTCGTATGCTTTATTTCGCACTCTTCTCTCCTATGCTTAAAGCTTTTCTCAACATTATAATAATTTTATAATAAATTTTCACTTAATAAAATGAGTGTATTAATAGGCCGCCCTCAGAAAAAGAGTTTCTTAGAGCAAGAACTATGAGAGCGTTGTGTGCGCCCTCACTTAAATAAATTTAGTGTTGAAGTTGTTTATGATTTTGAAGATACCAGTAAACTACAAGAGTAAAAATAGTGATAAAAACCACTGTATTAAAACTAAAAATAGTACGACTTAATAAATAAAAGGATTCAATAAAGTTAAACCCTATAATACCAAACATAAAAAAGAAAAGTACCGATCCCGACATTACAAATCCTATACTATAGAACGCAAATAGTCCTTTCCAAAAAGCTCTATTTGCACTAAAGATTTTTATTGAGACTACCGATGAAATAAAAAGAGCATAAAAAACGGTTTGAATCCAAAAAATTGAGCCTCCTGTGTCAACTGCTATTCCATAATTTGGATAGACCATTGGCATATTTGGTAATAAATCTAGCATCTTTTTTTCCTTTTAGTAATTTTTAATTCAAAATTTCTTTCATTGATAATCCTTTGACTCTGCAAGGATGGCTGGCTTTGTCAACTGATATCCCCCTTCGTCGCGTATATTTTGAAACAATGAATAAAGTTCTGTTCTGAAATCTTTTTCACTCTTACAGCAAGTATTAATAGACAATCGCTCTTCAATAAACTTCATCAATTTAACAAATTTTTCATCATCTTTCACCACGGCACTGTTTATTAAACTTCGGCAATAGTCTAACATCTCATCTGAATTGGATACTTGTTGTTTAAGTTCTTTAATATCTGCTGGGGATAAGTCGTTTTCACGCAAAAAATTTCTTCCTGTGTTATGCAACCCGTCGCACAAAAAATAAATTGCCCACTCAAGTCGATAAATAGTTTTACTTTGAATTAATGCTTCTGCTTCTAGCCGATTTCGAGAGCTGATAATTGCTGCGATTTTATTAACCGTTTCGTCATGGTTTTTACCACTTTTGAAATCAATAGAATGAGCAGTATCCGCAAAAGCATAGGGCATATTAAATCCTCGTTTAAAGCCAATCTTATAGGAAATAATTGAAAGCACGATAAAAGGTGCAAGAAAAGAGATATATTCCATAGAATTTATCTCCTAACGCTGAGAGAATTATTTAGTTTTAACATCTTTAATCCTTTTGATTCAGTATATTTTATCATTTTTTGGCGCGGTGCGAAAGTTGTAAAAATAATTACATTCGTTCGCATCGTTTTTGGCATCAAGCGCACCTTTTTCAATCCCATCAGAGATGGAAAAATTGACTATCTTTTCATCTTGGAAAGAGCATGAACCGTTACATGTAAACTTTTCACCAAAATAGAAGCTTACACAATTTCCACACACATTTGAATTAGCATCAATGCCTAACTTCTCAATGGCTTTAATAAGTATATTGTGTTTGTAAGCAAGGGCAAGTGAATCGCTTCCAAGATATTCGTCTCTCATGGTCGGCTTCATTACCATTCGCTCATCATGATTTTGCATATAAAAAGTTTTGTGGCATTTGCCACGACATTCATATTCTTCTGCATCTACTGCCTTGCCAAGTTCGTCAATATAGCCTACATGCTCAATATCTCTACTCCCACAATAAGGGCATTCGTTGTCAAATGTCTGCGCCATTTTCAACCTCTCTTACCCAAATAGTCTAACAGAGGACGTCCAAAATCATTACAACTATAAACAATGCTTTCCATGCCGTCATGGTTTTGTAAATAAGCTTTTGGAATATCTTCAAGCTCAATTTTAACAATCTCCAAATCTTTTGGTTTATGTTTTTTAATCAAGTCAATTAGGATTAGATTAGCCCTATCGTTGTTAAACATATACAGATGCTCTGGATTTTTATAATCCAAGTTAAGCTCTTCACACATCTCTTTTGTTAATGCAAAACCACCATAATTTGTGTTGATTGCAATTTCATACTCACGATGTCTATTTTCGATCAAAAGTTTTAATACTTGCATCAAGTCTCCTTTTCAGCTATTTGTCTTTTTTCCACTCCATAAAATCAACCCATGTATAAACGAAAAAACCAGTTCCAGTGACAGCAAACATCAGCATTGCTAAAAACATCACAAGTTCTTTATTTTCAAGCGGTGAAGTTAATGCTACAACTACAACAAAAGAAACAATACAAGCAAATACAAAAATGATTTTTTTATATCTTGTCTCAAGATAGTCTGTAAATAAAGCTTCGTCTTTTTCCATCTGCTCGTCCTTGTTTATAGAGATAACTTTTGGTTTTACATATTCATGCATGTGTTTTATTTTTCTTTCTTTGCCTCTATACTCTAAATATATAGCCAATCTTTCATTGATTTCATCATAATCATTTCTTTTGATTAGCTCATCTATGTCTTCAAAGCCGTATTTATTAAAATATTGTTTAAATTCATTAGAATTAATTATTTTAAATTTTTCAGTTTCATTTAGCTCTTCTTGTGCCATCACATAGCCCTTTTAGTAATCAATTCCAAACGTTTTTGCAAAAGGAGGTCATAAGCCGATTTAAGATGTTTGTCAAACTCGGCACAACCTTCAAGTAGTTTTGAGAGTCTTCCTTCTTCGTCAACTAGAATAGTAGCCAGCACAACACTCAAATCCTTTTGTACAAACCAAAAAAGATATCTCAATGAAGAATCTTCGTTCGCATTTAGTAAAACATCGATTAGTTCATTATTCTTTCCGCACAATCTGTATTTGTAAGAAACTTTTGTTTCTTCACCAATAATACCAATAGCATCTGCTCCTTGATACCATGTTCCACAAGCAGGGCAACAAAATAAATTGAATTCGTTAATATTTTTGGTTGGAACCCTGAGTTTTGTATCATAAAAATGTTCGATTTTGAGATACTTATAAAAACTTGGTAATGGTGTTGCTTGAATATCTCGTAACCCTTGATGTCCACATTTTCCGCAAGCCAACAATCCCCTTGATTCATCATACGGAACTTCCGCAGCATGGAGTTTTTTATTGAGTAATATATAAAATCGCTGACCAGCAACAAAAGCATGATTGTTTTTTAATTCTGGCATTGGTGTCTCCCTTTTAGTAATAATGTGTATTTAGGATAAGCAAACGCTTTTTGCGTTTACTTTAATCCCTCTTTTTTTGAGTAACTTTCTCATCTCTTTGGCGTGCCTATTCCTAATGTTTTTCGGAACCAATTTCTTTTTTTCAGGTTTTTTCATTTTACTCTCTCCAGTAGGATAAACACTCTTCTGCATCAAAATCAGGATCGCCAACATAATCATCACCGTTACTCTCTCTGTATGCTTCATATTCGACAATCGCCATTTTTCTCATTGACTCTTCGTCCTCTTTTTTCGCATAGCTCACGATTGTTGCAATAAACTCTTCTTTGTACTCTTCACTTGTGATTTTTAGCTCTTGTTTTGGCATTGTTTGCTCCTCAATTTTTTAGTAGTAGTAATGATGTGTTAATTTTTATTCAACTACTCTTTTGTTCCAAATTTTAATAGCCTCTGTTTTTGTATAAATAGTATCAGCCCCTTTACCAATTCCGCAATTAGTACAATACGGATGATAGTGATAGCCCTCCAAAGAGAAGCCATTTTCCAAATCAGCAACTCCCCCACAAAATGGGCAAGGGTTCAATTCACCATCTGCCAACTCTTTCCCCTGCATGTCCTTGAGTTTTTCAATAGCTCCCACAATTTCTTTTTTACCGTCTTCGTAATGTGTGTATTTTTCTAATCGAAGACAGTTTTTAAGCACTTCAATTATGTCGCTTATGTTGTTAGCTTTTGCCATTCTAAGCCTTTTCAGTAACGCTGTGTTTACATGTCTAAATGAAACACGACTAATTTGTCATCATTAAACACTAAGCCGTTAATCCAATTGAAATTATCTTGTATTTTTTCAATTTGCATATCATCAAGACCGCCATAAACTTCGATTGTTAATTCAGCATCTTTTACGGTTGCCGAAGTTATTTTTTTACTGCAATTAGCATCAACATAAGAAACAAATTTATCGAGCTTAATTTGTATTCCTTGCTCATGGGCTTCCCGCTCTTGTTGCTCTTTAACTACATCATCAAGTTCATTCTCATTTTTGCTAATCTCTTGATTCTCCCAAAACTCTTCCATCTCACTATCATAGTCATGCTCAATAGGTCTAATACAAATAAGTTTTTTTTCAGCCTCATTGATTTGTACATCAATCAAGATACCTCTGCTTTCCAATTCTTTAATTGCATCTTCTGAAGTTTCAGCACCTAGATCAAGCAATGCTCCACCATCTTCGTTCTCTAGCGTAAATTTTTCTTTCATCTTTTTGCCTTTCAATCAGTAATCACGTACTGCTACGCTTCATTTTTTTGAGACTTTAAATCCTCAATCTCTTTTTTGATCTCACTTTTTTCAAGAAAAAGCCAAGATAGTGCAAGTAAAATAATTGTAAGTAGAGTTAGAAAAAAACCAAAATTTTCAATACTTTCACCTAAAATTGAAATTAAAGCTACCACCTCTTTTGATAGGGTTATTTCTAGTTGTGAAACGAGTACAATGGCTTCAACCAATCTTGAAGTAATCGTTATTGAAATGCCAACAATCAATAGTATCAATAAAGGCATACTTTGTTTAAACCACTGTCCAATATCATTTTTCATGTCTTTCTCCTTGAAAATCCCCATTGTTTAAATCAAAGCACCCAAGCGAAGCGAGGGCGCATACCGAAGCTATTCACTCTTAGTTATTAGCTATACGCTTGGAATATCTGCTCGATCTATTGAAACTCGTGCAGATATTCCATCAGTTCCTCTTCTATTCTCGCTTTCTCTTCCCCTTCAGTGCTTGCTAAGTTTTTTATTGTACCAACAAGATAATCAATGTCGATTTTAGATTTTGACTTTTTTGTCTCACCACTTTGCTCTTTTGAGGAGCGTGGCTCCATTTTAGCTTTTTGGGGAGCCGCACCATCTTCTCTGTCTTCCTCATTAAAATCCCCTTCATGGGATGTGCTATGAGGATCGCCATCGTTTTTTGCTGAGTCTTCTTTGTAAAGCTCTTCAATCTTTTCTTTGCTAGAAAGCGGGCTTTTAGCAATATCATAAAGCTTCGTAAATTGATTAAATTCAATTTTAAATACCTCTTCTTGGACTTCATTTTCTAAAGTAGCGATTTTGAGATATTTTGAAACTGTTCCTTTTGAGCCAATGTTGAAAATCTTTGCAGCAATCTCAGTGTATTTGTTTTGAGAAAGTGTGTTGTCGTCTTTTTGCAACATCTCGAAGTGCGCTTTGAGAGCATTTGCCGTATCAAGAAAGAGAGGATTTTTTCTTCCTTCGTTTTCAACAAGAGCCATTGTTGCCATTTCAATATCACTACAATTATCAATTACAAGACAAGCTATTTTGAAATATTTCATTTCAATTGGCTCAAGCCCTTTTTCTTTTTCTTCTTTATTGCACCTGTTGAAAACCATCAGTCGCTTTTGCCCAGCAATCAAAGAGATTTCACTACCTCTTTTTGTAACAAGGATAGGCTGCAAAAGTCCTTCACGTTTAATAAGCGCCTCTAATTCATCAACTTCTTTCTTAGACGGATGCCTTCGCGGTTGAAAAGGGTTTGGTTTAATATCTTCGATTTTCACGTATTCTAGGCGAGCTTGTTCCGTTTTTGCACTAAACATACTTTTTAACGGAGGGGTGTTTCTTGAAGAAACACTCATGTCTTCTTCGGCTTTAGCTAAAAGCAACTTTTCTTTCATGGTTAAATTCGGCTTTTTTTTGAGTTCCGCGATTTTTTCTGGTGTAACTTCCATTACTTATCCTTTTCTCTCAATGAGATTTATTGCGTATTCACAAAGACCACTAATCGTTGTTAATGCTTCAATTTTATTTTCTTGCATCGCAATCAACGGGAGCTTTTTTAAGTCAGCGGCGGCCACAAGTTCAATTTGTGGGATTGAATAAACGCTTAAGCTTTTTTGCTCCGCAGTGAAAGAGTAGAGTTTTTTAAAAATCTTCTGGGATTTAGGCGGTTTTTTCTCTAAGACTCTGGAAAGAATCAATGAATCCAGTTTAATACAATAGTTTAATTCATCAGCATCTTTTTTAAATAAATTTAGCTCATCCAAAATGTTCATAAATGATTGGAAACTTTTTTTATCAGGAGTTGACACAAGTGTTATATAATCACTTGCGTAAAATGAAAGCTCTATAGAGAGCATATTTGCGGGCGATGTATCAATAAGAATAAAATCATATTTTTCTTTTGCTTTTTTGAGAATCTTTTTTAAGAGAATAGACACATGCGGTATGCTTCTTGCTGTCTCTAGTCCTCGACCTAATTTCCACTCCGATGGAAGAACATCAATGGTTTTATTACCAAGTCCGATATCAAATGTTTGAATCATACTATCTACAAGATCGTAATTCATTTCACTTGTATCCGCATATTCTTTGATAATGTTCAGAAGAGAATTTCCTGCGTATTTTTCTTTACTAATAGTGTCACAAAGATATTGCATTTCCTCATTATCTAAATCATCAATATTTTCATTTACGTCAAAGTCAATATCTTTACTAAAATAGGTTGATAACTGATTTTGCATATCCATGTCCACTAATAATACTTTTTGGTTTAGGGCAACCAAAATAGCACCTAGATTGGCGGTTGTTGTTGTCTTAGAAACACCACCTTTGAGGTTATTGAATGCAATTGTAATGCACTCATTTGAAGCCTTTTGATAAAAGGCTGGGTTATCAAGCAACTCCATTCTGCTTGCTTGCACCACCTCTTTAATGGAAGCAAAATCTCCATTCGTGATTTTTTGTACTCTGCTTTGGAAGAGATTTAAAAAATCCGTTGTTGTTGTGTAGCTTAACGTATTATTTTTTGTCTCTCCGACAAAAGGCAAACAGTGATGTATTGCCCTAAGAGAATCTTTACTGATTCCTAAGTAGTTCGCAACTTCTTCTGCTTTAATTAAAGGCTCCATATTTTTCCTTTTCTTAGAAAATTAATACTAAAGTTACTGCCGTAAATAGCAGAATGATTGTGACTTCATATTTTAAAAATACGAAGAACGCTGTTTTGTTTTCGACTTTTTCTTTTTGAATAAATAAATAAACAACTGACATAAAAAGAATATATGTGAGTCCTAATAGAATGTTGGAATCCACTATTGTTAAAAAAAGTGGAATTAAAAAAGCGTTCATGAATGCTTTTTTTTGGGCTTTTGAAAAAATATTTCCTTGAATGCCAAAGTCGGATTTAATGGTGGCAATAAAATTCATCTGTTTTCTCCCCATTTCCGTGTTTTTTCTTTATAAATATCGTATGCAATCATTCCAATGACTATTAGCACTGCAAATAGAATTAATAAATTTTCCATCGCCCTACTCCTCTTTATTGAAGTTGTTTCTTAAGCTCTTCGATTTGAGCTAAGATTTGTTCGTTATTCACTTGACGGCCACAAAGAGGTCGTCACCCGTTGCTTTTTAAAAGCTTTTTTGGTATCATTAACCTATGAATTTAACTTTTGACATGTATGTTTTCATCGGCATCAGCTTCACTCTATTTGTTTATCTCAATAGAGAACATCCTCAAATCAAGAAGTTTACTGACTTTCTCAGCTAACCTCTTTTTGAATACCTAATTCTACGACGATACTCCTTATATAATGCTTAAACTAATAGTTATATATTATAAATTGTGTTTTTTCTTTTCATGCAACCATATTTTTTAAATTTTATGACAAACATTATCTAAGATATATTTTATTATAAATATATTATAATTTTTTCTGAAGCGTTACACTTACCATTAATGAAAAGGCTTGCATATGACAAAAAAAATCAAAGTTTTTCAGATTAGATTTGATAATGACACAAAAAAAGTACAAGAACGAGTAGACGTTACAGAAAGATTCAAAGGGCAGTATATTGGACTAAAGGAGATTGTATCCGAATTGCGTTTTAAAAAAGAAGCACTGGAGGGTAAACAAGGGAATGTTTACTATGAGGTTATAGGAATTGACTATAGTTCTTTGAATATTCCTGACGAGCTAAAATCTTACATTCCAGCAACAAATACAACCCAGAAAGACTTCAAAGATAGTATCGAAAATATACTATGGAACAAACTAAAAATAGCTGGCTACAAAGTGAATCAATACAATAATGATACGGCAATCGGTATCAAAGAGTACAAATGCTCTCTTGGCAACAGAAATGCTGAAGTGTATTTATCAAAAGGCGATAAATACAACAGAACAATTTCTTGCAATTTTTTTAGTGAAAGAAATCATAGACATTCTGCACTTTTGCCATTAAACGCTGATAGTGGCGAGTTAGCCAAAATAATAGATACCTTTATTGCTGAATCAGAGCAGATGATTCAGCAATCATATGCGATGCGATTATCAGAGATAAGTTCTCAATATAACGAGTCCACACATGGTAATTTAAGTGACTTGATGAACCAAAACACTTCGCGTGAACTCAAATGTTGAGTTTAAAGAAATTACAGTTTCCTCAAAAAATTGGCTATCTTTGGTTTAGGTTGTTTGATCCGACGGGCTATCTTTTTTACCTGTTGAAAGATAGATTGTTTGTTGTTCGTTTGGCATTTTACGCCCTTTTCTCTTTTTGCTTCTTCGGTGTCTCTTATTTTCTTTTTAAAATTCAGCTTTTTAATTACCTGATTGAATATCATGATGGAGTTGCTTTGGTTTTGAGTAATGCCCTTTTTGTCTCAGTTTTCAGTTCTTCATTATTTTTACCATTCTATGAGAGTTTATACAAGCTTGATATTCAGGACTTGAAAGATAGAAAAAATAGTATCAAGGTTGCGAAAGCGCAATGGTGGAGACTTCGCAACATGAGCATCTATTTTCGTTTTTTGATTTATTCCATTGGTTGGTTTATTGGTATGCAAATAGTCTATTTAATAGCCCTCTTCTCTTTTAGTGAACTCTACACAATCACCTTTTCAACCAGTGGCGGATTAGTTGGTTTTACATCAGAAAAAGAATTGGAACAATTTTCGGCTTTATTTTCTGATTTTATTTATACATGTGTTTCCATTTGGAGTATTTTTGTTTTTGTCTTATTACTCTTTTTTGAGTACAGGGTACGAAAAATCAAAAAAACTCTAGCGCAGTCAGCATGATTATAAATGTAAAGGCGGGCAAAGGCTCTAGTGTAGGCAATTATTTAACTGATAGAGATTCAGAGGCGTTCACCATCATTGAGGGGAACGCACAACGATTCGATGATTTAGCTGAATTATTATTGCAAGAAAACAACAAAAGAGAGATTAGTCACTACTCGTATGTTCTTAGTTTTAAAGAAACAAACATCACTAAGGATAAGATTTTTGAAGTCTACAATAATTTTAAAGAGAAGATGTTTGAAAATTACAATGGTAATGAATTGGAAATTTTTAGTGTTATCCATTGGGATGACAATAAACCACACGTTCACTGCGTGGTCTTAAATGGCTCTCAGGTTGATAACAATAGAGACTTAAGACTTTATAGAGGATATGCTGATTTTACCCGCATAGCAGCCATTCAAGAGGGGATAAACTACGAGTATAATTTGTCAAGCTTGTTTGACAACTACAATTTATTGAGTTTAACAAATGAGCAACAAAAAAGAGATTGGCTAGTAAAAAAAGGTAAACATTTTTATAGTGTTGAAGATGATAGAATATTCGAGAAAATAGAACACTTCATCAAAACTTCTAAAAACTTCACTGAGTTTATCAATAAAATTGCTGTTGAACTTGGAAGATTTGAAATTTTTAGTAGTGATAAACTAGACAACAGTTTTGACAAAAGTAAATTACTCAAAGAGTTTTCTCTTATTTTAAAAGACAATAAGCTTAGTAATGGTGATAATAGAGTTTTTAAATCAAAATTGTTTAATGAGGTTTGGTTCAATAAAAATTTAAAAGCAATTCAAGATGCTTTAAATAAAGTCGGAATCAAGGATGTTAAATTTTCTCAAAAACGGCATAGTGCCAGTGAATATGATAGAATATTTCACGAGACATCACAAAAACATCGAGAACATATCACCCAAAGAAAGATAGGCAAAGAGTATCTTGTACATAATAAAGATAAAGTATTAGCTGATGGCCTAAGTGCCCTTTTAGCAATGAATTTGAACAGCGTGGATGTAAATATTGCAGAAGCTTCTATTGAAAGATATCTTGATTATGCAGATGAAAATTATGTATTAAAATTCATTCAATCTTTAAAAATCTCTACCTTATTTATAAAAGAAGATCATGTTGAACTACATGTAGGGCAAAAATCAATTAAAATTTATAATGAGAAGTTTCTCAAACTATTATTGAATGAAAAGCCAACGAAGAGTGAAGAAAATAGCCCCCTCCCCTCTTCGTCTTTCAGCGAAGAGACTTTTTTAAAAGCTTTATTAGATTTAAAAAGCACTAAAAATAAAAATACAATCAGGCAAAATCTTATTGCACTCTTTTATGATAAAAAAATAAAAAATAAAAATGAATTTGAGAAGATGTTAAAGCCTTATGGCCTAAAAATAGTGAGAGTTGCAGAAGATAAAAAAAGAGGGAAGTATTTAACTTTAGAACTTAATGGTGAAAAAGTAAGTGTGTATGATATGTTTATTGCTGATACTATCTCAAAAAATACTCATTTAAGTGTTTATGCTAAAAAACGTGATGCAGCAATTGAAGATGACTTGAAGTACAATTTTATCAATCACTATATCAAGAGTCTCTACTTTGACCTAGAAAAGCAAAGCAGGGCGAATGTTAGGACTATTTCTGATTTTCGTTTGTTGAAATCTCCTGATATTGAAAATGGGATTGTATTGAGTCATGGAATTATTGGCTCAAATGAGTATAAAGAAATTTTGAGTCGAAACAAAAATGAATTTATTACTCAAAGCAATGGCTATTTGAGAGTCGAGAAGAGTTTAAATCGGTTTCAAACGGGTAAGAATTTAGCCGATTTATATATGTTGCGTGGTGAACATAATTTATATCTTGATAAAGATTTTGATGAGGAAATTTTAAAAGGCTTTAAAGCTAGAGTTGAAGAGAAGGAATACAGTTTTGCTCTTTGGGACAAGAATAATAACTATCTTCACGGCACGAGCTTACTTTATCACTACAAGGGCAAAGAAGCCAAAGAGACACAAAAGGCTACCAAACCCTTATCTAATGTCTCAGCAGGGCAAGAAAACGCTTCTGAGGGTAGCGATGATGGGTTGACGGAGTTTTTAAAGAACTCTTATCGTCAAGGGATGGAAGAGTCTGGTGGCATTGATAGTATTTTAGATATTATCCACAAGCTAGAAACAATCAATGTTTCTACACAATCGGGGATGCAAGAGTTTCGAGATATTATGGTCTCTTTGAATACTAATAATCAGCATTTATTTAGTGCGTTATGCACAACTATGAATATTGAGATAAGCCGTGTTGGTTTTGATAAAGAAAAGGGAGACTATGCAACTTTTATCTTTAAAGATAAAAAGATTGCAGTTTATGATAGTGAAGTTGCTTCTGCTGCTAAAGCAGAGGGGGCGAGAGGGGAAGTGATACTACCATCTGTTAATTAATGGTAGTATCAAGTTAATAGCTAAGAGTTAAGAGTGAATAGCTTTGGCATACACCCTGTCTGCGACGGGTGCTTTTTGTTGTATAATGTTATCGAGATATAGCCGAGGGTTTATTTTTTAACTTTTTTGCTCTTATTTATTGCCTGCTGGACAAAACCTTTTTCATCTATCCGACAATCCTCTGATAATTGAAGTTTCAACCCCTCTACTAGGCCTAACGACCTAAGAAGTTTAATGGGATCTAAGTTTTTCAAATTTTCTTCCTCATCGCTACTGAATCGGCTGATTTCTTTTTTAGTGCATCCGCTTGTAATCATCATTTACCTTTCAAAATTTATATATTAAAGTATAATGTATAATCTCTGAGCTCACTCCTGTTTTGAGTATTTTGTTGTATAAGAATGTAACTCACTCACATTTTTTACTTCTTCTTTTTCGTGAAAAGCTTTAAAGCAACTTCTATTGAAATATTATGAAGAGTGGAACAACTTACTGTTTTATTGGTGCATTTTTTGCAATCACACACATGAATCATACTCATCATTTTTCCTTAGAATGCTCATTTTTATTTTTAGTAGCTATTTTGGAAGGAGTTAGGTGTTTCTTCAAGAAACACCTAACTATGCGCTATCGCTATGCCCTAAATTCATTTAACATTGGGTTGGGACTTGTTTGCTCCTTGTCTCCCGCTTGTATAAAATAAACATCTTTTATGGCGCGATGCACACGCTCAATGCAATCGCTTATCTTTACATCATTATAAATAAAAATATAAGGAACCCCGCTAGTATTGCGTATTTTATTTTCGAGAACCTGCGAAAGATGATTTTTTACCACCGAATTTAAAATGTCACTAGAATCATCATTCATTGCACAAAACAACACAATTTTATTATTTTGGATTAAATTCTCTATCGTTTCCTCAACCTGCTCACGTTTTAAAAAATCAGTGATAATGAAAATATGAACATCATTTTCCCTATTGTATTTTTTTGCCAAAGAGACGATATTTTCGATATTTACTCTAGTGTCTTTCCTCTGTGCGTATAAAAACCCACTGCCATACTCAAACGTTGGCACGAGGAAGCTGGAAGCTATAATTTCAGCCCTCTTCTGCTCTGATTTACAAAGAATATAAGTTCCACCTCTTTTAAAAATATTTTCTTTTTTAACTTCCTGTAAATGTAAATCCATTGAAATCCTTTTTATATTTATATTTTATCATAATAAATATATGATAAAATATTGCTTAATATAATCTATGGTAGTATTGATAGAGACTAAGTCTTTCTTCAAGAAACACCTAACTATGTTTTTTGAGTCTTAATTGTTTACATGTAAGAATATAATCGTCAACGGCTTTTTGAAAGTTTTTTTCAAGCTCTTCTTTTGTATTTGCTTCAAAGGTAATCAAATCACTAATAGATTTTATTTTACCAAAAAAACATTTGTCCTCGTGACTGTATTCGACTGAACCCGTATAGTTTTTATAGGTGAAATTGTTTAACATTATAAGTACCTTTGCATAATGATTATAAGATGTTTCTTGAAGAAACACTTAGTTTTTTAGGGCTTGGATGACAATATCTTTCTTTTTGTTGTCTATGTACAACCTAATCCAACTTTCAACCCACAATGGGGTTTTTCTGCCTAGTCTGGTTGTTCCCCAACCATTAAATGTTCCTAGTTTTGTTCCTGTTAGGCTCATAAATGCCTCTTTCTCCAAATTTGCTTCTTTTAGTAGTTTTATGAAATCGTCATAGTTCATTGGTTTGTTCCTGCAAGGTTTAGTTTTTTTGTTGCTTGGCGGGTTGCGGTAGCACATTTAGGGCAACCTTGTCCTCGGAGATGGTTTGATGGTGTTTGTGTAAAATCATCATGCTCTGGGCATGTGATTATTACTTTGATTTTTGAGTTTATATATTTTACTTTAGAATAATCATACTTGTTGCCATGTACTGACTTGGCTCTTTCGATAAACTTCTCTTGGTCTAAAGGAGCACTCCCGCC
>Ga0265295_1003771_pt1 | contig 21413 bp, 22 predicted proteins | sample Munlansysbiofilm_FD_192503 | JGI IMG/M metagenome (GOLD analysis project Ga0265295, IMG submission 192503) | Leachate microbial communities from a municipal landfill in Southern Ontario, Canada - Methane capture system biofilm | ecosystem: Engineered > Solid waste > Landfill > Unclassified ...
GTGTTCAAGCTGATGAGCTAAACGTGCCCGAGCATGTTTGGTCTTATCCGGTAGAGCTGAGTCTTTTAGGCCGCATCGTTTTTATATTACCATTACATAGCGCTTTGCCACTGGTCGTTCGATGTTTGAAAACGTATCATCCTCAAAGTCGTATGGTCTACATAATGAATGATGCGACGGCGCTTACTGTCTGGTTTAGCCAGCATGTCGATCACCTTTATCAGCTCGGGTTGCTGGATGCAGTGATAACGGCAGGGCAGGCTTTTGGTGGAACATACGAAGCGATCAATCTTTATAGTGCGCTCTTTATGGCTAGCCGTGTTTTTAATTTTGATTGGATCGTGCTCGGTCCTGGACCAGGCAATGTTGGAACAGGAACTCCGCTTGGTCACAGTGGGATGCAGGGGCTTGATGCGGCACATGCTGTTTTGGCGTTAGGTGGTACACCAGCACTTTTACCCCGTATGTCACTGGCTGAACCGCGCCTTCGACATCGCGGTATGAGTCATCATTTTTTGAATGTTTTGCGTCTCCTATTAAGATCGGTTGAGGTCGTTTTACCAAAAGATGCCTTCGATCGACCCTATCGTGGAACATACCAGTGGATGCTGCATCATCTCATGCAACGTTGGCAAGATCCACCCTTAAACCAACATGTTCTACGGCTTACGGATATCATGCCGCTTTCGGAAGTCCACACACATCTCCGAGCGATTCATCCGGTTGACTCGATGGGCAGGGCTTATTCAGATGACCCTTTGTATACCGATGTACTATTAACAGCATGCCGATACTGGCAAGAGAAAGCGTCTCATCCTTTTGTAACCGATACTTCCGAGTCAGATCAATCCAAACATTTATAACATATGTATGGCAACCAATATGTATCAGCTGAAATGAAAAATGATCAAACGCGTTAACAAGCAAACATATCATTGAAAGTTTTAAGGGATATAAAAACGGCCAGCACAGTCCACACCTCCTTAAGGCTGCTTCGTTCCCGACCTGACCTGGTTCGGAGGTAGGTGCTTGCTGGCAAATGTCATCATACCATGAATCACGAGCTTCGTCAAGGATTTGTTCATGATGACCATTTGAAACAAAAAAGCAGGTGAAGGCATGCATAGGAACGTGATGAAGGGGCGTAGACGTTGGAAACAGCTTTGGATGTTATTGTTGGGTCTGTGGTTGATCGGTGTCATCGTTGGTGGGTTGGCACCCTTAGCGCTTTCCTTCCATGAACGAGACATGATTCGCGATAGGACGAAAACAACGATAGAACAGTCCGTCCAAGCCATATATGCATCTTCGGGTGATCAAAGCGTAGATGCCGTGTTACCCTGGCCTTTGTGGAACCCTGAACAGATCGGCATGATTTTTTTTGAGACCGCTACTTTATTTTTGTTATCGATTTCTTTCATCGGATGGCCGCTGACTTGGTTATACTTCATGTATATTGGATTACGGTTTGGTTGGACGACTTTTTTTGTCGTCGATGCTTTAGGTATCACAGGCTTACTCATCGATCTATTGATATTTTTGCCACTTGAGTTGTTTTTAGTTATGGGCTATGCGCTTTTAATTCTTGGCGCTCGACCTTATGTCCAAGCATACTGGCCGTTTTTTCGACACGGAAGCAGAGGACTGCCGCGACAATCATCGCACCTATTGCTAACGTACATTATAATCAGTGTCATGGCACTCACGATCTTTATTGTCCATGCTTGGGTCCTTGGTACATATGCTTATCGACTGGTTGCCGAGATATGGCTTTTATTTCCACCCACTGAACATGATTAATCTTATTCTTATTTAATAGTGATTTTCAATTGACGTCATTGCGCTTTGTCTTATATAATGATAATAGCTGGGTCGCTTAAGGAGGGTCTTTTGTGGAGGAGCGGCTAGAGAGAATTAAACAAATTTTGCATGCTCATCAATACAAGCTTACGCCGCAGCGTGAAGCAACCGTTCGTGTTTTATTGGAGCATATGGAAGACCATTTAAGTGCCGAAGATGTCTACCTCGCGCTTAAATCGCGTGCGCCGAATATCGGACTGGCAACGGTCTATCGGACGCTTGAGCTCCTTTCCGAACTTAAGATTATTCATAAGATCAATTTTGGTGATGGTGTGACACGTTATGATTTTCGGGCTGAGGGTGCAAAACATCATCACCATCATCTGATGTGTTTAAGTTGCGGTCAGGTGGTTGAGATCGAGGATGATCTTTTGGAAGAAGTTGAAAAAGAAGTTGAAAAACGTTTTGGGTTTAAAATATTGGACCACCGTCTCACCTTTCACGGTATTTGTGAAGTATGCCAGAAGAAAGGTGTAAAGGAGACGGATCTAACACACGATGCATTTAAAAAAATTCCTGTTGATTAAAAACAGGAATTTTTTGTTTTAGATCGTCGTTTGGTGTAGAATAAAGAGGGTTCGTCTTTTTACGTATGCGACAAAGGATAAGGGAGGCAGTTGGCATGTATATCGGTGTACCTAAAGAAATAAAAGACCATGAATATCGGGTGGCCATCACGCCGGCTGGCGTTCATGAACTTGTAGCTCACGGGCATCATGTGCTCATCGAACGCGGTGCTGGCCTCGGAAGTGGTATTGCTGACGAGCATTATGCAGAAGAAGGTGCAGAGATTATTGCTACACCTGAAGATCTTTGGCGACGTGCAGAGTTGATTTTAAAAGTGAAAGAACCGCAACCGAGTGAGTATCGATATTTTCGAGAAGATTTAACCATATTTACATATCTTCACTTAGCTGCAGAACCGGAGCTTACTCGTGCACTGGTAGAAGCTAAGACAACGGCTATTGCTTACGAGACGATTCAACTTGCAAACGGCGCCCTACCGTTGCTCATGCCGATGAGCGAAGTGGCTGGACGTATGGCTGTACAGATTGGGGCATCCCTTCTCAGCAAACCTCATGGTGGGGTAGGGTTGCTGCTTAGTGGTGTACCTGGTGTTGAACCGGGTCAAGTTGTCATTGTGGGCGGAGGTATTGTTGGAACGAATGCAGCGAAGATGGCCGTGGGAATGGGGGCAAAAGTGACCATTCTCGATGTGAACGCAGCGAGACTCCGGGAACTGGATGATCTTTTTCAAGGACGCGTCACGACACTGATGTCTAACCCATTTAATTTGCGAGAAGCGGTCAAAAGCGCGGATCTACTCATCGGAGCGGTACTCATCCCGGGTAGACGGGCACCGAAGTTGGTAACCGAGGCGATGGTCCAAAAGATGCGTCCGGGTTCGGTGATTGTCGATGTCGCTATCGATCAGGGTGGTTCCATTGAAACCATTGATCGGGTGACGACCCATAGCGCACCGACCTATGAAAAATATGGCGTGATACATTATGCAGTCGCCAACATACCCGGCGCAGTGCCTAGAACATCGACGTTTGCCTTAACCAATGTCACCATGCCCTATGTGATGAAAATTGCACAGCATGGTCTGTTATCGGCTATGGCAGCCGATCCAGCGCTGGCCAAAGGTGTGAACACGATGCGTGGATATCTCACCAATGAACCGGTTGCTGAATCGCTCGGACTGACGTATACACCACTTTCCGACCTCTTATAGTCAATGAAAGTATAAATCACCCTTTCTGTGACATATAATGGTTTCAATGGGACCTGTGAAGATAGCCGACGTGTCTTTCATCGGTCACGTCGGCGCACGGAGAGGGTAGATTGGATGATCATCAGTATCAAACGATTGATGGCCGCGATGGTCACGATTGTGACTTTTATGGTTCTTTTTTTAACTGTATATCTATTGGTTGATCGCTTCATGACAACGATTCATCCTGCTTGGGCGACGCGCGAAGGAGCTTATACGGTAGAAGTAACCGTCCCGACAACTGTAGCGGATCAAACGGTGGAGGATGCAGAAGCGTCACCGAATCATTCGCGATCCATTCCGATCAATCGTTTATTTTACTTCTGGTATCATGGCGAATAAAGAAACGTGAAGGGAGGCGTGACGGTCATATCTGAAAAGCAACAAGACCGTTGGTACCTGCCTTTGGTACAAGCCTTCATTCATTATTTAGTATTAGAGCGCGGGCTTTCTCCCAATACGCGCGAGGCTTACGAACGCGATACGCGCGCATTTTTAAGCCATATGGACACTTTGGGCCTTCGCTCCATTCACGATATCAGGCGCGAACATATCCATCATTATATGGCCTTGCTTCAACAAGGCGGTCTAAAACGATCGACGTTAGCGCGAACGCTTTCTACGCTACGCGCTTTTTTTCGATTTTTACTTGATGAGAATGTTTTAGAAAAGAATCCGCTTCACCATATGCCGACACCAAAACGTGAGCGACCACTTCCCCATGTGTTAACACAAGAGGAAGTGACGCGCCTCATTGAGACCATCCATGGACATGATCCCTTTGCGCTTCGTGATCGTGCGCTTTTAGAGCTTCTTTATGCAAGTGGGATGCGTGTGTCAGAGCTTCTTCAAGTAAAACTTACAGATATCAATTTTGAGCTGATGATTGTTCGGGTGATGGGCAAGGGGCGTAGAGAACGCATCATACCGATGGGGAAAAAAGCCAAAGATGCTTTGTACACGTATGTTTTAAATGGGCGACCGAAGCTTATGAAGCGCAAAGGTGCTCAAGTAAGCGATGTTCTTTTTTTAAATCATCATGGACGCGCTTTATCGCGGCAAGGTTTTTGGAAAATATTACGTGCGCATGCTGTGCGAGCCGGCATTACCAAACCGCTCACGCCGCATACGATTCGACATTCTTTTGCGACACATCTTCTGGAGAATGGTGCTGATTTGCGTATCGTTCAAGAACTTTTAGGTCATCAAGATTTATCGACCACGCAAATTTACACACATCTGACCAAGCAATCCTTAAAGAAAACTTATGATCGCGCCCATCCACGAGCGGTTCGCTATCGGGAAGGATGAAGAATATGCAACCACACGCAAACGATCGTTACAAACGGATCATTTTAATGGTTTTAGATAGTGTCGGGATTGGAGCTGCGCCGGATGCGCATGAATTTGGTGATGAAGGCGCGCATACTTTAGGTCATATCAGCGCGCGTGCGGGGCTTCGTGTGCCGCACATGGCTGAATTAGGGCTCGGCTTGATCGAACCCCTAAAGACCGTCCCGGCGGTTGACAAGCCACGGGGTTTTTATGGAAAAATGCAAGAAATATCGCGAGGCAAAGATACAACCACAGGGCATTGGGAGATTGTTGGCTTAGAGACGAAGACGCCATTTCGTACGTTCCCGAATGGCTTTCCGGACGCGTTGATTGAGGAATTCTCAAAGCGGACGCATCGACCCGTTATCGGCAATAAACCGGCTTCCGGTACGGAGATTATTGCTGAGCTCGGTGAAGAACAAATGAAGACTGGGGCTTGGATTGTCTACACTTCTGCTGACAGCGTTTTTCAAATTGCCGCGCATGAAGCGGTTATCCCTTTAGAAGAGCTGTATCGTGCCTGCATGATCGCTCGGGAATTGACGTTAAACGAACCGTATGCTGTCGTTCGCGTCATTGCTCGGCCATATGTTGGCAAGCCCGGCCATTTTGAACGCACGTCCAATCGCCGTGATTTTTCATTAAAACCACCCGGTAAAACGGTGTTGGATGCACTCGTCGAAGGTGGTTATGAAACGATCGGTGTGGGTAAAATTGAAGATATTTTTGCAGGCGTCGGCATTCAGCGTGCGACCCATACGACATCCAATGAGCACGGTGTCGATGTGACGCTGGCCTATATGGAAGAAGATTTTACCGGTCTTTTGTTTACGAATTTGGTCGACTTTGATTCTAAATATGGGCACCGGCGCGACCCGGAAGGGTACCGGCGGGCACTAGAAGCGTTTGACCAGAGACTCCCAGAGATCATTGAACGACTCCGTGTGGATGACCTTTTGATCATCACAGCCGATCACGGAAACGATCCCTATCATCATGGCACAGATCATACACGTGAATATGTTCCGCTTCTTGTTGTAGACCCTGTCCTGTATTTTCGCGGCGATATCGGTTCATCGCTGGGGGTTCGTCACACGTTCGCTGATGTTGCCCAAACGATTGCTCATAATTTCAAAGTCGAGCGACCCATCATTGGTACGAGTTTTTTGGATGAGATACGGAAGCGGCGTTAATCACAACTTTGTGTTTAGGAGGAGATCATCGACGTTCAAAGATGGTGGCGACTGCCATAGACATATCGAAGCGCGTCTCATCTTTGATGCATCGATACGATAGGGAGGGATACGAGGTGCATATGGTCGATATCATACGCCGCAAACGTGACGGTGAGGTACTTCCAAAAGAAGTTTGGCAATATGTGATCGATGGGATCGTACGCGGCGATATTCCCGATTATCAAGTGAGTGCGCTCCTTATGGCCATTTATTTTCAAGGCATGAATAGCGAAGAGACTGCTTATCTGACCGAAGCGATGTGGCACTCCGGTGATGTGCTGGATCTTTCTTCGATTCCCGGTGTGAAAGTCGACAAACACTCCACTGGCGGTGTCGGTGATAAGACGTCACTGATCGCGCTCCCTTTGGCCGCAGCGTGCGGTGTGCCTATAGCGAAGATGAGCGGACGGGGACTCGGGCATACGGGAGGGACGATCGACAAATTAGAAGCCATACCGGGTTTTCAGACGACACTCAGCAAAGAAGCTTTTCTGAAGCAAGTGCGAGAAATCGGCGTGGCCATCGTCGGGCAAAGCGAGGGCCTCGTACCTGCAGACAAAGCGCTTTATGCCTTGCGCGATGTTACGGCTACGGTTGAGTCCATTCCGCTCATTGCGAGTTCGATCATGAGTAAAAAGTTAGCCAGTGGCGCCGATGCCTTCGTTTTAGATGTAAAGGTTGGGCGTGGTGCTTTTATGTCGACGCTCGAAAAAGCCCGCACCTTGGCGCAGGCGATGATAGCCATTGGAGAGCGATTGGGGCATCAAGTCCACGTGCTTCTGACGGATATGGATGAACCACTTGGACGTGATGTCGGAAATGCCAACGAAGTAAGAGAAGCGATTGAAGTATTAAGCGGTGCAGGAGAGAAGCGTCTCGTTGAACTTACGACGGCTGTTGCAGCGCGGATGGTTTTAGCAGGGGGTCTTGCCAAGAATGACGATGAAGCATTAGAAACGGTCCATAGGTGTCTTAAAAATGGATCGGCGCTTCAAACGTTGGAGGCACTGATTCGTGCGCAGGGCGGTGATCCACGAACGGTCCATGATCCAGAACGTATTTTACCGGCAGCACGTTACACTGCGGAGATTCGAGCCGAGCAAGATGGTTGGGTATATTCGATCGATGCACGACGTGTCGGGGAGGCAGCTATGTTAGCTGGTGCGGGTCGAGAAACAAAAAAAGCAGCGATTGACCTCGCTGCCGGCTGTCACCTCGAACGGTTGCGCGGAGAACGTGTTCAAAAAGGCGACGTTTTAGCGCGCTTGATGGCGTCTGCCAAGCCTATTCCTGAAGATGCCGTCAACAGACTTAAAGAAGCTTTTCATATTGCGGAGATAGCACCGGATGATAAGCCGCTCATATATGAGATCATCGCAGCTTCTTCATGATCGATGAGCGATGGCATGATGATGTTTTCAGAAAAAGCCATAGACTTCTGAGGGCCACTTTTCTTCCGTATAGGCCATCTCCCAAAACGCCAATTCCCACTCGCTCATGATCACAAAGTGTTCAAGCATCGTCTGACGTTCTTTTTCTGTTGCTTCTTCTGCCAGAGCATCAAAAAGGTCGATCATCTCTTGCGTTGATGTTTGAAACCAGTCGCTGGCATAAGTGTTTAGCCAGTTTTGATACATCGGCTCGGTGGGCTTTTTATCTCGGTTTTGATATCCGATATCAGCGTATAGCCAGTAACAAGGGAGAAGCGCCGCGATGCTTTCACTCAATCGTCCGCTCATGGCCGCGCGTAACATGTGCGATGTATATGCATATGTGGTGGGTGCTGGACGGACGTTTTCAATATCATCATGGCTCAGTCCCAAAAGTTCGGCGTGTTCTTTATGCACGCCGATTTCTGCTTCAGCCGTGAACTTTGCTTTTTCAGCAAGCATGGCTGTGATACGAAAATCATTGGTCTGTGTTGCAGCCAGCGCGTGAACCTTAGCAAAGTCTTTTAAATAAAAAATGTCCTGTAAAATATAAAAACGAAATTTTTCCTTTGGCAACGTTCCATCGATGATCCCTTGTACAAAAGGGTGACGGTGACTTAATGACCAACTATGCCGCGTTGCCTCACGCGCTTTTTCAGAAAAACGCATTAAAAAAACCCTCCTTTTTTTAGGGGGGCGTCGTCCTTTTTCATAATGGCATCGTACAAAAGATGTGAGTCGGACGCCACATTCCCCACGCTGGTATGACCCAGATCGGGTGCAAGGGGTTGGTTCGTGTCGAACCTCTCAGCCAAAAGAGGCACCCCCTGTGACACACTTTCAGCATAACAAATCATAGGACCATCGTCAAATCCAACGCTTATATAGAGTCGCTGTAAGGAAGATCGATCCATTGATCAGCCCACCGCTGAAGGGCATCGATAACGGGTTTTAGACTTTCTCCTTTCGGTGTGAGTGTGTATTCGATGCGCACTGGGGTCTCCGGGTAAACATGCCGCTTAACAATGCCTTCTTGTTCAAGTTCTTTCATGCGATCAGAAAGCATTTTATCACTCATCTGGGGGATGGTCGCCTTGATGTCTTTAAACCGTTTAGGCCCGGTTAACAGTGTATAGACAATAAGACCCGTCCATTTTTTCCCTAGTAACTCACTGGCCGTTTCAAATTTAGGGCAAATATTGTGATCAACCATCTCCAACACCCCTTTTCTATAGTATTATACCATAAGTAAGTTAATTTCGAGGAGGGCTATCGATGCATGATTTGTTAACGATCAAAGAACGCTTACAAGCTGTTCAACAAGCGATGAAGCAGGCAGCAGAGCGTTCTGGACGCCATCCTGACGATATTAAACTTTTGCTTGTGACCAAAACTGTTGACATCCAGCGAGTGAAGCAGGCCATCGATCTTGATCAGAGATTGTTTGGAGAAAACAAGGTGCAAGAACTTAAAGAAAAAGCACCGGCGTTAGAAGTATATGGCGTAACATGGCATTTTATTGGACATTTACAGACGAACAAGATTGGTGATGTCATTCGTTATGCTTCGATGATTCACTCGTTGGATCGTCTCCGACTGGCAGAAGCACTAAACCGACGGCTGGAACGGGAGGGAAAGACCATGGATGTGCTCATTCAGGTCAATACCTCAGGCGAGGCAAGCAAATTTGGTGTGCCACCTGAGGAGGCGGCTAATCTCCTGAAAGCCGTTCATCATTATCCGACACTTAAGGTAAAAGGATTGATGACCATCGGCAAATTCTCGAGCAATCCTGAAGATGCGCGCATCTATTTTCGACGGCTGCGTATGTTAAGGGACGAACTGTCGTTGCTCGATCTACCCAATGTTGAACTGACCGAGCTTTCTATGGGCATGTCAGGCGATTTTGAAGTTGCCATTGAAGAAGGGGCGACCATCGTGCGGGTCGGTACAAAGATTTTTGGACCGCGTATGTATTCTGATGCCTATTATTGGCCAGACGAGGAGAAAAAGCGTTCGTAAGTTCATCGAACGTTTGATCCATCCTAGATCCATCCTGGATTTTGCGCTATCGTAAGATGGTGGATGCATGAGAAGCGATGCTTTGGGGTATACCAACGCTAGATACGTCATGTATACCCTTAACAAGCCTTTAGATCCATATGCACCGATGACCAACATAAGGGCTAAACGTTAAAGGAGTCGTGAATCATGCCAAATAGGGTGTTAAGCGTCTTAATACTTATGATAGGGTTTACGCTCATCTGGCCTGGACAAGGGACGATGTATGCAAATGAGCATCATGCGGTCGTGTCGAAAACAGATGAAAACAAAGCGTTCAAACGTCCTACGATTGATCTGGCTCCTTCTGCGCGCGCGGCGCTCCTCATGGATATGGATACGGGGACGGTATTGTTTGAAAAAAATGCTGACGCTCCCCTCCCGCCAGCTAGCATTACAAAAATCATGTCGTTATTGTTGGTGATGGAGGCTTTAGAGAAAGGCCAGATATCATTGGATGATCCTGTTGTGGCGAGCGAACATGCAGCGTCGATGGGCGGTTCTCAAATCTTCTTGAAAGCAGGAGAAACGATGACCGTCCGGGACTTACTCAAAGCAGCTGCCATAGCTTCGGCCAATGATGCGACTGTGGCCCTTGCTGAACATACGTATGGTTCGGAAGCGAACTTTGTAGAGCGAATGAATCAACGCGCCAAAGAACTGGGCATGACCCATACACATTTCGTCAATCCAACGGGCTTGCCCGCCGAAAACCACCTGACAAGCGCTCGGGATATCGCGATAATGAGTCGTGAACTTTTAAAACATGAGATGATTTTAACGTTTACTGGAACGTATCAAGATTATTTACGACAGGATACAGAAAAGCCTTTTTGGTTGGTCAACACGAATCGCCTCATTCGTTTTTATCCCGGAATGGACGGTTTAAAAACAGGCTATACGTCAGAGGCGCGATTTGGACTTTCTGCTACAGCAAAACGGGATGGTTTCCGGCTCATTGCTGTGGTATTAGGCGAACCCGATACGAAGACGCGCAATCGAGAAGTGACCGCGATGCTCGATTGGGGGTTTGCACATTATACAAACATGGTTCTTTATGAAAAAAACACACTGCTTACATGGTTACAAGTCGAAGGCGGTCAACATGCTTTTGCCCCAGTTTATACAGGGGAAAAAATGAGTGTTCTGGTTGAAAAAGGTACACCGCTTGAAAAACCAGAAGTCCAGTTGATGCTACCGAAACGTATCAAAGCGCCTCTTCCAAAATATGCACAGGTCGGTACGCTGCGTGTGAATGTCGCTGATCAATCGTTGGAAAGTCCATTGATTGTGAACACCGAGATTCCGAAAGCAGATTTAGGAACGATCATTAAACGCACGTTATACCGGGCCATGTTTTTTGAAGAAGAAAAACCACCCCAGATCAACTCTCATTCGGGAGAAGAGAAGCGTACGGATCCTTAACGCACGATGATTGCTCGAGGTTATGCATTACACCTATTTGCCTTTTGGCAAATAGGTGTATTTTTTACATATTTTTTGATGTATAAATGTCAAGGTTTACGCAGATACTGAAACCATGGAATGTTTTTGCCGTTTGTATCTATTTTTGTTGAAAATAAGTAACGTTTGTCAGTCGGCAGGAAAAATTAAGTCGCGGAGAGAATGCTTAGAATAGCCGTAAAAAATAGGTAAAAAATCTACCTAAACGAATGGTAACGAGGTGAGATGGATGGCGCTTTCCATCATGAGCGAACGTCACGGGCGCATTATGGTGATGCGACTTACAGGTGAATTTGATCAACAAAGTGCGGCTTTGGTTCGTGATACGCTCGAACATGCTATTTTAGTAGAATTGATCGATCATCTTGTTTTGAATTTAAGCGGTCTTACGTTTATGGATTCAACCGGTATCGGTGTTTTAATCGGGCGCTACAAACAGATGACGCAACGTGGTGGTCGCATTGTTGTCTGTGGTTTGAGTCCAACGATTACAAGGCTTTTTGAACTGTCTGGCTTGTCAAAAATTATTACGATTGCCGCTTCTGAGGAAGATGCCTTGCAGGTGTTGGGGGTGGCTTAAGATGTTAGGGGAGAGACCGGGAACGATGGCGCTGAAATCTGGCTACAATGAAATGGAACTCAAATTTATTGCCAAAAGCGGGAACGAATCCCTTGCGCGCATGGCCATTGCAGCATTGCTGGCACCGTTAGATCCAACGGTGGAAGAACTGGATGAGATCAAAACAGCCGTCTCGGAGGCGGTCACCAATGCTATTATTCACGGTTATGATGAAGAAGAAGACGGGACTGTGACGGTACGCGCTGTGATCGAAGACGGAAAGCTTACGGTGACGGTCATCGATCAAGGGCGGGGGATTGCCCACCTCGATCTTGCTAGAGAGCCACTTTTTACGACGCGTCCCGATTTGGAACGATCTGGTATGGGTTTTACCATTATGGAAAACTTTATGGATGAAGTTCATGTAGAAAGTTCTCCGCAAAAAGGTACGACCATTATGATGTCCCGTCGCCTTGGATCTGTGCATGACCGGTCGCAGCTCAGTTAGGGGTGGGGATATGGATTTGACCGATGAGAAGACGCGCGAGCTGATAGATCAAGCACAAAAGGGTAATACTTCTGCCCGCGACGCGCTCGTCCAAGCCAATTTAAAACTGGTCTGGTCAATTGTTCAGCGTTTTTTAAACCGCGGTTATGAAGCGGATGATTTATTTCAAATCGGATCGATTGGTTTGATGAAAGCCATTGATAAATTTGATTTAGGCTATGATGTCAAATTTTCAACATATGCGGTCCCCATGATTATTGGGGAGATTCAGCGTTTCTTGCGTGATGATGGAACCATCAAGATCAGCCGCTCTTTGAAAGAAACGGGTCATAAATTGCGCCGCGAACGCGAACACTTGGCCAAACAATTGGGACGAGAACCGACCTTGCACGAATTGGCTCAAGCCATGCATATCAGCGTGGATGAGCTGATGATGGCCCAAGAGGCTGTGCGACCTGTACAATCGATTCATGAGACGGTATATGAAAATGATGGCGATCCGATCACCCTCCTCGATCAAATTGCTGATGAAAACGATGAGACTTGGTTGGATCATGTGAATTTGCGGGATGTCATTGAGCGTCTGAATGAACGGGAACGGCTCATTGTTTATTTACGATATTACAAAGACCAGACACAATCTGAGGTCGCAGAACGTCTAGGCATTTCACAAGTTCAAGTTTCACGACTTGAGAAAAAAATATTATCAACATTAAAAAAAGCGATGAGTCCTTGATGAAACATCGCTTGTTTTCTTTTGCGCTCTGGAATCGTCGATGAACAGATCCAGAGCGTTTTTGTTTGGAATTCTTTTTTTACATCCATACTATGAAGGATCAACTTTTCTTCACTGTTACCGGTGTAGATAAAAGGGGCGATGGTTTTGGCGCAAAATGATTCCTTGCATGTTCCTGTATCACCAGATCTCGATGAGAACATCCGCATTATTAAAGATCGCCTTGGGATCGGTACGTCTTTTGATCTCGGTGTTCGCGAGCTTCAGCTCGGTGAAAAACGCATGGCTGTTTTTTATTTAAATGGACTAACCGATAATGGTATGTTTGTGCTCATTTTAAATGAGATGATGAATCAAGCGGGTGAAGCGCTGGGGAGAGACCCATTTCAGGCGCTGATGGCTAAATACGCCACGCATGTCCAAGTCGAGACACGGCGTACCCTTGATGAGGCCATTGACCTTATTTTAACAGGATTGTTTGTGATCATCGTCGATGGACATGGTGAAGCGCTGATTTTAGATGGGCGCATGTACCCAAATCGTTCGCCCGAAGAACCTGATACAGAACGAGTCGTGCGCGGTGCGCGGGACGGTTTTACAGAATCTATTATTATCAATACCGCCTTGACTCGAAGGCGGTTACGCGATGAAAGACTGCGCCTGGAGATCACGCATATCGGTGAGCGCAGCAAGACGGATGTCGCGCTCGTCTATTTACGAGATGTTGCAGATCCGGGACTCGTTCAGCTCATTCGTGACCGTTTAGAAAAAATTGAAGTGGATGGACTGCCGATGGCCGAAAAATCGCTGCAGGAATTTCTTATCGGCCAGACATGGAATCCTTATCCGCTCGTCCGTTACACAGAACGACCGGACGTCGCGGTGCAACACCTTTTAGAGGGTCATGTCCTTCTCTATGTCGATACATCGCCCAGTATTATGATCATGCCGACAACTTTTTTTCATCACGTTCAACACGCCGAAGAATATCGTCAAACGCCGGTCACCGGTGCCTATTTAAGATGGGTACGTTTTATTGGTATTGTTGCTTCGATTTTTCTATTGCCATTATGGTTTTTATATGCCGTGGAACCGGGCATGCTTCCAGATTGGCTCAGTTTTATCGGACCCAAAAATACGGGCAAAGTCCCTTTGATCATCCAGATTTTAACCGCTGAAATCGGTCTCGATTTAATGCGGATGGCCGCCGTCCATACACCGACACCGCTCGCCACGGCGATGGGGATCATTGCCGCTGTTTTAGTCGGTGATGTGGCGATTAAAGTGGGCTTAATTGGTCCAGAAGTGATTCTTTATATCGCTTTTGCCGCGATCGGGCTTTTTGCTACACCGAGTTATGAGCTTTCTTTGGCCAACCGCTTGGCGCGCCTTCTTCTGATACTGGCAGTCTTTTTTTTCAAAGCGGAAGGGTTTATCGTCGGGACCACCGTCATCCTCATTGTCTTGGTGCTAACCCGCTCACTCAATACACCATACATGTGGCCGCTTATGCCCTATAATGGACCTGCCTTGTTGCATGTGCTCTTCCGGATGTCGGTGCCTTACACAAAGCGACGTCCAAGCATCGTACATCCGCAAAATACCATAAAAAATTAAATGCTGAAGATTCTTTGTAAAAAAGTGAGACATCACGCGATAAATGTGGTATGATCGGAAAAAAAGAATCGGACAGGCAACGTGGCTGATATCACGGTCGTGTCCAACGGATAATGATGGGGTGGAGAGACGATGCAAAAGACACATTTTGCAGGTGTTCCTTTAGAAGCTTTGGCTGATACTTACGGTACGCCGCTGATGCTCTATGATGAAGAGATGATACGACAGCGGATACAGACCATTCATGATGTGCTCCGCTCGACCGGTGTACCATATCATCTGTCTTATGCGTGCAAAGCATTTTGTACGCGTGCCATGGTCGAATTGGCTGCGGAAGCGCATATCGGACTGGATGTTGTCTCTGGTGGCGAGCTGTATACAGCCATGCTTGCCAACTTTCCAGGAGAGGCTATCCATTTTAATGGCAACAATAAAAGTTTAAGTGAGCTTGTGCTGGCCGTCGAATATGGGGTTGGTCACATCATTATTGATCAATTTCTAGAAATTCATCATCTTGTGCAAGTGCTCCAACAGTTTCCTGGACGACGGCAAAAAGTTCTTTTGCGTATCACACCGGGTGTCCATGCTGACACGCATCATTATATACAGACCGGGCAAGAAGATTCTAAGTTCGGATTCGATCTAGAAAGCGGTCAGGTGCACCGAGCGATCGAAGCAGTGTTATCCTTTCCACAGCTGGAACTCGTCGGTCTGCATATGCATATCGGTTCACAAATTACAAGTGCCGATGGATATCTGGCAGCCGTTAAACGGCTTTTAGAACGTATGCCTACATTACCGTCGTTTTCTTTTAATATCTTGAACTTAGGCGGGGGAATGGGTATTGCCCATACACCCGATGAAGCAGAACCGGATTTAGGACTACTTTTTCGGACAATTGTCGAGGGGGTCGTCCATTTATTCGACACCTTCGGTCGAGACGTGCCTGAGCTCTGGTTTGAACCGGGTCGTTCAATCGTCGGACCAGCCGGTGCGACCCTGTATACGGTGGGGGCCGTCAAAGATGTTCCTGGCATCCGTACCTTTGCCGCTGTTGATGGCGGAATGTCCGATAATATTCGTCCGGCGCTTTACGGTGCACGTTACACAGCCTTTTTTGTTGGGCAGACGCATCGACCATCCAAACATTATACCATCGTCGGCAAATTGTGTGAAAGCGGAGACGTGCTTATTGCGGACGTTGAACTTCCCGAGCTTCAAGATGGCGATCGTCTGCTTATCCCGGCGACCGGTGCGTATACGTATGCGATGGCTTCTCATTATAACCGTATACCGCGACCTGCTGTTGTATTTATTCGTGACGGAGAAGCGCGGTTGGTGGTGAGAAGAGAGACATATGAAGATGTTGCGCGCCTGGATCTTCCCTTGCACCGTCCGTTACATTCAAAACTGTAATCATATCGTGGCCTTTTCATTCATTTTTACGTAAGCACACATGTCACACGCGCCTGTGGCATATGTTTAGAATAGACGTGTGCGCGTGAAAACAGTGATGACCCTACGTATTGACGGAGAGGGAGGCGCTTTTTTCGTCTTCGAAAAAAGCGGGCGAGGAGGCGCGAAACAGATGGTTCCACGCATCGGCATTGTCGCTTCGTTAGATGAGAAAGGTGAGGCCTATCGTCTAGAAAAAACATATGTACAGGCAGCTTCTGCGGCGGGAGCGGACATCTGGATCCTTCCCTATGCAGAAGCGCAGGCGATGGAAGAAGAAGCTTTGCTCAAAAGGCGGCTTGACACCATCTCGGGTCTGATGCTTGTTGGTGGCGGCGATATTGATCCTCGATATTTTGGAGAAGAACCGAAGATCGGTTTGGGCAATGTTGCCCCGGAGCGCGATGTTTTTGAAATTCGACTGATCCAAGCCGCTTGGAAACAAGGTGTGCCACTTTTGGGGATATGTCGAGGCATGCAGGTGATGAATGTGGCCCTTGGTGGGACGCTGTACCAAGATATTCATGCCAACGTTGAATTTTATATTCAGCATAGCCAAAAAGCGCCCAAAGGACACCCCATGCACCGTTTGACACTCGCTCCGGATTCGTATCTACAAAGCGTTTTGGGGCAAACACATATCAGGGTCAATAGCTTTCATCACCAAGCTGTTCAACGTCTCGCCCCATCGTTTAAGGCGATCGCCTGGAGTTCGGACGGGTTGATCGAAGCCATCGAGTCTTTGCGCACGGTGAACGGGCAAATGATCTGGTCGCTCGGCGTACAGTGGCATCCAGAAGCGTTATGGGCAGGCGGTGATCCGTTCAGTGATCGCCTTTTCCAAGCATGGATCAACACCTTGCCCAAACGCGTTTAATCCGATCGTCAGTATGCACTCGATCCGTCTATGCGTTTGCGTGGATTTTACGTTTTATACAGAGGGGGTCTGGTTTACCGATAACTTGGCAAACATCTCAGCGATGCGGACGATGACCATGGTCGCAAGTAACATGCTCTCTAAAGAAATAAATTCATAGCGACCATGAAAATTTTCCCCACCAGCAAATATATTGGGCGTCGGTAGACCCATGTAGGACAGTTGGGACCCGTCTGTTCCACCGCGGATTGGTTGAATACGCGGGGTTATGCCGAGACTTTCGTAAACCCGTTCAGCGATCGTCACAATCTGACGATGGGGTTCAATTTTTTCCTTCATGTTGTAATATTGATCCCGTATCTCTACATCGATGCGGGCGCGAGGTTCCTGCTGGCGAAGATTCTGGGCAATCGCTTCCAGCGTTTTTTTCCGATTTTCAAACTGCTCGCGGTCAAAATCGCGAATGATATAGTGAAGCGTTGCTTTTTCGACATCGCCTTCAAGATGGAGCAGATGATAAAACCCTTCATAACCTTCTGTATGTTCGGGTCTTTCCCCCTCTGGCAAGGCAGCATGATAGGCAAGCGCTAATTGGGTGGCATGCACCATTTTACCTTTTGCTGTGCCGGGATGAATATTTTTACCATAAATGGTAATGGTGGCTTGAGCAGCATTAAAACTCTCATATTGTAACTCGCCAATCGGCCCGCCATCGACGGTATAGGCATAGGTTGCTTGAAAAGCATTGACATCAAAATGATGGGGTCCGCGTCCGATTTCTTCATCTGGTGTAAACGCCAAGCGCAACGTGCCATGCACGATGTGCGGATGATGGATGAGATATTCAAAGGCTGTGACAATCTCAGCGATACCTGCCTTATCATCGGCACCGAGAAGCGTTGATCCATCTGTTGTGATCAACGTATGACCCTTATATTGAAGCAAGGCGGGAAAATCGTTTGGTGATAAGATCACCGGCTCACATCGCGGCTCTTTTGCCTCATCTGATGCCTGAGCATGGCCATTTAAGACGATGTCGTCACCTTGATAGTGTTCTACGATTTGCGGGCGGACATCATCTGCCGTCATTTCCGTTGCTGTATCGAGATGGGCCAAAAAACCAATGATTGGTACATCTGCGGGTGCTTGGGGATGGGCGGGAAGTGTGGCCATGAGGTAACCGTTTTCATCGACCTCAACCGATTGTAAACCCAGTTCGATTAACTCCGCTTTTAATACCTCGGCCAAGTGACGTTGTCCGGGTGAAGAAGGAACGGTTGGAGAATCTGCATTGGCCCGTGTATTGATTTGGGCATAGCGGATCATGCGTTCTTTTAGTTTTTCACGGTAGTATTCAAGTTCTCGACCATAAGCACGGTCTAAATGTGATGCAATTGTTTCATAGGATGGAATCAAAGCGATCTCCTTTCTATATGCTCAACTTTAAATCATCTAGACATGTTGGATTTGAGTGTGTACGCTGAAATCTCGATGATCCCGACATCATGTATTCGAATGATCTTTTTTAAAAAGTTTGAGGTAAGCGCCATACCCTTCTTTTTCCAAATCTTCAAGAGGAATGAACCGTAAAGCAGCGGAGTTAATGCAATAACGAAGACCGCCTTTTTCTTTCGGCCCATCTTCAAAAACATGCCCTAGATGCGCGTCAGAAGAAATGCTCTTCACTTCAGTTCGGATCATTCCGTGGCTGAGATCGAGTTCTTCACGAAGTTCATCGGCATGAAGAGGCTTGGTAAAACTCGGCCATCCACAGCCAGCATCATACTGATCGAGGGTCGAAAAAAGCGGAGTTCCGGAGATGATATCGACATAAATACCATGCCGTTTGTTATTCCAATATGCATTTTGAAAGGGCGGTTCAGTCGCTTTTTGCATGGTTACGGCATACGATAAAGGGGATAACGTTTCTTTAAGTTTCTCGCGATCGATTTCCTTTTTCCAGATCGATTCTAAATAGCGATCGCGCCCGGAACCTTGTCGGTACAACGTATAATGAAACGGCTGTTTTTTATAATAAAACTGATGTTCTTCTTCCGCTGGATAAAAAGTCGTCGCCGGAAGCAGCGGGGTGACAATCGGCCGTGAGTAACGTCCACTGGCTTTAAGCTGAGCCATGTACGCTTCGGCTGCTTTTTTTTGCTCTAAATCGTGATAAAATATGGCTGTACGATATTGTGGACCACGATCGACAAATTGACCGTCGGGATCCGTTGGATCAATATTTCTAAAAAAGCGTTCGAGTAGTAAGGTATAATCGAGGTGTTTCGGATCATAGGTGATCTGTACGGCTTCGTAGTGCCCTGTCTTTCCGGATGAGACAGCTTCATACGTCGGGTTCGGAACATGACCGCCGGTGTATCCGGAGATCACTTTTTCTACGCCTGGAAGTGATTCAAATGGTTCTACCATACACCAAAAACAACCTCCGGCAAACGTGGCTCGGTGTGTATGCATGACATTCACCTCTTTCTGTGAGATCTCTAAAGCACATCAAACCAGCGTTCTTTTATTGTACCATGAGTGTAGCAGGATCAAAAGTTAAAATCTAGAAGACCTTACAAAGGGGTGCGTTGCTTGACATATATCGTTCACCTAGATGCGTTTGAAGGTCCACTTGATTTGTTGCTTCACCTCGTTCAAAAAGCAAAAATGGATATATATGATATCGAAATCAGCCGTCTGACCGATGACTATTTAGCTTATTTAGAAGAATTATCAACCATGCCCCTCGAGACGACCAGCGCTTTTTTGCACATGGCCGCGACGCTTCTCAACATGAAATCACGTTCGCTTCTTCCACAGCGTGAAACCATGATCCATGAGATATGGGATGCATGGGCAGATGATCTTGATCCTCGAGATACACTCATTGCTCGACTTGTTGAATATCGACGTTTTAAAGAGGCTGCACATTGGTTTAAAGAACGACTTGTTTTATCTGAAGAACGTTTGACGCGTCCCCCGCAGGACCTTGCTTTGTATCGTAACAAGCCGGAAGAAGAACAGCTGGATGTATCCATTCTGGCTTTATACATTGCTTATCAAAGCGTCATGCAAAAAAAACGAGAACCGGAACGACGGACGTATATTGAAAGTGATGGACGTTCACTGGAGTACGTAAAAGATGAACTGATAAGCCGCCTCAAAACAATGCGCATTGTTCCTTTTCACGCATTGATCGGTGAAGGGGCCAATGCATATACGGTTGTTCTCACTTTTTTATCGCTTTTAATATTGATTCGAGAACAAAAGGTGAGCGCGACTCAACGTTCACCGGAGGATCCGATCATGGTTTGGTGGCGAGGAGAGGAGAAGACGGATGGGTAAATCGCTTCATGAGCCATATATATCGCGTATGGAAGCACTGATCTTTGCCAGTGGGGATGAAGGCATCACCATCCAACACATGGCGCAAGTACTACATATATCTGAAGAAGAGACGCGCTCTGTCGTGCTTGCACTAAAAGATCAATATGATCAAGAAAAAAGAGGGATCGAGATCATCGAGCAAGGTGGCCATTTTATGATGACAACACGCCCTGACTATTTGCCAGATCTTCTTGCCCTTATACAAAAACCGCGGGCAGCGGTCTTGTCTCAGGCAGCTTTAGAAACGCTGGCCATCATCGCCTATCGTCAACCGATTACCCGTCTTGAGATTGAAGATATTCGCGGTGTCACGAGCGATCGCGCCATTGCCACCCTTCTCGCGCGTGGGCTCATTCAAGAAGTGGGCAGACGTGATGTCATCGGTCGACCGATTGTCTTTGGCACGACGGATCGCTTTTTAAAAGTCTTTGGTCTGAGTTCATTGGCCGATTTACCGCCACTGCCGGATGATACCGATGATAAAACAACGATCGAACGCCCTCTTTTTGATGCAACACCATCCTCTTCTGATCCAACATAATCTGGAAATATGTTCAGCTCTTTCTTCCATCCTTTCATAATTCGCTCGTCCGCGCATAGAGTAAAGTAAAGCTTGTTTCACGAGCGTTCAAGTGAACAAAAGGGGGAAAGAGCACAAGACGATGAAGAAAAAAAGCGGCGCCTTGCGCCTATCTTTGTTCATCATTGTGTTTGTTATGGGTTATTCGTATGTTTTCAGTCAAGCTTCGCCACATTCAGAAGACACGCATCGTGTGATGACCGATGCGCTCAACATTTCAAACGCGGTTATCAATGCATCTGAGACCTCTTTAGCTAAACCGCTAGATCAGTCCATGGCAGCTCCGAAACTATCCGCCCGCTCTGCAGCGCTTATCGATGTGGAAAGTGGACGCATCTTATATGGTCAAGACATGGACCGAGAGCTTCCGATCGCATCGCTTACCAAAATCATGACAGCGATTGTCGCCATCGAAGAAGGTGATATAAACGATCTCGTCACTGTCTCTCCACGCGCCGTTGGTGTCGAAGGTTCATCGATCTACCTTCAACAAGGTGAAACACTACGGCTCAACGATCTTTTATATGGG
>Ga0265295_1003772_pt1 | contig 21410 bp, 11 predicted proteins | sample Munlansysbiofilm_FD_192503 | JGI IMG/M metagenome (GOLD analysis project Ga0265295, IMG submission 192503) | Leachate microbial communities from a municipal landfill in Southern Ontario, Canada - Methane capture system biofilm | ecosystem: Engineered > Solid waste > Landfill > Unclassified ...
GAAGGGAGCAACACGGTTCTGAACACCAGCCGCCAGGTCGGCAACCACGAGCAGGTCATTTCGATAGGGAGTGAAATCAGTTGAATCAATCCACCACATGTGCAGGGAATCCTGCAAACTCAGTTCAAGTGCACGGCTCATCATATCATGCCGTTCCTCAAGAGTTGAATACTTGGCCATGTAAAGGTCGTCGCCAAGAGTCTGGAATTCGGGATCGGATTCATTAGCGAAGAATGCACTAATGCCCTGTTGGGAAGTGGGCAGGTACATTTCCTGGAAGATGTTGGCTTGTGAGCGGTTGATGACTGAAGCGCCCCAACCTGCGGTGTACATATGCCATTGACCTTCAGTAGGATCGGTGCCAATCCAGATTGGAGAGGCTTCGGAACCGGATTTGTATTGGCGATCAATAGTGAAGCCAATTTCTTCCAACTTGTCGGAAGTCCAGTCACCCATAGCGGTGCGGGCTGCATCGTTACGAATGAGGAATTTCAAAACAACGGGTTCACCATTAAAGTGCCATTTACCATCAACAAGTTCAGCGCCCATGCCTTCCATTTCAGTGGTGATAACTTCGGCAGCCTTGTCAGGATCGTAGGCATAATAGCTTTCGAGTTCACGAACTTTATCTGCCAGGTCAGCATAATCAGGCCATTCAGTGGTGATGGCAAACCATTTTGCCTTACCGCCACCAGCAAAAATTTCCTGAGCAAAGTAATTGCGATCAGTTAACCAGTTGAAGGCTTCACGGATCTTACGATTGCCAAATGGATTAAAACTTCCATCGGCAAATTCAGCAGGATTGAAGAAAACACCAAAATAGGTGCCCTGTGAGGTTTTGTAAGCCAAACCAGAATCTTTGACTTCCTGGGCCATAGCAGGCTGCAAACCTTCAGCATAGATATCAATATCGCCAGCTTGAATTTGAGTCAATGCAGCAGCGGGATCGGCAACGGTGAAAATCCACTCGTCCAACCAGCCACCCTTACGCTCAGTTTTGACAACCGGCTCTTCAACGACCGGCTCTTCAACGACCGGCTCTTCAACGACTGGCTCTTCAACCACAGGCTCTTCGGGTTCTTCAACCACGGGTTCTTCGACCACGGGTTCTTCGACCACTGGTTCTTCGGGGGTAACCGGAGCCTCAGTGCTGCCGCAAGCGGCAAGTGCTACACCAAACAATACTAGCACTATCAGCATAGAAAGGTTTCTTGCAAATTTACTCATTATTCTCCTATTTCTCCTTCTAAGATTTGTGATAATTATAATTTAATAGATACAATACGTCAACAATCCTGCATTAGGTGGTTACTGTTTCAAAGTTGACTAAAAACAAGGAGAAAATCTCAAATGACAGCCTCTCAATCAACACCTCCTTCTATGTCAAGGCAAGAGAGAAACAATATCTCGCATGTGTAATACAGTCTTTTTTTGATCAGTAGGCTTATTGTCAATGACGAACGACGATACATCCCCATTTCCTGAAAAAATTTTTGAAAATCCAGCCAAAAATCACCTTCGTTTATATATAGTAAAATATTTCGCAGAGGATTGTGATATGGCAAATATTAAAGATTACCTGCGTTGGCGTGGAGATTTGAAGCTTGAAAAGGACGCAGTAAACGAAATTGACGTTTTAGTTCTGTCTGAGTTAGCGTATTTTCCTTTTGAAAAACTTTCTTTAAATGCAACATCGGCACCCATCTCGATTCACGAGGCATGCGTACAGTTGCTTGCCCTGCCGGATATTGAGCAAAGCGTGCATTTGAAGGATGATATCGACTTAATGCACCTGCTGTCCGAAAGCGATCGCTTTAGCGGATTGCTTATCACAAACTTTGCTAATCGCTTCGATGTAGAATCGCAGACCCAGTTTGCTGCGGTTACAGTACAAGCCAATGAAAGGCTCAACTTTATTTTGTTCCGGGGGACAGACGCCACGCTGGTGGGCTGGAAAGAAAATTTCAACATGACCTTCATTTGTCCCGTTCCGGCACAGGATAGCGCGGTGGATTACCTGGAAACCGTAACTGGGTCTTTGAATGGGGATTTGATTCTGGCCGGACATTCCAAAGGCGGAAATCTTGCCATGTATGCCGCAACTTTCTGCAATCCGGTGATCAAGCAGCGAATTATTTCTATATACAATTTCGATGGTCCCGGCTTTGAAAAAACGGTTATTTCAACCGACCAGTATCAAAGGATTCGGGACAAAATGAGCACCTATGTCCCACAATCCTCCATTGTTGGTATGCTGATGGAGCATGAGGAGCAATATATTATCGTCCGAAGTTCCCAGAAGGTGAAGTATTTGCAGCATGATATGTTTTCCTGGGAGCTGGAAAGAAATCATTTCTCCTGCCTCGATTCTGTTACAGACACGAGCCAATTAATCGACCACACCATCAAGGGGTGGGTCGCCGATTTGGATCTGAGCCAACGAGAAAAGTTTGTGGATGCGCTCTATTCAATTATTTCACAAACTAAGGCTTACAAAATAAAGGATTTGGAAGAAAAGTGGTTTGATTCCGCTGTCGGGATTTTTTCATCCATCGACAGCATGGATGATGAAACACGCAAACTCATCCTAAAGACCCTCTCGCTTCTTGCAAATAATGCAAAAAAGACCGTTGGCCAAACTATTAAAACCTGGGTAAAGTCAAAAGAAGAAGACGCCAAACAATATTTTTAGCCTAAGGACTGGTTTCAACTCGGCCCAAGGAAAAAGTTTATTCTGTACGGCTGGGTTTCTATAGCACCCGATGCGAAACGAGTGGTGTAACCCGGCCCAAAGAATTGAATTTGCTGTACGGCTGGGTTTCAACCCAGCCCCATGTAATAACACCATGCATAACAACAATTTTGCTCAAAATTGAATGGCTCTTTATTTCTTTTCTCTATTGCAAATTAATTTCCACAACCTCACGCTGAGAGCCGACCCTCATTGGCATCGCCCAAGTCCCGGCACCACTGCTAACGACCACTTCCGGACTGTTTTCGTCTTTCCGGTAATAACCATAATCAACCGCAAAAAGAGCTTTGGTAAATAAATTTCCGGGGAAAATTTGCCCGCGATGAGTATGCCCTGCGACGATCAAATCTGTTTCTTTGCCATAATCATCAACATGTGTGGGATTGTGATCCATCACGATTAAAGGCAATTCCTTGGGCAATTCGGCGATAAGAGCTTGCATTTCCTCTGAGCTTTTTCGGCTAAACCCCGGAAAACCACCGACCGGAGAAGCGTCAACTCGCCCCAGCAAAGCTACTTTTCCATCAACAATCAGAGCTTCATCATTCAACAATTTAATCCCACTTCGTGTGAGCAAACTTACAAAATCAGCGTAATTTTTACCACCGTCATGGTTTCCCAAGCTGGCATAAACACCATGTTTGGATTTTATCTGTTGAAACAATTCAACAACCTTTTCCGGATTATGAATCAGGTAGTAATCATCGTTAAACATATCTCCGGGAATCAAAACGATATCCGGCTCGATAGAATTAATCATCGCGACGGTTTTTTCCAAATGGTCTTCCCAATCAACCGCTCCGATGTGTAAATCGCTAACCATGGCAATTTTCAACGGTTGGGAAATAGTCTTACCCTTCAGATTAATTTCATAGCTAACAAGTTTTAATTGTTTTGCATTAAATAAACCATATGCCACAACAACGGTCGTCGCTATTAAGACTGACAAACCAGCCCAAAACCGTACGGACTGAGGCATGGGGTTTGCGATGAGGCCAACGGCTTTTCCGAGCAAAATCAGCAAATCGCTCAAGACGGTAAACAAAAAGAGATAAATGAAAGTACCCATCCAATATGAGCCGATCCAATTAAAAACCTGCTTTAAAGAAGCTGGGCGGATGATAGGCAAGTTGCCCAAGACCATAACCAGGCTTAGCAAGATAAAAATTCCGAAAAAAAGCTCCGCGTTTAGGTTTGGGAGAAGAAGAAAAAACCAATCAAAAAGTTTCTTCCCAATATAATAATTTACACCCCCAAAAACCAATAACACGATCAAAACTAAAACAATTCCTGTCATTTTCGACCTTTCAAATTCATGTAATAACCCACAAGTTATACCAATTATAAAAGGGTTTTTTGTTCTATTGTACAAGCCTGCACCAGTCCTAAACCCGATAAATTTCCAAAAATTAACAAAAAATAGACATTCGATTTAGTTTAAATGCATTCTGCGGACAGCTTATAGGGAATAAAAAACTAATTGCCCTCTTCTTACACAGGGCGATTAAAACTTGGGGTCCAGCCCCTGTTACTGTTCCAGATTTTGACTATACTCAAACAATCGCGTCAACAGTTCGCTTCTGGCTTCTTCTGTCATCAAGGTTGGTGTGGACCAATTGAAAAATTGAACAGTGATGAGTTCAACGCCCAAATATTTGCCATCATAAAAGACATGGCGATCTAAAAAGGCTTTGTCTGAGTCATCATACCAGCCTAATTGGTCAAAAAACAGGTTGCCCAAACCATAATGGATGAAGCTATCACCCCGAAATTCGTACACATGCGGTTGATGTGCCTGGCTTCCGCTCACAATCGTCGCCCCTGCCTCCGCTAATTTGCGAAAATCCTCGCGCATATTAGGTTCCGGCTCCCAAAGATAAATTTCATCATGCTGGAAGGTAGCGATCACCTGGTATCCTTCCGCTTTGAGTTCCTGAATTTCAAAAACCATATAGTCAAAATCGCAATGATATGCGCCGGGATTGCTTTCGCTGGCAGTGGCATAGCCGGGAGCTTTGGCATTGCAGCCGATAAAGGCGATTTTATTCCCATTATGCTCAAGCCTTAAGGGAGCTCTTGCTTCGGCGATGTCCTTGCCACCGCCAAAATATGCCATTCCTGCTTCGTCATAAATTTCAATCGTGTGAAGCATCGCCTCCGGACCCCAATCGCGAAAATGGTCGCCGGTCAATTCGACAACATCAGTCCCAATTTCTTTTAAAAGATCGATATATTTATCATTGGAACAAAAAACCAAATCGACTTCCTGGGTCCAATCCGGTTCCGGGCAATCACGCGCAAATGGCACCTCATTGCTCACATGGGCGATATCGGCCTCGCGCATTGTCGCACCAATTGATTCAGCCGGAGCTAAAACGCCTTTTATTTCCATTTCGGTTGCCGTTGCACGGGTGAGCGCGGTTACACCGGTCAGAATGACCGTGGTCAATTTTTCCGGGTCACGGTTTGTTTTTGGGATTGCGCTCCTGATTTGAGATTCGATTTCGTCAAGCATGTTGACATTTTGAACTTCATCCTCATCGAGTAAAAGCGAAACCGGCAAGCTGAGAGGATAGCTCTCAGAATCAAAGGCTTTTTGAATTGGTGATTGCTGATCTATTTGGATTATTTTCCATTGTGGGTCAATCGATTCAAAAGGAATCACCGCCCAGGCAGAAGTTTCCAGGCAATGAGCAAGCAAGTCCTCGGCAAGCAAAATTGAAACTTTTCCAAGAGGCTCACCATAAACAGCCCTCAAAGCAGCAAAGCTCGCATCGCTCATCACGAGTTCATTAGGCGCATCTCCAGAAATTGGGCTGCCGTTTTGCCAAGCTTGAATAAATTCAGTACTGCTTATAGAATCCCTAACGGTCGCAAAAGGTGCTGCAAGGGCATAAACCCATTCACTGACCAAGTCTCCGGAACCGTCGGAATCGATAGCAACTTTAATCACTGCTTCGTCCGCACTATTCGCAATTTCTACATTGGCTAAGGCAAAATCCACTTTTTCCGCCAATTCAACTGGCAAAGCCGGGTCGAGCCAAACCCTCATGGGCACTTCAGTTGGGGTCGGGGTTGGCGGAAGCGGACTAGGTACAGCCGTTTCTGTTGGCGCCAGACCTTCAACCGGTACTGTTTCTTCAACCGGCACATCAAGCGGCTCACAAGCCGTGAGCGCGATTAAAAACAACGTTAAAAAGCTAAAAATAATCAATGAAAATCGTTTATTCTGCACAATGTAACCTTTCAAAACGTTCTTGATTATAACGGTCTTTTGGCATCATGCAGTTTTGCTTTTCCATTTATTCTCCATGACTTTTGTCTCTTATCATCTTGTCCGAAATTTTATCAAAGACCCCACGATCCCCCAGTTACCTGCTTCCTGTTACCTGTTACCTCCCGAAAATCCCTGCCACGTCGCTGTTGTATAATCAAAGCCATGGCTAAAACAGTGAATGGTCGCGAACGAAGTTGGCAAATTGGCAAGCCGCTCGGCAGTGGTGATGCCGGCGAGGTCTTGCAAGCCATATCACTCCCCGGGAATCTCCAGGGCGTGATGAAACGCCCCCTGCAAAACGTCTCCGGTGGCACAATCGTTCGTCAGGCTGGGCAAATCGAGACCGAAGGCAAAATCCTCAAAGCCCTCAACGGGGTGAATTACACCAAAAGTGGATTGACCATCCATACGCCAATGCTGCTCGACCAAAGCCTGGAAGGAACATCCCAAACAGTCAACCTCTTTATGATTAGTGAGGAGGTTCGTGGCAAATCGATTTCAAATATGCTGGCAGAGCGGCTCAGCAATGGAACGCCAATCCCCCAGAACATCCTGCTTAAAGTGCTTTCCGGTATGCTTCTGCTCCTCGAGCGGGTCCACTCAAAAGGCGTTAGTTGGAACGACGTCAAAATGGATCATATTTTTTGGGATGCCGAAAATAAAACGATGAGTTTTATCGACTGGGGTAACGGCCAATTTTTCCTGCCGCAAGAAACCGGCGAAAACAGTCCGTTTTGGACTGATTACGTCCAGATGCTCGAAGAAGGGCTCAATTTACTCAACCAAACCTCACCCCAATTGATCCAGGACCTCGGCTGGCCGCTCCATTCCTCCGAAATCACCATCGATGACATCCCTCAACTCCGTATGCGGGTGGAATATCTGGAAACCTACCTCTCGATGCGCGCGATGGAGTACGAATTGCTCTTTGAGCGCTTTACGAAAGACCTGCCTGACCTCGAAGCCCTGGCTCAAACGCTTGAGCTAAACAAAGATTTGCGCCAATTTGGAATTCATACCGACACCAACCGCTTACTCTCCGCCTCCAAGGCTTTGCTCTTTAATTTTTTGGAAAATGATGAAAGCGAAAAAGTCAGCCTGCTGATTAACTCGCTCGAAAGTTCACTTGAAGAAGAACTCCCTCAAGAATGGCAACTGGCTTCCTATTTGCTCAAGCAAAAAACGACGCTTTCAAACGAAGAATTGTTAGAATTATTGGATGGCATGCTCTCAAAAAAATGGAGCGATGCTGTTTGGCAGGCCCGTTCACTCCTCAACCGTGACATTGCAACTAAGGAGCTTGCTTCCCTGATTTTTGCTATGCGCAGTATCGCTTTAGAAAAGGATGCAAATTCAACCATCTATGCCGATATTCGCAGCCTTCTAAAAAGCCTTGAAGAGCAGCTAAGCATTCTCAACGCCAAGCCACAAAATGCACAAGAGCTTGCCAAAATCCTCAGCAGTCTCAAAGACCAACTCCAAGCCATTTCTGCCTCATGGTCTGTTTTAGAGCCAAAAGAAGTGCTCGGCAACCAGCTTTTTAACCTGCGCCAGCTGATAAACGAAGCCAATCAAATTCGCCTCAAACTACCTCAGGGAATGCAAGAACGCCTTCAAAAAGCGCTCAATATCTCCCGGGATATCTATCAAAATTGGAATGCGGCTGACTTTGAAAGCGCGCTTAAGTCCATCAAAAACCTCTTTCTAAACGAACCAACGCTCGATTTTCTCCTGCCTTTGGCAAGCGAACTTGAAAAAACCCGGGAAGACCTGAAACATTTTGAAAACGGACCTGAAGCCGAGCAATCAATCAATACTTTTGCGCAAAGTTTGTTCAGCCGCAGCGATGAGCTGGCTTTCCATCTTGGAAAACCGGATTGGTATATTGCCATCAAAAATGCGCTCCGCAGCATGGCAGAAGCGCTCAACCTCGAAAATTTACAAGACCAAGCTCGCCAACTCGGCTGGCCAACCCCCTGGCTTTTTATGACTGGCCTAAAACTCGATCTGCCTTTTGAGCACTTAGCGCAAAGCCAACTAAACCAGGAACAAAAAGACCTTCTGCATCGCTTCCACGAGCAAATCCGACAGCAAATCCCCAATGCCGAAACGCTCATCCAAATGCGCCGCCTCTTGCCGGTTAGTTATAGCGCCTACAAACAACTTGACGAGGAATTTCAGTTTGTCTTATCAAACCTCCCACGGGAAGCTTTGGAAGTCAATTTGGAAATCTTCCCGGCTCAAGACCGCAGCATGGTTGAAGAAGCCTTCGAAACTTTGGAAAAAGTTCGCACTTGGAAAAATGCTGCAAACAATGGTGACTGGTTCTTGCTCAAAACGATGGTAGAAAAATTTGATTCGAATTGGGCAATTTTGGACGATCTAAAAAAAGCCACCGTCCTTTGGTCAAAAGAAATTTTGCCGGCAATCAATGATATTAAAAATCGAAACTGGAAATCGACGAACTTCACTCATTTTGAGAATCCTGCAATCAAAGAACTCGCAGAAACTCAAGCGCATCTCTACACATTCATTTGTGAATGGCAAAAAATCGATGTCAGCGGCATCTACCGGGAGTTGCTCAACGAACTTGTCTACCAATCCGATGCAGCTCAAACATCTTTCTTCAAAGCCTGGCAAGCGCTCTTGCGGACCAATTCCAAGGCTCAATTCTGGCTGATACAAAACCAGGAAAGTTTTTTTAGCGAAATCAATCAAAACCTGCTAAGTATCTTCCGTTCAATGCGGGATATTCAACGCAATTTCGACATTATCAATCAGCCCGAAATGGCTCGCACTCGTCTGGCTCAAAACGCTGCCGGAAATTTGATGTTCCTCCTGATCCGTGTCGATGAAACGGTTAATCCTAAAGAAAAACTCAGCCCGGTTTTCAAACGCTGGCAACATCAATATCTCGACCTTCTCTCGACTATCGATACCCAAAAAATCCGTCAGGGTATTCAAGAAGTCGAATCTATCCATCCCCTGCTGCCTTGGTTTGATGAGCTCGTCAGACGTGATTCAGGATACTTTGAACCAAGCCAGTCTCATCAATGGTAAAATAAACCGAATTTACGGATAAAATATGCAACAAATTAAATTAGATTCCCAAAGCGGCTTTTATTTGGCAGAACCGCTCGATACATGGTTCACCGCCGGTCAGCACGACTTTGCCATTCCCGAAGCCGGTGGCTCAAGCGCACGTGTTTTTCTCTATAAACACGCCTCCGGAAGAAACCCATTTGGTTGGGATCCGGCTTTTAAAGTAATGCGGCATGACAAAATATCCTATGCCAAACCACTTTTTATCGAAGAATATAACATCCTCGCCAACTTGCGCGGATTGGACAATTTAACCCCAATGCTGCAAGCTGGTTTCCTTAAACCGGCAGCCGGAACAGTTTGGCCCTCCGAGATTGCCCCCCTTACCAAACAAATGCAGGCTCAGGGCAGTGCGGCGAACATAAAGGGTGAAATGGCAGTCTTCGAAGTTGATGAAATCGAAGATTTGCTCGCCCAGTTTGACGAACGCATAGAAGATGGCTGGTTACCTTTTCTAATTCTTGAAAGACGCTGGGAAGATAACCTCTATCTGCTTTGCGATGCCGGCTACACCCGTGGAAACTTCGTCCGCAATTTGAGCATGAAACAAGTTTTGGACATCTCAGTTCAGATTTGTACAATCCTTGAAAATGCCCATGCCCGTGGCGCAAGCTTCCTCGACCACAAATTGTTACATTACTACTGGAACGAATTCCGGCAGAAAGTCATCATCATCGATTGGAATATTGGGCACTGGCAACCAAAAACCTTTGGACCCGAAGTCCAACAAGCCGATATGATTCAGCTCAGTTCGCGCGCAATCCATCACATTTTTACCGGCAGGCAGGCACCCGGCTCGGTTGCAGTCGGTGCAAACCGTCCCGAAGAAATAGCCGCTTCTCCGACACATTTCAAAGCGAGCTATTCCTACGACGTTCAGAATCGTTTGAACGAAGGCGAAATGCATTTCCTTGCAAGAGCTTTAGACGGGCAATTTAAAAACCCCAGCGAAATGAAGGCGGTTTTGCAGCTTTTGCAAAGCAAACGTCTTTAGACCTGCCATTCTCAGGAGACAATTATGATCAGTTCTTTAATTGAACAGGCAAAAAATGTACTCACCAAACTAAACCCCGGTGATGACGAGCTTCTTGAAGCCGAAACCGGTCTTTCAAACTATCTGGAAGCATTGGCGACGAACCGCATCGGCGACCGCGTTGAGATTGACGATCTTGAAGAAGCTAATCGACTGCTACGCGAAATACGGCGCGAACGCAGTCGCCGTGGCATGACAACCACAACTCAACCAGCCCAAAACCTGGAATCTGAGCCATCCGCAGAAACCTTAGAAAACGCTCAAGCTGAAATCAGACAAGCGAGCGATCAAGAGCTACCAGCCTTGGGTGCAGAAAATGCTCAACCGCTTCCCCGCTTTGATGAAGCTCCTCAAATTTCCCCTTCAGCTTCTGATGAAAGCATCAATCAAACACCCCCAACAGCACCGCTTTTAGGCAATTTTGAAGCCGATCCCACGCCAATCACCCGTTCAAGCTTAAGCGGTGACAATCCCGGTGGAATCGATAATGACCCCCTAAAGCGTTTCTTCCAATCCGCCCATGACCCTGAAGCTGAACGGATGATGGATCAGGCTGAAGAAGCTTTTTACAAAGGCAATTATCAGGTCGCCATCCCACTCTATGAAAAAGTAATTCAAATGGAGCCGGGCTGGACGCGGGCGCAGGAACATCACAGCGAAGCAGAAGAATACCTTCGCTCCGGTAACATTCCATCAGTCGCTCTTCCTCCCGAAGCCGGTAAAGCTTACGGTAAGGCACAATCGGCTGCCCGCGTTTTTCGCTATCAGGTCGCCTTGAATTATCTTGACGAAGCCTTTGACCATCTCGAAGATGCCGGCATCAAACGCTGGCGTGAGGGTGAAGAGCTCCGTCATGACCTCGAAAACCAAATGCAGGCTTACGACGTCTATCGCGAAGGTCAAAATCTGCTTTCGCAAGGCGAATTGGTTGCCGCGCTGGGCAAAATTCAAACCGCTGCCAGTGCAGTTGCCATCCCGGAATACATCGATAAAGCCAATGAAGTTCGTGGGGATATCACCATGCTCAACGAGGTCAGTGATTTGGTCGCTTTGAGCGGGAAGATCCCCCCTTCCAAACTTGCTGATGCCAAGAGCAAGCTCGAAAAAATCCGCATGAAGTATGGTGAAATTGACCAATTGGCAAGACTGCGCAATCGGCTTGACCTGCTCATTCCTGCGACAATTCAATCGCTTCTGGATAACACTCTGCGCTTCAAAAACGAAGCCGCTCTGGCACCGACCGCCGCCTTGGCGCGCGAAAAAGTGAATGGTGCCCGCGAAAACCTCGATTATTTGCGCCAGCTTGACGCTTACGATTCACAAAGCCTCTCTCTCGAAAACGAGATTAGTCAACTCGAAACCGAAATCAGCAGTAGCGAAGATGCCATCCAACGCGCTGAACAAGCGCTTGAAAGTGGAAATAAATTTTTTGCCCTCGATGCGCTCAGAATCAGCGCAAAAGCTCGCAAACGCTTCCCCCAAGACCCCAGAATTTTGGACCTCAAACGCGGCTTTTTGCCCACGTATCTGGTTATGGGCTTCGCCGGACTTTTGCTTGTCGTCTTGTTAATTGTCGGCATCAGCGCCGCAGCCCGAGCAATTGAAAATGCAGCTTACGAACGCAACCTTGCCCGGACACCAACCGCGACAATGACCCCTACGTCAACACTGACACCGACTATAACCATGACCCCAACGATAACGCTGACACCAACGCCGGATTATTCACCGACACCTACCAGCACGGTTACACCGACACCGGTCGCTTTTGTCAGAACTTTGCGCGATGTTTGGGTACGTCAGGGTTGTTATGGTCAATACAGCTCCTTTGGTCGCTTGCGCGAAGGGATGGTCGTACAAATGCTCTCCATGCCTGAGCGTCGTTTTGATGAATTTAACCGCGAATGTATTTTGATTGAATACACTTCCGGTGATTATGCCAATATTGGCTACATATTAATAGAGGATGTGTTACCGTCAAATGAGTAGACAACTTCTGCCACCCAATACCAATAAAAAATATCAGGAAACCCTGGACTGGATTTACAGCTGGGTTGATTTCAGCATGAAAAGACATGTTGATGACCAGCATCGCTTTTTCAAGCTAGACCGAATGAACCATTTGATGGATCTGCTTGGCCATCCCGAAAGTAAATTTCCCGCTGTCCATGTTGCCGGCACCAAAGGCAAAGGCTCAACGGTTTCTTTAATCGCCTCTGTGCTGATTGCCTGTGGCTACAAGGTTGGTATTTATACCTCACCCCATTTGGAAGACTTTCGGGAAAGAATTATGATCAACCATGAGATGATTAGCGAAGAACGCGTCATCGAACTAGCAGACCAAATGCGCCCCTTAACCGAAATAGTGCCCGAAACCACCACTTTCGAGCTGACCACTGCAATGGCTTTTGAATATTTTGTTCAAGAAAATGTTGATATCGCTGTCTTGGAAGTCGGTCTGGGTGGAAGATTGGACGCCACCAACGTAATTGACCCGCTCGTCTCCGTGATCACTTCGATTTCCTATGACCATATGTCGGTCTTAGGCAACACCCTGGCAGAAATTGCCGCCGAAAAAGGTGGCATCATCAAGCCCGCCAGACCGGTTGTCATTGCTCCGCAACAAGAAGAAGCCCGACAGACATTGCTCGAAATTGCAAAAGAGCGCAATGCACCGGTCATTGAAACTAAGCAGGAATATGAATTGCTGCCTGTCAGTCATAATCTGCATCAGCAAATTTTTACCATTCAAAGCAAAAATAACGCCACCAAAGGCAAATCTATCAGCACGAAAACAGCTCTGAAGCTCAGCTTGCCTTTGTTGGGTTCCCACCAATTGGATAATGCTTCTGCTGCAATTGCCACGCTCGATATCCTTCGCCAAAAAGGATTTAAAATTACTCGAAAAAGTATTAGCGAAGGCTTCAAGCAAGTTCAATGGCCCGCGCGCTTTGAAATTTTGCGCGAAGCACCACCTATCGTGGCAGATTCTGCTCATAACGGCGACTCAATGCAGCACCTCGCAAAAACCATCAATGAATACTTCGGAAAACGACCATTCATCTTGATTTTTGGTGCTTCTGCTGATAAATCCATGGCAGATATGCTAAATGCAATCTTGCCACGCTGTGAAACGGTCATTACCACCCAATCGCTTCATCCTCGTGCTGCGACAGCTGACGAATTGAGGACTTTGATTGAAAGATATGACCTTCCCGTCCTGGCTATTGATAAACCTGAAGATGCGCTTGCACAAGCCCTCTCACTTGCAGGGGATTCAAAGGGTATACTCATCACCGGCAGCATCTTTATAGCGGCCGCCGCTCGTTCAATCTGGCATGAAATGCAAATTAAAAAAGGAACCAAGTGAATTACAGAGAACAAAATTTCCAAGACTTTTTCGACGACGAATCGATGAACGAACAAATTTTTACGACCGCCTTCCTCACGAAAAGTCGAATGACCAACAAAAAACAGCCTCGCTTTAGTGCCCCTTTATTGATGTTCTACACCGAGCCTATTCTGCCGAACGCTGTTTCAAAGATAAATGACAGTGATGAAGTTCACGATCCTGAATTAATGTACGAAGCCCTGAAAGAACACTTCAGTGTGATTGCTTGTTATCCTCGCTATGAGGATATCGAGGATCCCAACCTTGAGGATTTGATGCCCATCGGTGTGGAGATTGCTTTTGGAGAGTTGATGAAAAACCCACACATCGAAAAACCCTTTGTCGATGATGTTTTTTATGATGCCCGCCATCGAGTTCAGATTATGAAGACCTATAAAAAAGCTGGCCATTGGTATGCTGATGTTGAAGTGGTCGAAATTCCAGCGCGCAAAACCAATGAGGTCAAGAGTGAAATGCGCTCAGCCATGATTAGTTTTTCACACTATGCCGAGCTGCCATCACCGGTTGACGAAAGAATGGTCGACTTTGCTGAAGACATTGAAACCGCTGGCAAATTGGCTGACTTTATCGGTGTCAACGCCCCGCTCAGCCCACACGAAAGAATGCAAATGCTTCAGGAAGTCAACGATTTGGCTCGTCTCAAGCTGGTTCACGCTAAGTTGGTCGGCCTGATTCGAATGACCGAACTGGATATGCGAGTGCTCACTAGTATTCATGAGGACTTTGACAAAAGCCAGCGAGAAGTTGTTTTGCGCGAACATATCAACCGCCTTCAAACCGAGTTAAATTCCGGAAAATCAAGTGACCCGGATGTCTATAAGCTCGAAACACAATTGGAGGAAAGCGGCTTACCGGACGAAGTTCGCGAAGTCGCCGAAAAAGAATTGGAACGGCTGCGCTCCGCTCCCCCACTTTCTCCCGAAAATGGGATGCTTTCGAACTACCTCCACAGTCTGCTCGACTTGCCTTGGTCTGAAGAAACCATAGACGACCTCGATGTTCCCAAGGCGCGCGAAATACTTGATAAAAACCATTATGGTTTGAAAAAAGCCAAAGACCGCATCATTGAATTCTTAGCTGTCAAGAGCCTGCGTCCGAAGAAAAATCGCCTGCCGATTTTATGCTTCGTTGGCCCTCCAGGCACCGGTAAAACTTCCCTCGGGCAATCGATAGCAACTGCCATGAACCGAAAATTCGTCCGCATGTCCCTCGGTGGCGTGCACGACGAAGCCGAAATCCGCGGTCATCGCCGGACCTATATCGGCGCATTGCCCGGTCGAATTATGCAAACCATGACCAAAGCTAAAGTTGTCAACCCGATTTTTATGCTCGACGAAATTGACAAACTCTCCGCTGATTTTCATGGCGATCCATCTGCAGCGCTGCTCGAAGTTTTGGACCCCGAGCAAAACCACGCCTTTTCGGACCACTATTTGGAAGTTCCCTACGACCTTAGCAAAGTCTTTTTCATCACAACTGCTAATACCGTTGCGAGTATTCCACCGGCTTTGCTCGACCGCATGGAATTGATTGACTTCCCCGGTTATATTGAAGAAGATAAAATTATCATTTCCCGCCAGTTTCTCATTCCCGAACAAATGCTTGAGAACGGACTGGACGAAGAACCGATTGAGTTCAGCGATGATGCCTTGCGCCTGATTATTTCCGGCTACACTTACGAAGCCGGTGTTCGCAACTTAGGACGCGAAATTGGCACGGTCTTGCGCAAGCTTGCCGCCAAAAAAGCGGAAGGTTTGGAATTTCCGACCACAATCACAGCCGAAATCGTTACCGATTTGCTTGGCCCGGTCGAGTTTTTCCCGATGACAGCCGAAGCCAAAGATGAAATTGGCGTCTCAACCGCCCTTGCTTGGACGGAAAATGGCGGCGAAATTATGCCGATCGAAGTCCTGGTTGTTTCCGGTAAAGGTAATCTTTCAATCACCGGTCAAATTGGCGAAATTATGCAAGAATCCGCTCAGGCTGCCTTGAGTTACCTTAAATCACGCGAAAAAGTCTTTGAAATTCCTGAGGATTTCTTCGAAGAAACCGATATTCACATTCACGTTCCCGAGGGGTCCATCCCTAAAGACGGACCCAGTGCCGGGATAACCCTGGCAACCGCCTTAATTTCTGCTGCATTGAGCATTCCAATCAGGCACGAAGTCGCAATGACCGGCGAAATCACCCTGCGCGGACGTGTTTTGCAGATTGGCGGGGTGCGCGAAAAAGTCCTCGCTGCTCACCGTTCAGGCATCAAAACCGTCATCTTGCCCTCTAAAAATGAGAAGGACTTAATTGATGTCCCGAAACAAGTTTTGGATGAGATGAAAATTGTCTTCGTCGATCATATGGACCATGTTTTAGACACCGCAATTATCGGTGAGCTAAAATATGCCAACCCACTGATTGCAGCGAAAAAGAAAACCACGCGCAAGTCAAGCAAGAAAAGCGAAGAGGAATAAACGGAGTCACAAGAACCCGAACCTCGTGAATTTTTTGCGTAGGGCGAGCTTGAAGATGTTTTTGCCTCAAGAGATTGTGAGCATTATCCCATCTTCAATACCACTCACTTCGTTCGGGTACAGGTCCGCCGTCATAAGCCGTGACGATCGAATATTTACGTGGATTTTTCGCGTAGGGCGAGATTGAAAATGTTGTAACCTTGATATCATTATGCGTTGTCCCATTTTCAATCCGCCTGAGAAAGATAACCTCTCTTAGCTATTGGCTCTTGGCTCTTAGCTCTTAGCTCTTGGCTTTCCCCGCCTCTTTCCCATTTTTCCCCTCAACTGGCTTATAATAAAAAGAAAAATGGAGAATCATTTATTAACTATGAAACAACCATCAAAAACTGTTGCTAACTTAAAACCCTATTTCTTTGCGGGCCTTACCCCGATTTTCGCCGAACTCCAGGAAAAAGGCGTTGATGTCATTCGCCTTGATATGGGCTCGCCAGATCTTCCACCTGCCAGTTTTATTGTCGATACCCTAATTGATTCTGCAAAAAATCCTAAAAGACATGGTTATTCACCGGCAAAAGGTTCTGTCGGTTTTCTAAACGCTATTGCCACTTATTACAAACGCCGTTTTGATGTCGATATCGACCCCAAAACCGAAGCCCTCGCTTTGATCGGCTCTAAAGAAGGTCTCTTTAACCTCAATCACACCATGCTCAACCCAGGCGATATGGTTTTATTGCCCGATCCATATTATCCGGTTTATCTTTCCGGTGCTGAACTGGCAAGTGCCCGTTATCATTTTATGCCCCTGACCAAAGAAAACAATTTCTTGCCCGATTTTGATGCCATCCCTGAAGATGTCGCCAAAGAAGCCAAGATTATGTGGTTGAATTATCCCAATAACCCAACCGGCGCTGTCGCTGACCTCGATTTCTTCAAGAAAGCAGTTGCTTTCGCCAAAAAATATGACATTCTGATTGCACACGATGCCCCCTATTGCGATCTTTGCTTTGAAGGCTATGAAGCCCCCAGCATCATGGAAGTTGAAGGCGCTAAAGATATCGCCATCGAATTCAATTCGCTCTCCAAAACCTATAATATGGCCGGCTGGCGTATCGGTATGGCAGTCGGTAATAAAGAAGTTATCCGCTTGCTGGCAAACTACAAGAGCCAAATTGACACTTCAATTTTCATGCCGATTATGGATGCCGGGCAAGCCGCTCTGACTGCCGACCAAGCTTGGTTGATTGACCGCAACAAGGTTTATCAAGAACGCCGCGATATGGTTTATAAAGGCTTGAAAGAAGCTGGTTTCGAAGTCGATCTACCAAAAGCCGCCCTCTACGTTTGGGCAAAATTACCCCCTAAATTTAGCGATCCCTTTAAATTCTGTGACGATTTGCTTCGCGCCACCGGTGTCAGCATGACTCCGGGTGCGGTCTATGGACCCAGTGGGAGCGAATATATTCGTATTTCCTTCGTCATCCCAACCGACCGTATCAAAGAAGCGATGGACAGAACAAAAGCCTGGATTGCTACCCAGTAATCAAGGAAAAACATTAGTTTGACACTATTAACAGAAGAAAAAATTGAAAAAGCTATTCTGGTGGGTGTTCGGATCACTTCTGAAACCCACCAGGGTCTCTCTCTGGATGAAAGCCTCCAGGAACTGGCGATGCTGGCAGAAACAGCCGGGATTGAAGTCGTCGGCGAAATCACCCAAAACCTATCCAGACCCAACTCCCGAACCTTTATCGGTAAAGGCAAACTGGACGAACTTAAACTCTTTGCCGAAGAGCTTGATGCGGATATCGTCATTTTTGACGATGAACTCTCACCACGTCATCAACGTGAACTGGAAAAAGAATTCACGCAAAAGATCAAAGTTTTGGACCGAACCGCTCTGATTTTGGATATCTTTGCCCAACATGCTGACACACGCGAAGGTATGTTGCAGGTCGAACTGGCACAATACAAATATCGTCTGCCACGTCTGACTCGCGCCTGGACGCATCTTGCGCGCCAGGCCGGTGGTGCGGCAGGCAGAAGCGGCAGCGTTGGCGGCGTTGGTCTTCGTGGTCCCGGTGAAACTCAGCTCGAAGTTGACCGTCGCGAAATCAACAAAAAAATCGTAAAACTCGAAGAAGAAATAGAAAAAGTTCGTCAACACCGCAACCGTCACCGCCAGCAACGCCGAAAAACCAACATTCCGGTCGTCGCTTTGGTCGGTTATACCAACTCCGGTAAATCCACTTTGCTGAACGCATTGACCGATGATAACATTTATGTTGCCGATCAGCTTTTCGCAACGCTCGACCCAACCACCCGACAATTGGAATTACCCAGCGGCGAAACGGTTTTGCTTTCGGATACGGTCGGTTTTATTCAGAAATTACCGACCGACCTAATTGTCGCATTTCGGGCAACTTTGGAAGAAATCGCCGAAGCCGATTTGCTTTTGCACCTTATCGACGGCTCACATGAGAATGCCGCAAACCAAAAGACAACCGTCCTGGAAACTTTGGAAGAACTCGGTACCGGCGAAATTCCGATTTTAACCATCTATAACAAAATTGATCTGCTCGATGAAACAGCTTTGGAAGAACTCAAAGAAAACGCAAACCCACATGCCCTCTTTATCAGTGCCAAAGAGAAGCTTGGTTTCGAAGCCTTGGCTGAAGCGATTGCCAGTGGGATTGTCCAAAACTTCAAACATCTTACAGTTTTGTTACCTTTTAGCGAAGGTAAATTGGTTTCGATTTTCCACGAAAAAGGGCATGTTGAAACGCTTGAACATCTGGAAGAAGGCGTAAGCATCACAGGCTTGCTGCCGATTGAGCTGCTTTCCTTCTTCGAGCCATATATCCGGTAAAAATACGCCCTGGTTTGAAACTAATTTGAAAACCAGGGCACAAAAAATAGCTTAAACAAAAAAACCGGACTTTTAGTCCGGTTTTTCCATTTTCTGGTATCGCTACAAATTAGTCGTCTTTACTGACCGAGATAACCTCACGTCCCTGATAATGTCCGCACTTCGGGCAGACACGATGGGCAAGACGGGGTTCACCGCAATTGGGGCAATTAACGCTGGCGCTGGCTTTCAGATGGTCATGAGCACGTCTGCGGTCACGGCGTCCGGGGCTAACTTTTCTTTTTGGTAATGGTGTCATCTTACACTCCTAATTTGCACTTATTTAATTAACCTGTTTAGTTTAATCGCTAAAGGTTTAAAATGCAAGCCTTTTGACTAAGTTCTTTGCTTTTCCTCGAAGAACATTTTGAAGTTATCAGTTTGCAACAATCCTATTTCTTAGCAACAATTATCCTCATCATTAATGCTGGTGATCCAATAGTGAGAAATGCTGCTTTTTTGGAAAATTTTCCCAAATAACGGCAAAACCTGAGTATAATCCTTCCAGTATGTATCAGAATCGACAAATAATGATTCAGAAAGAGTTTTTTGCTCTCCGATTGAAATTAAGTCAGCTTTTTTTCAATTCTTTGAAACAAAACCTGCATTTACATACTATTTTTGTGAACTAACTGGGAATTTGAGCTGATCTTCTTCCCAGTTTTTTATTTCAATGCCAATCTATTTAAAAGGAAGTTACATGAAAAGTAAATCATTACCAAAAATCCTCACTGTTCTCCTTGTTCTGGCAATGCTTCTCAGCTTTGTTCCAGCCAATGTGACTGCTCAGGCAGCCGTTCCTCCCCAATTGGTCACTGTTGATCAATCCGTTCAAGACGAAATGCAAAAGACCGGCAGCGCCAGCTACTGGGTCAAGTTCGAAAACAGTGTTGACCTCACGCCCGCTTACTCGATGAACTGGCAGGATCGCGGTTGGTTCGTTTACAACACGCTCAAAGAGCAAGCTGACCGCACTCAGGCTCAGGCGATTCTGATGCTCGAAAGCAGCGGAACCACCTATGAATCCTTTTGGATTAACAACAGCATTTTAGTAAGTCAATCCAATAATCAGGTACTTTCTTCTTTGCTGAGCTTGCCCAATGTTACAGATATCTCCGCTCGAAAGGATTACATCCTCTACGAACCGGAAGATCTCCCAACGGACGAAAACAGTCCAAAAGCAGCCGAACCAGGTTTGGGTCAGGTAGAGGCACCTGCCGCCTGGGATCTTGGCTATACCGGTGAAGGCTTGGTTATAGCCAATATTGACACCGGCGTTCGTTACTCCCATGATGCACTCGTCAATTCTTACCGTGGCAACAACGGTGATGGCACTTTTACTCACGATTACAACTGGCTCAATCCTGAAGACCACAGCGATGATGTCCCTCGGGACGGTCATAGCCATGGAACTCATACAATGGGCACCATGGTTGGCGATGACGGCGGCAGCAACCAAATTGGTATCGCACCCGGTGCCGAGTGGTTTGCCTGCGCCGGTTGTCCCGACGGCTCTTGTCCCGATAGTGCCCTGCTGACTTGTGGAGAGTTTATGACAGCGCCCACTACTACCGACGGAACCAATCCCAACCCAAATATGCGACCAAATGCCGTCAACAACTCATGGGGAGATTGTGGACAATCTTATAACGATTGGTACGAAGAGGTCATCACTGCCTGGCTCGCTTCTGGTATCTACCCGGTTTTCTCAAATGGCAACAACAGCAACTGCAGTTATCCCAGTAATCCGCCGCTGAACACGGTCGGAAACCCTGCCCGAACAGGCAAAGTTACCGGTGTTGGTTCCTCTAACACTACCGGTGGAACCTATGCTGTCCATTCCAACAAAGGACCAACAGACAACCTTGATACAATCAATCCCACTGACGGTTTCGATATGTTGAAACCGCAGGTGGTTGCACCGGGCTCTTCGATTCGCTCTTCTCTGAACAACGGCGACAGTTCCTATGGCACCAAAGGCGGCACTTCAATGTCTGCCCCTCACGTGACCGGTCAGATTGCTTTGATTATGCAAGCTGCACCCTGTCTGATTGGCAATTATGCCGTCGTTGAAAATTTAATCGAAAGCACTTCCACTCCGATTATCTTCGATGATGGCTCAGACCTCACTCCATCAAACTATCCTAACTTTGCCACCGGCTGGGGTGAAATCAACGCCCTCGCCGCTGTTCAAGCCGCCTCAGCTATGTGCGCAAGCAGCACAATCAGCGGTACAGTCAAAGATGCCGACGGCAATGGCATCCCCAATGCCAAACTTCAATTCGTCGGAACAAAAGGTTTCACCGACCAAACTATCTATACCAACGACCAAGGTGAATACAGCACTCTCATCGGCACTGATATCTTCAAACTGACAGTTACTGCCTACGGTTATTACACATATACCGAAACAAATATCATTATTGAAGATGATGACATCATCACCAAAGATATCGTTCTC
>Ga0265295_1003774_pt1 | contig 21407 bp, 17 predicted proteins | sample Munlansysbiofilm_FD_192503 | JGI IMG/M metagenome (GOLD analysis project Ga0265295, IMG submission 192503) | Leachate microbial communities from a municipal landfill in Southern Ontario, Canada - Methane capture system biofilm | ecosystem: Engineered > Solid waste > Landfill > Unclassified ...
TGATATTCCCCGTTCCCGGTGATGACCCTGAATCCTGCTTGTTCGTCCTCAATTTTGAGAACCGGTTCATCGGTATGGAATCTGACTCCTGCCTGCTCTGCTTCTGATAGCAGGATAGAAAGGATATCTCTGGCTTTCCCTGATTCAGGAAAGAGTTTTCCTCCTCCATTTTCACAAAAATGTAAATCCTGCTCTTCAAAAAACCGGATAAGATCTGTATTTGTAAAATTTAAAAGTGCAGATTTGATGAATTTCCCATGTTCGCCATAGTGTGACAAAAACTCTGCGATTGCGCCGGTATGGGTAAGGTTGCATTGTCCTGAACCGGAGATGAGAAGTTTTCTCCCGCAGGAATGCATTTTTTCGAGAAGGAGAACCTTCAATCCTCCTCTTGCCAGGAGAAGTGAGCAGAAAAGCCCGGCCGGGCCCCCGCCTATGATAATAGATGAAAAGGTGTTCATGGGTTTGTGGTCAGATTGACACCTGATGCCAACCATTCTTTCATAACGTGTTGTTCTTTATCTTTATGGCTCCTTGCATTTATTGAACTGCAGAAAAAAGGCCTCAAGAACAGTGGTGGATGGTTTTTTATTTTATGAGGTCAGATACCCCATGTTCCATTTGAAAAAAGAAAGTATAAGGGAGATAAAATGAAAACAAATCTCATACCTCTCATTACATTTTGCTGCCTAATGGTATTTCTGACTTGCAATCTGGTAATGGGAGATATTATAACCGATTCCCCTCAGTCTCCGGTAAAACTCATATTTATTCATCATTCGGTTGGGGAAGCATGGCTTTCTGATGACAATGGCGGTCTTGCAAAAGCACTGGGTCAGAATAATTATTTTGTGAGTGATACCTACTATGGCTGGGGCCCTGATGGCATCGGCGACAGGACTGATATCCCAGACTGGCTTTTATGGTTTTCATACCCTGAAAATACAATGATTACTCATGCTCTGTACACCGAATCTAATGATGATGCAGCCGGATATGATTATTATAACCGGCCGGTGTCTGACCCTGGAGGTGAGAATGAGGTGATTATTTTTAAATCATGTTTCCCTAATTCTAATCTTGAGGGAAATCCTGACGATTCTCCTGGCACAGAACCCTCTATGACTGTCTCCGGTGCAAAATATGTTTATAACCAGATATTGCAGTATTTTGCATCACACCCAGAAAAGCTCTTCATTGCAATTACTCCCCCTCCTGATTCTGATCCGGCAACATCACAAAATGCACGCAGCTTTAGTGAATGGATGGTAAAAGACTGGCTTCGTGGATATCAGGGCACTAATGTCGGAGTCTTTGACCTACATGCAGTGTTAAGTGACTCAAATAATCACCATCAGGTCACAAATGGTGAAATAGAGCATGTAAATACCCATGGTGATGGAACATGTGCCTATCCGACTGGTGATGCACACCCGGACAAACAGGGAAATCTCAAAGCCACCAGTGAATTTGTACCACTTCTGAGCATGTATTACAACAGGTGGGCCGAGACAAAGTCTGCAATACCTGCGAATACTCCAAGCCAAGATCTCTCTCCTCTTCCATCTTTGACACCAGAAGGATCAGGTCAGTCAGTAACAGGTGATACTCCGACAATATCCCCTCCATCCGTCAATGTTCCAAAAGTAGAAACCGTTGAAGACGTTACCGGTGAGATGCGAGAAGGTGGATGGGTGTTTTATTCAGACGGGGTTTCAGTAATCAGGCAGGTTGATAGCAATGTGGCAGTTTCAGAATCAGATGGAGTTTGTGTTGATGTTTCTGTAATTCCTGAAGGGTGGGCGAGTGCTGAGAGGCTCTTTGAAATACCTGCCGACTGGTCATCATATCAGGGTATTTCATTCAAAGCTGTTGCTGACAATCCCGAATCTGAATTCAGGATAGCAGTATATTCCGGCGCCGGTCATGAAGAAAAAATAGGGTATTATGCAGATATTCCAGGTATTTCAGGAAAGGATGGGGATATCGTCACCATTCCATTTTCAGATCTTATGTCAGAAGATGGAACCAGCACCTTTGATAAGACTTCAGTCGTTGGATACTATTTTGCATTTGGAGAGAGTCTGTCCGGCACCTGGTGTTTTGATTCCATCTCTCCCAAATAAAATTTTTAAGAAATTAACTCCCCATATTTGAAGTTGTCAAACGCAGCATGTACCGCCTGCTCTTTTATATACCCTTCTTCAGAAAGTCTTGAGACAAAAAATCCGATGTCACCGCCGGTAAGGGAAGTGTCACCAATAGCCCTGACCATCTTTCCATTAATATACAGGCTGAGCGTATTTCCTTCAGCCCTGACTCCCAGCCGGTTTTTCTCATAGCCCTTGTTTAAAATATAGGTCTCCGTAAGTGGAATGAGTTCATAGACCTTTCCATCTATGTGCTTTCGAACAGTAAACCATCCACGACCATTAATCCCGAATGAATAGTAATTCCCATCAGAAAACCGGAATATAAGACCGTACTGGCCGGTGAGCGGTCCTGAATCAAGCCTTGTCTCAACTTCAGCAATAAAGTTTTCAGCATCCTTCCCAAGCAATGCCCGGTCAGAGAGGTCTTCTCCCTTTTGGATCATATGGTATTCGCCATCTGAGTAGTACTTCAGGAAGGTATCACGGTCATATGTTCCCCATCCGCTCTCTTTGTCAGAAAAATTGTCAAACAGCGTGTAACCAGTTGCCATTGTACTTTCCTGTGTCTGCACAGGGGTGCTTTCCTGGGTACTCTCATTACTGGCATTAGGAGCAATTACTACAGCTGAGTCATTTCCTGCATCTGGCACTGGAGCAGGTGGCATGAAAAACAGGGCCAGGACAAAAATTATACCAATACCAATAATGCCGACAAGGAATAGCATATCCCGGCTGGCCGGGACGGGTATCTTCCATCCCTTCTGTTCCTGTGGTTCGGTAAAGTCAAAATCTGGTGGAAGGACCGGCCCTTTTAAGTGACTGGTGCCTTTCGGTTTTTCTGGAATAATATCGTCAGAAAAGAGATCATCATAGGGTGATATTGGTTCTACCCGGGGTACCTGTTCATCCGTAGGGATGGGTTTTTTGCAATATTCGCAGGTACTTGTGCCGGGTTTTACTTCTTTTCCACATGATGGGCAACGAACTTTATTCATTCTATTTCTCTCCAATCTTATCACAATCCCTGGTATCCGGCAGGAATGGGAGGCAGATGGCTATTCCTTTCCCACGGGCGAAGTGTGCCGCAGCAGGATAGGTGACAACAATTTCGGTTGAATCAAATACGGTAATGGTATCCTGCCTGCGTCTCTTCATTTTACCGGCAAGCAATTCACCAGGTGTCCCTGAAATCTGTTTCATATGATACAATCCATCATGGATAGGGAGGTTTACTACCTTCACCCCCGGGGAATTGAGCGGAGGAATATATGAGGGCATTGTCCGAAAATCTCTCTTTGGAATATTTGCATAAACGTTCGGGGGCATGATACTTTTCCCTTCTCCATGGTCTTTAAATACTGATGTAACTGCAGATATCAGTTCACCCATGTCAGTCACCTCCTCTGGTGGCAATAATATTGCATAGATCTTACTCTCTGTTCAAAAATATAGACTCCCCATGATTCCATCTGAGTGCCGGCCAGATCAAAAGCACCGGCAGGGTTCCGAGGAGAAGCACTATCCACTGGAATACAGATAAAGGAACGGTTCCAAATACCGCTCCTCCAAATTGGACGATGAGGAACTGGATGAGAATAATACTCCCCATTATGACAAAAAATGCCGGGTTACCCCTGATAAATGAAGGCATGATGCCATTAATTCCCCTGCAGTTTATTCCATTCCATACCTGTGCAAGGACGAACCCGGTAAAAAATGCGGTAGCCTGTTCAGCCGGGGAGTTCATGTATGGAAGACCAAAGATAATCCCTCCTATCCCTACGATTATATATACAAATGCCGTGCAGAGAATCGCCCGTATCATATAGGGGGTAAGGACAGATGATGTGCGGGGAATGGGCTTTTTTTCCATGAGCGCCGGGTGCGGGGATTCAGAGCAGAGTGCAAGAGCTGCAAGTGAATCCATGATGATATTTATCCAGAGCAACTGGATGACGGAGAATGGAGCGGGATATCCAAGCAGTGGGGCGATGAATGACAGGAATGCTGCAGAGATATTGATTGTGAGTTGAAACATTAAAAACCGCTGGATATTCTCAAAAAGTGCCCTTCCCCACCAGACTGCCCGTTCAATTGTCGGGAATGAATCGTCCAGGAGAATGATATCACTTGCCTCCCTGGCAACTTCGGTGCCGGCAATTCCCATGGCAAGACCTACATCTGCAGAGCGGAGGGCTGGTGCGTCGTTTGTCCCGTCACCCGTAACTGCTACAACCTCTCCATTTGCCTGTAATGCCTTGACCAGGAGCAGTTTGTCATGTGGTGCAGATCTCGCCATAACTTCAATCTGGGGAGCAAGGGCTTGTTGCTTTTCAGGAGAGAGATCCCTGAACTCAGGGCCGGTGATGACGGTGCCGTTGGTCAGGATACCGGTCTCTTTTGCAATGGCAGCTGCCGTTTCAGGGCTATCTCCGGTCACCATGGCAATGGAAATTCCTGCACTCCTGCATGTTGCAACTGCTGAAGGGACATCTGATCTGATCTCGTCACGAATGCCCACATATCCGTCCCATATCAGGGTTGGAGTGGAATCTTCCGGGCTGCCTGTTTCTGCATGTGCAAAAGCCAGGGTTCGCATTGCACGGCCAGCGAGGTTTTTTACCGGGGTCAGGTCTGGTGCAGAGCTGCAGGAAGCTGCTACAACCTCCGGAGCCCCTTTCACCAGCAGGTAATACCTACCCTCAATGCTGATGACCGTTCGCATCTCCTTTCTTCGTGAGTCAAAGAGGGCCTGGGAAATTGGAAAATATGCCCTTCTGATCTGGTGATAATCAATCCCGGCACGTGAAAGCCACCTGAGTAGGGCCCCTTCGGTGGAGTTTCCAACGGTGATCAGTTCTCCTTCCCGGGGCTCTAGTTCAGCGGTGCTGTTCACTCCTGCATTGAGTGTTACCCATCCTGCAGGATCGTCAGGGGTTTTGTTTTCATATTCCGGGGTGAGAATCGAAGAGGCTACAACTTCCATCAGATTCCTGGTAAGGGTGCCGGTTTTATCGGTGCAGATGGTTGTAACAGAACCAATCGTCTCGCAGGCGATCATTCTCCTGACCAGACTGTACGCCCGTGTCATTTTGCGCATGGTAAGAGCGAGGGACACTGTCACACTGACAGGCAGGCCTTCAGGTACAGATACCACAATGATGATAACCGCAAAGATGGCAATATCAAGCAAAAACCTGACCAGTTCAAGTGGATCTGTGGGAAGTCCGGTAACTATCCCTTTTGCAAGGAGTGAAATCACAATAAGGCCGGCCATTGCATACCCAAACCGGCTAATTTGCCCGGCAAGCACCCGCAACTTAACCTGTAATGGTGTTTCAGGTCTCTCTCCCCTGGTTATTGATGCCGCAATCTCTCCCATCCGGGTTGCATCACCAACAGCCGTAGCAATCATTGTTCCCCTTCCGGCAGTAACCCAGGTACCCTTTAATAGTGTATCTTCGGAGTTTTTCCTGACTGGCTCATTCTCCCCGGTGAATGCAGATTCATCTGCCTCAAAATGTGCTTCATGCACAAGGATTCCGTCGGCAGGGACTGCATCACCGGCCTCAAGCAGAATGATGTCACCGACCACGACATCCCGCATCCTGATTGTCCTGGCCTGTCCGTCCCTGATAACCTTGATCCCTGTATCATCACACATTGCATTCAGGGCATCAAACTCCCGGTTACTTTTGTATTCGGTCAGGAATGCGATGGTAGTAGCAAGGATCACTGCAAGGGCAATTCCTATTGTATCAAGAAGTCCTGATCCTTCAAGGGCTGCAACCAGGGCCGAAATGATGACTGCAACAAGCAGGATACGGATGATAGGATCTTCAAAATTCTTCAGATATAATTTCCAGAGAGGAAGGCGTGGCGGCGGCGTAAGCTCGTTTTTTCCAAACCGATTTTGCATCTCCTGAATCTGTGCAGATGAAAGGCCCTGCTTTGGATCAGTCTGAACAAGGGTTTTTTCTTCAGGCATAGGTTATTTTTCCTCCATTAAATCTGGCGACAGGTAATGTTCTCACATTTTTTGCTCTGGTTCATACTTTTGTCTCCTGTTTCCACACTACGTAGGAGTATACAACGAGGTATATCGTACCGATGATGACCGGCAGGAGGATAAAGAGATAGGTATACTCAGGGACTACTGCTCCCAGTAGACAGAAGAGGGCAATAATAAGAAAAACCCAAAACCCTCTCTTGTGTGTCTCTTTCCAGACTGTTTCACTCTCCATCGTCCAGGGTGTCCTGATACCGGCAAACCAGTTTGGGGCAACAGTCCTGAGAAAAAACGCAATCCCTCCCATGAGGACTGCAAAGAGGACTGATATTATTTGGTTCATAGGAGTTTCAATTCCAATTGCCCAGAGGATGGTTATCAGAAAGAGCAGGAAAAAGAAGATATTAAGCAGCAGAATCAATCCGTCATATGCTCCCTGGAACCCTTTATAATGTTCCCATTTTGGATCATATCTGGGTAACATAATCATCAGGAGCGTTATACCGGTCATAAGTGCCGGGAGCATTATGAGCCCCGGAAAAAGAGGCATTGTCCCATCTACCTCGCCCTCCAGATTCCAGTGAGTTGGAATTTCATCAGGGAGACTAGAATACATAAGCAATGCAATGCCACAGGTGAGAAGAATGATGAGTACTGAGAGGATTCGGAAAAGGTGCATAATGGTATATGTTCTTTAGATAATAGGTTCTTTTCTCCTCTGAAAATCCTCTTTGAATATCACATACATACACTCATCAAGCATCTCTCCACTTTTCATGATTGCCTGTTTATGGACTGCTTCACAGGTAAATCCACATTTTTCAAGTACTCGCATGGATGGAATGTTTGTGTGAAACACCCCTGCCTGAATCCTGATAATATCCAAGATCTCAAATGCAACCGGAATAAGAGCGTGAACTGCATCGGTAACGATTCCCCTTCCGTGAAACCTTGGGGAAAGCCAGTATCCTATCTCTGCAGTTTTGCAATAAATATCGTCAAACGGGTGAATACCTATTCCCCCGGATGCAATCCCGTCTACTTCAATTGCAAGAAGAATACCCGGGTAGTCTTCCGTCGCCATGTGGATGAATCGGTCTGCGTCATCCCTGGTGTAAGGATATGGGAATCCGTCCCGCATCCATTTTGCAATATCTGGATTATTTGCCCTGACAGCAAGTGAAGGGGCATCGGCACCTGTCCAGTCCCGAAGGGTGCAGGATGGTAATGTAATATGCATGAAGACACTCTGCTTGTATTTCCTACTTATGTATCAGTAGATAACCCAAAAAAAATCCTCTTTTTTTCAGATATACCTACAAACTTTTCTCCTCCGATCTCTAATATTGAACTGTGCTTTAAAACCGGAGCCTAGAGTTTCCGGGTGATTCTTATGATTCCTGAACATATGAGTAAATTAAAATCTCTGTTTTTAAGCAGGCTCTGGCATGCCACATGTATTGTGTGTCTCATTCTGTTTGTCTGCGTGGGGCAGGTCTATGCAGGAGCAACAGTCCCTGAAATGAGTTCACTCACACCAGATGCCGGATATGCAGGATTTTCCTACCTGGTAACTCTGGCCGGAAATAATTTCGATGAGGGTCAGTCTATTGGCCTTGCATTTGATGAATCACCTTTAAGCATCAGGAACCAGACTTTTTTGTCGAATTCATCTGCAACGTTCAGAGTTGTCATTCCTGCCGATGCAAAACCCGGTCTGTACCAGATGAGTATCACCTCACCAGACGGCGATGTACAACGATTTAATCAGGTATTTCTGGTTCAGCCACCAACGGCACCTGAAATTGAAAACCTCTCTCCTTCATCTGCCATGGCAGGGACTCTGGCAGAAGTTCATCTGACCGGGAAGTACTTCAGGTCCGAAGGCCAGGTCTTTTTAAGCAAAGGCTCTCAGCAGGTAAATCTCACAAATCAATCAGTTTCATTCAACCAGATATCAGGGACGTTTCTACTCCCTGTGGATGCAAAACCAGGATTCTGGGATATTACTGTCACACATCCTGACGGGCAGCAGAGTACTATTCCTCAGGCATTCACCATTGCTGCGCTTCCCTCACCACAGATAATTGCGATAACCCCTGACCAGGGCGACATGGATACTCCGGCTTCGGTAACCATTACCGGGAGTAACTTCATCGAGGGAGTATCATTCCAACTATCCCGAAAAGATCTTGCAGTTCCCGGATCAGAGATCAGAATGGATTCTTCTGGCAGGATCTTCGGCACGGTTCTGATACTTCAGAAATATCATGATGGTCTGTGGGATCTTACCGTGACAAATCCGGATGGTCAGTCAGCTCATCTGGCCAATGCATATTTGAGTGGAGAGCCGTATGCACCCTTCAGCCTGCAAATCAATCCCACATGGGGTGTGCAGGGAATTGATCAGATGGTGACTATCAGGGGTATGGCGTTTTTGGAAGGTGACCGGGTAACACTCGAGCGGGGAGGAGACACTATTTCTGCAAAGAATGTCACGGTAGTGTCAGACACCCAGATTACCTGCATGATTCCAATCCCAGCAAACACAGGGCCTGGAACCTGGAACGTTGTTGTCACCAGCAGGTACAATAAAAGTGATATCCTCAAATCAGGATTTACGGTGTATAGCGGTACCTCCCTGATACTTGCAGGGATGGAGCCCAATACAGGAGAACAGGGACAGTACCTGACTGCAGTGATAACTGGCAACAACCTGGAGAACGGGTCCGTTATCTCGCTTGCCCTGGATGGGGAAGAATCCATTATTGGTGAATCAGAAAGTCCCACCCGTTCTGATCAGGTGAAGGTCTGGTTCCATATTCCTTCTGATGCGAAGCCTGACCTCTGGGATCTTACCCTTACCACTCCATCAGGCCAGCAACTGACAAAACCAGATGCCTTTAAGGTTTCTTACAATAATACCCCAGTCATTACTGCCATTGAACCGGATCGGGCAGCGGTTGGGACTGATGATCTTAAGATTATGGTTACCGGGGAGAATTTTGGGGATAATGAATATATCAATCTTGATCTGGTAATGAATAACTCGACACTTCCGGTAGCAGGTGCAGTGTCATATAAAGGCACTCAGATAACCGGCTATCTGACCATTCCAAATGGTACTAAAACTGGTTGGTATGACCTTTCGGTAATCCGCGATGCTGGTCTTGGAAAAGCAGCGGTAAAATCTGAAATGTTCAGGGTGCTATAACCCGTCATCCTTTTTTGGCGGCATAGGTACAATTGATTGCGAAATAATCACCTGACACATATCATGGTTTATGGATTGAATCTCAAATAAATACGAAGGCTACAATCGGGTTGATATAGGTTTATGCATTATTCAAGTGGCGATATGAACGGTTATCTTTACATTGTTACAGATGAAACTTTAGTTCCTGGTTGTTCTCATATTCAGATAGCGAAAAAATCCCTTTTAGGGGGAGCAAAGGTGATCCAACTCAGGGATAAACACAAAAATGGCGCTGAATTATATGCGATTGCAAAAGAGATCCGTACACTTTGCACACAGCATGATGCCAGTTTTATTGTCAATGACAGGCTTGATATTGCACTTGCCACCGGGGCTGATGGTGTCCACCTCGGACAGGATGATCTTCCGCTGTGTGCAGCCAGATTACTCGCTCCTCCTCCGTTTATCATCGGAGTATCAGTAGGATCAGTGAAGGAAGCGGAGATTGCAGAAAGAGATGGGGCTGATTATCTGGGCGTCGGGCCGGTATACCCGACCGGGACAAAAATGGATGCAGGCCCGGCAGTCGGCCCCGAACTCGTGAAATGTATACGGGAAAAGACTGCCCTTCCCATTGTTGCTATTGGCGGGATAAATCTGTCCAATGCACAAGATGTTCTCGCAGCCGGAGCAGACGGAATTGCGGTAATTTCAGCAGTCATATGCAGCCCGGATATTAACGCAGCATCCAGAATATTTGTCAACCTTATAACATTAAAAAGCCAAGATCAAATCTATTCATCAACTTTCACAAGTTACAAATAGTTCTAAAAAAAGGCAATATAGGCATGACTCTTGATGAAATAACAATTAGCAGGGCTATCATATCAGATCACCTGAACACTCTTCTTGACTACCTGGAAATGGATGTCTGCGTGGTCGGAGCCGGACCTTCCGGGCTTGTTTGCGCCACAATGATTGCAGAGTCTGGACATAAAGTAGGCCTTATTGAGAAGAAACTCTCTACCGGTGGAGGGATGTGGGGGGGAGGAATGATGTTTCCCCGCATCGTGGTTCAGACTAAAGCGAAACATCTCCTTGACCGTTTTGGAATTAGAAAATCAGAATTCTCTCCTGGATATTATACTGCCCGTTCAGTTGAGGCAGTTTCAAAGCTTACTGCAGCAGCAGCTGATGCCGGGGTAGAATTTTTCAATCTGACAACGGTTGAGGATGTTATGGTCAAAGGCGATGGCATTTTGTCGGGTCTCGTGATTAACTGGCAGCCGGTTGAAGCGACTGGTCTTCACGTGGATCCACTCACCATCGGATGCAGAATTACCGTTGATGCAACTGGACATGATGCAGTAATTGCACACTATCTCTCAAAAAAATGTGGGAAACCGAAAATTGAGGGAGAAGGAACCATGTGGGCAGATGATGCTGAAACAGATGTTGTTTCACATACAAAAGAGGTATTTCCAGGACTTTTTGTCTGTGGTATGGCAGCGAATGCAGTATCCGGAGGTCATCGCATGGGGCCGGTATTTGGCGGGATGCTCCTATCAGGCGAATCAGCAGCACACCAGATCCTAAGCCGGCTATAGAAATTCTTAATTTTTTCTATCAAACGGGTTTAAGACATCAAATATACAGTCGATCTCAACAACATATGGTTTTATGTCAAGAACCGGAGATTCGTCAAGGGCTTCTAATCCGGTAACACTGATAAGTCCTCCTGAAATAGCTTCTATTTTGCCAATTGAGAGTGCAATGGGATTTGGCCTGGCAGGTGAGCGGGTGGTAAACACGGGCCGTGCTGCATCCCAGTCTGGTCTTTTTGCAAACAGGGTATCCCGTTCTGCCCGGTCCAACCAGTATAGTACCCAGATGTGGGTTATCCCTTCCATGGTCCCAAGGCCGGGAACATAATCCGGATATACCTCAATCTGCATTTGTTCACAACATGCCCGTCCCTGCCTGGGTGCCTGTCCTCGTTCGGTAAAAGGGGAGTGAATAATCCCAATGGGTTTAAGTTCAATCATATTATTCTCATTTTTAAGATTTGTGGTATATATGTAATGATGTCCGGTATTACCAGAATGGATTGAGCACCAGGATCATGGCGTTCAGGAGTGTTGCAAATACCGTCCAGCAAAGATATGGGATAAGTAGTAAGGTTGCTCTCCTTGATACCTGTCTGAAAAAGTGCATGTTCAGGAGTATCAGGAGAATCAGGACTACTATTACTACAAGCCCCCCGGCAATCGACTGCATACCAAAAAACACATATGACCAGAGCAGGTTTACTCCCAGCTGGATAAGAAACCACACCGTTGCGATCCTGACCGCATGTTTTTCAAATCCATGCCGTATAATCAGCCACCATGCGATGCCCATTAAAATGTAGAGAATAGTCCAGGCAGGACCAAACACCCAGGATGGAGGGGTAAACCATGGTTTACTTAGTGTCAGATACCATCCGGATATACTGGCTATAGTTAAAAAAGAGCCTATAAATCCTATCATCAGTGGAATAGCGACACAGAAAATAAGGGATAGACCTTCAAATATCGCACGCGATTTCATAGTATTATATGGTATTTATCTGGTATATGTTGAATATGATGGTATTCCTAGCTATGTGTGCATCCGATACTTTCATTAACTTTGGGATCATGTATTAAAGTCATTGGCAGGATTCTTTGAATTTATGTCAGATTGACTAGTGCGAACTGATTGCCCGAATATTATATAATACCGTAACTGGTTTATTTCGTGAGTTATTTGCACTTTTTACCGGAGATGATTAGATCACAGAGACAGGCACTGAAACGGGGATTGAACAGACTAAAGAACCGCGGCCGGCTCCTGATGTTGAAACCATCAGGGTTCGTCTGCCCAATAGCAGGAAAGGGGAGCAGTTCGCGTATGCTGAGCTCATGCTGGGCTCATTTCACATTCGCGTCAGGTGCTCAGATGGCATAACCCGCCTTGGCCGTATCAAGGGAAAAATGAAGCGCCGTTCCTGGATACGTGAAGGTGATGTCATAATCGTCACGCCATGGTCATTCCAGGATGAAAAGTGTGATATTTCATACCGGTATACTCCGCCACAGCGTGACTGGCTGAGACGCAATAAGTATATCTGATATTTCCTATTCTTTTTTCTGGCAAGTCAGTAACGGGAAAGGATCAGCATCTGATCCCTGGCATGTTACTCATAGGTACCTTCATGAGGAAGATATCGGATTCCATACAAATCAGCCTGGGCCAATCAGATTTCGGGTAATATTTATCCGGAGTGTTAAAAAAGACTGATGTTCATTCAGGTTTGATTATCAGGCAGAGAAAACCATTTGGATGGCAAGAAAAATCAGCATACTGATAAAAAGAATCAGCAGGTTCTTTTCAGACATTTTCATGCCGGCTTTTACGCCAAGATGAACTGAGGGAACTGATGCAAAGGCCAGAACCACAGCAAAGAGAACATTGACATAACCGAGAGAGAATGGAAAAAGGCCTGTCAATCCCCATCCAAGGAAGATGTAAGAGAGGACAGTCCCTGATGCGATAAGTACCATAGCTGAAAGAGACATTGTGACGGATCGGTGAATGTTTACTCCAAGGAATGACGTGAGAACTGGTGTCAGGATTATTCCGCCACCTATTCCAAACAGACCTGCAGCAATTCCTACCCCGATTCCAAGTGGTATGTAGATAAAGACCGACTCTCTGAATGAATATCTGCTGAAATAACTGCACTGATTTATGATCATCCAGAATGCCATAAATATAAGAAACCCGGAAAATGCTATTACATGGACTTGTTTTGGAATAAGAACTGAAAGGGTGCTCCCTGCCATTGAGCCGATGATCCCCCCGACACCAAGAATGAGAGCAGGCCGCAGAGAAAATTTCTCTTTGCGATAATTGCGTGCTGTCCCGGCTAAAGCAGTGGGAAGGATCACTGCCGCAGAAGTTGCAACAGATATGTTCATGGCATAGTCCTGATATCCGAGGTCAGAAAGCAGGGCATACATAACCGGGACCATTATAATCCCTCCGCCAATACCAAAAAACCCTGCTAAAAATCCTGCGACTACCCCGCAGACTAAAAGGAGAATGATAATAAGGATGAATAGTTCCATGAGCATTCAGGTTAATTCGTTACTGTCCTGGTATTATATCAAATGTGATAACTCATCTGTCAGGCTTTAATGTTTGTGTCACTCTGATTTAGATCCCTAATTATTGTTTCACTGTGAGAATTTTTGTGATTATTTTTGAATATTGGGTGAAATGAATTCAAAAATCACTCCTTTATTCAATTGAGCTCAGAATATAAACTGTCCGCTCGACATTTCCGTTTTTTCCGGTTAATCCTTCATTTTTACTGAACAGAATTCCTGAACCCTTGTCTATTGTAATTTTTGTATCAAATGTGTTACCCAAGTTTGAGAAATAATAGGTCTGTGCATTCCAGGTTATCCCAGTGAACTCAAGTGGTCCTTTAAAAACCAGATTTTGGGGTGTAAAAAATTCCTGGTCACTGTCAACCCAGAACAGCCCCATCCCCTCCTCTCCTGGCTGATATGTCCATGGAAAATCAGCAAGGATATTACCGGAAAGATGATCATATACGGTTGACTGCCCTTTATATTCATATTCACCATTTGAAAAAACTGAATTTATCCGGTACCTATATACTTCCGTTCCCTCAAATTGCTCCCATTTTTCAGGCGCTGTGTCATGCAGGCTGTAGTAATTTGACAAGGCTGCAGTATAGGTAACTTTCATACCCTGATACTCCAGTCAGATGGATTGATTGCGGCACAGGTGGCAGTTACTGCCATAGACATGACAAAAAATAGTATACTCTGATACAGAAACATTATTACCCCACGTGAATTGAATATGACGCTCAACTATATTAATTATGTTCTCTCAGGTTATGCAGGAAAAGTGACCTCTTTCATGCGATTTCTAGTCTGGTCATGGGAGGGTTTATGATGTCACCTGAGAAATATGCACACTGATATGGATGTGGATCCGGATGAGAGCCTGTTCGATGAAGGGATATCACTCATAAAAGCCGGCAAGATTGAAGAATCAATTGATATCTTTTCTGAATTGGTGGAAAGGGATAAGCGAAATCATAAAGCCTGGAATGCGTATGGTGTTGCATTATCACAGACTACCCATAAAGAGAGTGCTATCCATTGTTTTGAAAATGCCTTAGCGGTAGACCCGGGCAATAAAATTTACCTGCGAAACCTCAGCAGGGTAAAAACCCCTCCTGCCAGGAAAATCCCTCCAAAGATGAGAGATCTTGTGAAGAACAAAAGGGGCAGGGGCAATTTCGTTACTGCTGCGATTTTCATCCTGGTTCTTTTCATCATCGGCAGCCTTGCTCTGTTATTGGTATCTGGTATGGTGCCTGGATTTTCCTTATTCAAAGAAGGTCCTGACACTTTTGCAGAAGAATTAGGAGCGAACATTCCAGTGACTCCTGCGCTTATTCAAAATAGTTCCACAGCGCCACCAGAACCTGAGGAACAGATAATTCCTGCGATAATAACTCCATTGCCTCCTGCAAAAGCTGAAGTTCTCTTTCACTTTATTGATGTGAGCCAGGGGGATGCAGCACTTATTCAAAGTGAAGGAAAAAACCTCCTCATCGATGCCGGCCCATCCTCGTCCGGACAGCGTCTAGTTGACTATCTGAAAAGACAAAATATCACTTCACTTGACCTGGTTGTGGCATCACACTCGTATGAAGATCACATCGGGGGTATGATTGATATTCTGGATGCATTTGATGTGAAAACGTATGTTGATAATGGGGTAGAAGACTCCTCTGATGTGTATCAGAAAGTAATCGCTTCTGTAATATCAGATCAGGCAGTCAGAAAAATTGTAACTGCCGGGATGAATATTCCTTTTACTACTAACACGAAAATTGATGTGGTTGGCCCATACCGGCTCACCGGTCACCCCGATACGGATTCTCTCGTACTTCGTGTCTCTGTACATAATGTCACTGTTCTTTTCCCCGGTGACTCGTCAGAAGTGAAAGGTAAGACAACCATTCTTAAGATCCCTGACCATGGTTCAGATAATGCAGTATCCCCTATTATGGATACGAGGCCGGAAGCAGTCATAATCTCACTTGCATCAGGCAATCCGTATGGGTATCCCCGTTCTGCTACACTTGGTGCAATAGAAAAACAAGGCTCACAGATCTTTCGGACCGATTTGAATGGAACCATTGTAATTTCAACTGATGGAGAAAATTGGACTGCTAAAACATCCCGGTAAACCTGAATAATTGGAAAACGGCAATAGTTTATCAGAAAAAGAGTGCATCAGGGTCTCCTGATGCTTTTCCCCGAACATTTTCTATTCTATCCGGTATTTTCCTTCAGGGATTTTCATCATAAATCGTGCACCCTCTCCCTCGGTGCCGGTCTCTTCTATGGTAATACCGGTAATTGCCAGGATTTCACGTGCCAGGAAGAGACCAAGACCGGTATTTTTTCCAGTTCCTCTTGCGAAGATCTTGTTTTTCTGGGAGAGTGGAATTCCTACTCCATCATCTTCTACAACCCAACTTACGCTCCCGTCAGGGTTTTTGTTCCAATAACTGGATATTTGTGTTACTTCTCCCCCATGCCTGATTGCATTTTCCATCAAATTATATATCACTTTCAGAAGGAGAGGATCGGCGAGGACAACCAGTCTTGTCTTCTTGTCAAATTGGATTTTCACCGATTTGGCATTCATGAGGGCTGCTGAGTTTTTCAAAATTGCCCTGATATCATGCCATACCAGTTCCTTTGATCCGAGATCCTGATAATCACGGGTAAATTCGATATGGTGGCGTATTGATCGCGTTGCGCTCTGAGCTTTTTTGATGAATACCCGCGCTTCCTCCATACTGGTCTCAGTTCCGGCAAATTCCAGATACCCGGTAAGGGCGGTGAGCACATTGAGAATATCATGCCTGGTAATTGAAGAAAGCATATTGAGTTTTTTATTTGCAGTAACGAGAGCTTCTTCGGCTCTTTTTTTATCAGTAATATCATAAATGATGGAATAGAGAACCTGCTCATTATTGACAACAATTGGCCCGCTATGGGATTCTACTTCCCGGATTTCCCCTGAAGCCAGGCGGTGCTTAAAATAAAAAGAGTTCTGTTTTTCGTTTCTGGCCTGGTCCATTTCTCGAAAGATTTCATCCCGTTCAGATGTGTTAATGCTGGTAATATTCATTTTTACCAGTTCTTCATGGGTGTATCCGTAGTATGCACATGCTGCCGGGTTTGCATCCAGTATCTGACCGGTTGCCGGGCTAAGGATGAGCATGACTGAGTGACTGTTAGAAAAGATACTTTTATACCGCTCTTCACTGGCTTTTAATGCATATTCGTGGTTTTTCTGATCTGTTAAATCCTGTATCTGTACCAGATATCCCCCGGTAATATTCGGAAATGAAAGAAAAAGTGGTGATATTTGCATATTGATGTATATCTGTCCGGTTTTACTTGTTGTATACAGGTTGAGTTTTTTCACCAGGTCAAAATCGAAGGGTATGGTATACTCAATTTTTTCCTTTTTATTCAGATTTTTAAGGATATCTTTTGGAATATTTGGATCCTGAAAGAGATCAAACATGGCGATCTCGTCTTGGTTTTTTAGGCCAAAGAGTTCAAGGCATGCTTCATTTACAGAAAGGAGTTTCCCTTCAGAATTAAAGAGTTCAATTGCAATTGGGGACTGGCTAAACATTTCGTGAAATACCACCTCCGCCTGCTTAGATTTTATGAGTGGAATCAGTTTTTCTGAAATCTGGTAAAATAATTGTTTCGGCTCTTCGTTTTTTATAAAATACAGGTCTGCTCCGCTATTTAATGAGTCAATGATGTTCTGCTCCTTTCCTTTTCCGGTAAGAACCGCAAATGGGATCTTGTTCCCTTTGCTCCTGATAGATCTGAGAAAACTTAGTCCATCTGTTTCAGGCATATCAAAATCTGAAATAATAGCATCATAATGATTTTTTTCCAAAAATGCCTGTGATTTCCTTACTGAATCCGCAGTTGTTACTTTAAATGACCCTGTCTTCTCTAAAAAAGTCTTTGCAACAGAACAAATTTCCAGGTCATCATCAATAAAGAGAAGTGAATAGATCATACGTAGGTCCCCGTTTCCTGTACCTGATCTGGATGGTAAAGTATGAAGCCTTATCTTCTTAGCAGGCGATGTTTCAGATGTGAATAGTATGAACCGGTGTGTTGGATGGTTTCTATTAGGGACAATAATTCTTTTGCTAAGTGGTTTTGCATACGCAGATCCGATTTCCGGATGGCACCCCTCTGCCCGTGATTATTTTGGGCTTTCTGGTACCGGACAGGATGGGTCTGGTGCTTCTGTTCCAATTATTCCCATGGTTGGAGATGATTCTGCCGGGAGTCCTGCAATAAACGGAACAAATGCGTCTATCGGGTCTGAATCTGTAGGAATTCTTCAAACATCTCATCCAGACGGGGCTCGGATTCTTGTCCGGTATAATACTTCTGAAGTATCCGTCCTTGCAGATGTTGAGATAGAAGGTGTGGCCCTGCAGGAAGATCTGGGGGCATCTGTTCCGGGTCTTGCGTTATATTCCGCCAGAGGAAAGAGTGAAAAAGAAGCCGTGCAGGTTATGTCCTCTCTTCCCGGTGTAATGTATGCTGAACCTGATTATGTCTGGTCAGTGGACCGGGCACCTGATGACCCGGAGTTCTGGAGGCAGTGGGGTCTTTCTAATACCGGCCAGGTGTATCGTGATGGATATCCCCCCGGAACTACCGGTTCAGATGGAAAAGTTCTTGCGGCATGGGATACCTCCACCAGTTCAGGCGGAGTGGTTGTTGCAGTACTTGACACCGGTATTGATTATACTCATCCTGATCTTGCATCCAATATGTGGACCGGATCTTCCGGAGAGCACGGATACAATGCAATTTCAGGTTCTTCAGATCCAATGGATGATAACGGGCATGGGACTCACTGCGCTGGTATCATCGGTGCAGTCGGGAATAATGGAATTGGCACATCAGGGGCGGCATGGCAGACAAAACTGATGGGGGTAAAAGCTATTGGTTCAGGCGGGACCGCGTATGTCTCTGATATAATAAAGGGAATAGAATATACAACACAGACCGGAGCAGATATTGTCAGTTGTTCCTTTGGTGGAGAAGACTATTCACAGGCTGTGTATGATGCAATTGCCGCATCACCTGCCTTATTTGTCTGTGCTGCAGGCAACTCAGGAAAAAATAACGATATAAATCCTCATTATCCCTCTTCCTATTCCCTTTCAAATATTGTCGGAGTTGCTGCAACAAAAGCGGATGATACCCTGGTTTCAACCTCGAATTATGGTACCTGTGTTCATCTTGCAGCACCCGGAGACCAGATATACAGTACAGCCCTTGTCATGCCTGACGGACTGCGCTATACCTATATGACCGGAACATCCCAGGCAACGGCACTTGTTGCAGGAATGTTTGCCCTCATTCTTGATCTGGATACAAAACGAACACCCCTTGAAGTAAAAAATCTTCTTATTGATAATTCTGATACGGTCTCTGCGCTGAATGGAAAGGTTGCGGCAAACGGACGGGTAAATCTCTCTGCAGTAGTCAGGGGGACGTCTGGTCAGGATGCAATCACTCTTCATCAGGGATGGAATTTTGTATCTGTTCCGCGGCCCCTTTCACCTGGCAGTGATACCGGGAAGATATTTGCGGGTGTCAGTTCTGGTGGCCATTCGGTGCTTGAATATATAAATCCAGACGGATGGAAAACGCTTAAAGCATCAGATCCAATCTCAATTATGACCGGGTACTGGATTTATTCAACAAAAGAAGATTCTGTGCCCCTTTCATTTGCCTCATCTCCTGATGTGGTCAGAAAACAGGTACAGGCAGGCTGGAATACGTATGGGCTCCCATTAGCAGAGCCGATTCAGGCGAAAAATGCCCTTTCTCCCATTCAGAGCATCTGGAAATATGTAGTCGGATATGATGCATCCCTTCAACAGTACGAGAGTCCGATCTTGAACGGTGGGTCAGGCGATCAGAGTGATACCCGCCTGATTGAGCCTCACCAGGGATATTGGCTCTATAATGCCGGCGCTGGAGAAATCACCGGTTAACTTTTTCAGTGGTCTGATGTATTAGGAGGTTTCCTCTCTCACATCAGACCAGGCAACTTACCTGTATACTTGTCACTCCTGATAATTTCGGATAATAAGCTCGTTAATCTCTCCCCTTTTATCTCCCACGCTATTAATAAACCGTTTAGCCTGGACCCGCTCTATCAGGTAATCCTTATACAGGTCATCAAAAAAATGGTCATCCGGGTTTTCATTTCTTGGGTCAGAGTTACTCAGCATCACTTTTGCCCCGGTTTTATTGACCTGACCAAAAAAATCACACAGTCGTACCTGATCCTGTTCTGAAAAACCATCCTGTGAATAACCGGTAAATGATGAGGTTTTATTTAATGGCCGGTAGGGAGGATCAATATATACGAAGGTCTGTTCATTGATGTATTCAAGACACTTACTGAAATCTCCCTGAATGATAGTAGTATGAACCAGAAGTTCTGATACTTTTTTCAGGTTTTTTTCATTTACAATAGTGGGATTTTTATATTTTCCAAATGGCACATTAAATCCCCCCTTAGAGTTCAACCTGAAAAGACCATTGAAACAAGTTTTATTAAGAAAAAGTAACTGGGACGCCCGCCTTATTGTTTTCTCTCCATAGGTAGTGTAGTCAAATGACTTTTGCTCTCTATTGAGTTCATCGCGGACGGTGTAAAACATTTCCACCCGCTTTGCATCATCACTGTCATCATATTGTTTTTGCATGTCCTGGAGCAGTTCAATCAGAGATGTTACATCCTGTTTTACAACCTTCCAGGTGAGTATTAATTCAGTGTTAATATCGCAGATGATAGATTCCTGAATAGGAAAAAGCTGGGCAACATAAAAAAAAACTGCACCTCCTCCGACAAAGGGTTCGACATATTTTGAGCGAGTCCCCTGTGCGAGATCTATAGGGAATCTCGTATCAAATTCATAGAGGAGCTGGCTCTTTCCTCCTGCCCATTTAAGGAATGGTTTTGCATATTCATCCTCTCCACTCGTTCTTTTTCCCCGAATGGCCTGGATAAGTTGTTGCCGGTTGTCTTTCATGACGTGTATACTAGTATACTTCTCATGCGAGATAATCCGGACGGATTATATCTCCATGTTTCAAATGTATAACAAATGAAGAATTTTTTTTGTCTGGTTCTGGGCCTGCTGGTATGTGGTCTTATTATGGCCATGCCCGAATCATTCTTCATAACCTGGGAAATTCAGGCGACGGCAGCTATAACCACACTGATGGTAATATGGTGGATTACAGAAGCGATTCCGATACCGGCAACCGCACTTGTGCCGCTTGTCGGGTTTCCCCTTCTTGGAGTCCTCTCTCCTGCTGAAGCTGCAGCACCGTATGCAGACAAAACAATCTTTCTCTTCCTTGGTGGGTTTATCATTGCTGCTTCCATGCAGAGATGGAACCTGCATCGGAGGATTGCCCTGTCTATTATTCTGTTGACCGGTACCAGTCCGAAACAGATTATTCTTGGGTTTATGGTTGCAACGGCTTTTATCTCTCTTTGGATATCCAATACGGCAACAGCCATGATGATGATCCCGATTGCCGTTGCCATCATCGGAACTATTGGTGTTGATGCATTCAGGGATCATGCCGGAGAAAAAAGCGGGCTTGATTTTGCAAAAGCTCTGGTTATCTCAATAGCATATGCTGCATCAATCGGTGGCCTTGGAACCATTATCGGCTCTCCTCCAAATGGTATCTTTCTAGCCCAGCTAAAGACCTTGTTTCCCGGTGCACCTACCATAGATTTTGTTGACTGGATGCTCTTTGGAATACCGTTAGTTGCGATTTTTATCCCCCTGACCTGGGCCTGGCTGGTATATGGGCCA
>Ga0265295_1003776_pt1 | contig 21395 bp, 13 predicted proteins | sample Munlansysbiofilm_FD_192503 | JGI IMG/M metagenome (GOLD analysis project Ga0265295, IMG submission 192503) | Leachate microbial communities from a municipal landfill in Southern Ontario, Canada - Methane capture system biofilm | ecosystem: Engineered > Solid waste > Landfill > Unclassified ...
GAGCAGGTGTTCCTTCTTGATGAAGCGGCTGTCACGGGAAAAAATGGCCGGGCCCACATGGCGGCCGATGCAATAATTGACGGCATCGCCAAAAACGCCCGCCGCCAGCAGCACCAGCATCACTTCCACATAGCCCATAAGTCCGGCCCCGGCCACCACGCCCGCCGCGAACAGCAGGGAGTCGCCCGGCAGAAAGGGCGTTACCACAAGCCCGGTCTCACAAAAAACGATGACAAAAAGTATGGCGTAAATCCAAAGACCGTATTGTGCAACCAGTTCGAAAAGATGCACGTCAATGTGCAAAATAAAGTCAATAAAATAGCGTATTATTTCCATACATTCCAGCTCCGTGGCCTGATTTCAGGGGCAAAGCGCCTCTCCTGACCGCCCTTGTACCCCAAGGCCGCTTATGGCACAACACGGGCATGCGACAGAATTTTTCTGCAATCCTTATTTTGTTTTTCTGCTTTACGCTGCTGCCGGCCCCCCACGCGAGGGCCGATTTTTACCACGTGGGTTTTCGTACCCTTGGGCAATGGGACCCCGAAAGCGGCCTGCGCCTTGACGTAAACCTTTGGTATCCCTCGGTGCGGCCTGCGCGCGACATCCAGTACGGCCCTTGGGAAATCTCCGCTGCCCGTGGGGGCAAGCCCGTGGACGGGCGCTTTCCGCTTATCCTGCTTTCGCACGATACCGCAGGATCACGCTTTTCGTATCACGATACCGCCGCGTGGCTGGCAGCCAGCGGTTTTGTGGTGGCCGCGCCTACCCACCCCGGCGACAATACCGACAATATGGATCTTCTGCTGACCTGGCAGCAACTGTCCAACAGGGTGCGCGAACTTTCCAGTCTTATCCCCCTTCTGCTCAATGATCCTGAGTCCGAACCCTCCATTGACCCCGAGCGTATCGGCGTGCTGGGGTTCGGCGCTGGCGGCACGGCCGCCCTGCTGCTGGGCGGCGCGCTGCCCGACTGCGAAGGCTGGCGCACTTACTGCGCCCAGGCGGGCAAGCAGGACATGTATTGCAATACCTGGGCGCGCAACCGCATGGACGGCCTTTGCCAGAGCCTGCCCCTGACCAAAAGTCTCGCCGACACGCGCGTCAAAGCTGTGGCCGCTGTGGCTCCGGGTTTTGGCATGCTTTTCAACCGCGACTCTTTCCGCTGGTTTTACCCACCCCTGCTGCTCATGGCCGCCTCCAACGACCGGCTGAACAATACCGCCCTGCACGCCCGCCGCATTTATGACATGGCTGGCAAAAAATCCCGCTGGCTGGTGCTGGACAAGGCCGACGCAGGGGCGCTCATGGCCCCCTGCCCACCCTCGCTGGAGGTGGAACTGCCCGAACTTTGCCGTTCTGTCAGCGATGAGAACAGAAAAAGCATCCACAAAAACATGTTTGCGGCTTTAAGCGAGTTTTTTCTCCATTATCTGGGGAACAGCGTTAACCTTCCGCATATTCCGCAGCCACCCGACCTTAGCCCGCCCCTGCCGCCCAAGCCCGAACCCGCGCCTGCTCCGGCACAGCCCGCAAAACGCAACCGTGCAAAATAAGTAGAATTTTCATGGATTTCCAGCAAGTTTGTAGGAGCGCTCCTTGACAATTACGCCGCCCCTTACTAAAGGTTTTATAGTGTTGCACACTACTGTTACGTACAGGCAATGCACGCAGAATACCGGGGTAGCGCTGGCCGCAACAAGATGTTAGCGTTACACATTTGTTTGAAAGCCCCTTACCGCGCCCACCGTAATGGCCAGCCAGGTTTGCGGCAGGCTCTCGTGAAAACATTCGTTAAGGTATATGCTGCCTGTGCGTAACAATGCATCCTTGCTGAGAAATGGAAGTACAGATGCCATGAAGATACGGCTTTTTTGCATTCTGTGCCTTATATTTGCCGTAGGTATCGGGTCCGATGCTCTGGCCGCGCAATCTTCAGGCACTCCAAAAAACAACATTCAACCAGAGGAGCCCTGGGTTATTATGCCCGCCGGCGGAAAACCGGCCTTTATGGGCATTCATGGCGGCACAATGCCTGTTAGTCTGCTGGTTTACGGCGATGGCACCTCACTGGTTACCTTTGTGGGGCGAACTGGCAACGACTTTCTTGATGTGCTGCGGCGCACGGATCTCCCCGTGCCGAGCCTGCTCAACGCAACAGCACATAATGGAACCGCTGAAACCATGCTACCTGCGGGCAAATATGGCCTACTGACGGCAGGAAACACCAACAGTACCATGCCCGTTTTTAATGTCACCGGGGAAAGACTCTCACACATGGACATGGCGCCAGGGCAATTGCAGCCCTTTGGCCTGTCCGACAAGCCTCTATCCATTGAAGGCGAGGTCAGCAGACCGACCCATCTTTCTCCCGCCAAACAGTACAGGCTGTTTTTTCAGCCCCAGTATTTGCAACCCCGCCGCCCCATACGCTGACGGTCAGTTTCGCATTTTCGACTGGCCCACTGCTGTACCTGATATCGTATCCATTTTTTGTTCGCGTCTTGAGTCTGATCCTAAACTATAGAATAATTTGTAATTTATACGAATCTTGATATATTATATTTTCAGAATCACTAGCTAGAGGAGCTGATTATGTCCCTTTCCAATTACCACGAGGCAATGGAAAGTTTATATAGAACCTGCACAGAGCAGGCATCGCATCGCCCGACCGACAGGCTTTTTTCGCAAGGCCTGAAATATCTGCTTGAAAACTGCCCGTCATTTGATGCATGCGTTGGTGAAGACAACCCGTTTTACAAGGAGTTTGTCCTCCATCTCCAGACAGGCGTCTGCATGGATGAAGATTGCCTCAGCCTCTTTGAATGCCTGGCCATTTTCTTCCGTATCCGTCAGCTGATCCAGAAAGAACGCAACCTCAGCGATACGGAAAGCAAACTCCTGCACTACTTTGAAACTTGTGGAGAATGGCAACCTCAAGACCCTACCATTGTCAGCCACTGGTACTGGTGGCGCATTCCTACACTGGCAATGCACTAAAAAATCCCTGCGCTGAAGTGCACGCACTTTGAGGCGACCTGCCTGCGACCAGCCGGCGGAACACGCTATCCGACATCCTGAACGATTGACGCTGCGGCAAAGCACGCCCAGCTGTCAGCGCAGCAGTATTGCCATTCATCATGCATTGCTTCATACACCACACGCCATCCGGCAAGTGTGGCCTACTTTTGCGCGCGCTTTTTTCAGGCAGGCTGCGCTATTCCCCTTTGCGCGCCTAGCTCACCGACCCCGTGCAGTACAATTTCGTCTTGACCGTGCCCAGACATTACCTGTCCTACTGCCCCAATTATCTTGCCCCCCAAATTGCCCTGTCTCTCGTGTGCGGTTGCGCCACGGAGCGGCGGCGTCAGCTCATGTATGCGTTTCAACTGCCCGCTGCCACGACCAAGGCAGCGGGCTCACGGTATTTTTTTGTACTCTCACTTTTGCTGCCCCGTCATGTCAGACAACACTTTGCAATACCACATACTCCAATAAAAATTTTAGGGGGTGGGGGCGTGGGGGAGGAGACCCTTTTTTCAGAGCATGTAACTTTGAAAAAAGTTACATGCTCTGACGCTGCACGAGAGTGCAGCGCGCCACAAAGTGGCGTGGATTCAGGCGAAAATCGCATTTTCGCCTGAATGACAACTTTGAAATGTAAAGCATTTCAAAGTTACTCTGGGCTAAAAGGGTCCCTCCCCCACAAAGCATTACTCCAAAAATGAAGCGCCGCTTTTTCAAGCGGCGCTTCATTACTATTTTTTACAGGTATGGGTTATTTCTTCAGGTTGTCGGCCAACAATTCGGCGATGTGGTCGACCTTGATCTTCAGTCCCTGCTTTTCAGCGCCGCCACGCAACTGCATGACGCAGCCAGGGCAGTCCACCACCAGGCGATCCGCCCCGGTGGCCTTCATGTTGTTGACTTTCTTTTCCAGAAGCTGTGCCGATATTTCGGGGAACTTCACAGAGTAGCTGCCGCCGAATCCGCAGCAGACCTCTTCTTCTTCGCAGGGCACATATTCCGCGGCATCGGCAATAAGCGCGCGCGGGGCTTCCTTCACGTTCAGGCCACGGCAAAGGTGGCAGGAAGCGTGGTAGGTGACCTTTTGCCCGGACTTCTGGAAGTCTTCGGGCTTGAGCCCCAGCACGTCATGCACAAAGGAGCTGAAGTCAATGACCTTGGCCGCAAAGGCCTGGCCTTCCACCACGGCATAGTCCTTGTCGAGGATCTGCGGGTAGTGGTGCTTCAAATGCCCGGCGCAACTTGCGCACAGCGTGATGATGTAGTCGTAGTTGCCGCCACGGAACGCGGCAAGGTTCTGCTTGGCCACGTCAATGGAGGTTTTGCGCTGTCCCATCATTTCCAGGGGCAGACCGCAGCAGGACTGCTCCATGGGAAAGTCCACGGCCACATTCTTGGCGGCCAGTACCTTCACGCAGGCTTCCAGCTGCTCGGGGTAGATGAAGTCCTGGGCGCAGCCGCTGAAGATGGCCACACGCATGACGGGGTTCTGCACCTTGGGCGCGATTTCGGGCCAGCGGTCGCGGAAGGACTTGTTGGCAATGGCGGGCAGAGCCTTGAAGTTGTGCTTGCCCAGGAACACGGCAGGCAGATGCCGCTGGAACTGAGCGCCGCGCGTGAAGGGCTTCTGGGCAAAGCTGGCGAACTTGAGCAGCTTGTGGAAGAGCTTGCGGTTCTTCATGACGGCTGACAGCAGGTTGGCCTCGATGGGAGCGCCCTGCTCCTCGTTGAGACGCGCGCGGATTTCGCGGATGAGGCGCGGCAGCTCGATGCCGCCGGCGCACACGTTGGCGCAGGATTCGCAACCCATGCAGTTCTGGCTCAGGATGCGGGCGCGATCCTTGCCGTGGAAGAAGTAGGTCAGGATGAGGCCGATGGCGCCAATGTAGATGTAGCCCATCTTGTGGCCGCCCACGAGGCGGTACACGGGGCAGACGTTGGCGCAGGCGCCGCAGCGCACACAGCGGAAGATCTGCTTGAACAGCGGATCCTTGGCGATCTCGGTGCGGCCGTTGTCCAGAAAGACCACATGCATGATCTTCTTGTTGTCGGGATTGGCGGCACAGGGGCCAGCGCCGCACATCCAGGTGACGTACGAGGTCAGGCGCTGGGCCGTGGCGTTGCGGGGCAGCACCAACAAAGCGGTGAGGGCGTCGTCCAGCTTGGCGACAAGCTTGTCGAGACCGGCTATGGCCACATGCACGCGCGGCAGGGTGGTGACCATGCGGGCGTTGCCTTCGTTGGTCACGGTAGAAACGGCGCCGTTTTCAGCCACGGCAAAGTTGCACCCGCTGATGCCCATATCGGCGGCAACGAACTTGCGGCGCAACTGCACGCGGGCCACCTTGACCAGGTGCTGCACGTCCGAATCCTGTTTCGTGCCCGTGGCCTTGGTGAAGTCGTCGGCCACCTGATAGCGCGAAAGGTGGATGGCGGGCATGACCATGTGCGAGGGGCCTTCGTGCCGCAACTGGATGATCCATTCGCCGAGGTCGGTTTCGTCCACGATGAGGCCCTGGGCCTCAAGGGCGGGATTCAGCTCGATTTCTTCAGCCGTCATGGACTTGGACTTCACCACGCGCTTGACGTTGTTTTCTCTGGCGATGCGCGAGATGATCTCGTTGGCTTCGGCGGCGTTGACGGCGCGGTGCACGTGTACGCCGCGCTTTTCGGCCTCGGCCTTGAACTGGCTGTACAGTTCTTCCATGTGCTGACAGGCGTAATCCTTGGCGTCAGCCACCTTGGCTATGAGTCCGCGTTCGTCCACTTCCTTGAACACGGCTTCGCGGTTGGCGCGGTAGGCAACGGCGAAGGTGTCCAGGGTGCGGCGCAAAAATTCGTCGTTAAGGGCTTCGTCCAGCTCCTTGTGGTAGCCGGAATTGCTTTTAAGGGCGTCATGCATGGGTTAGTCCTCCAGAAGAATGATGTGGAGTTCCAGCGGGCCATGTACGCCCACGGCAGCCACACGTTCGATGTCAGCCGTACGGCTGGGCCCCGTCACCAGGGTGGTGTAGGTAGCAGGCGCTGCACTCATGCGCTCGCGCAGAATCTGCGCAATGGACGGCAGATCGGGATAGATGTCGGACTTGTGCAGGAGTATCATGGACACTTCGGAAATCATGCCCGTCAGGCGCACATCTTCATTGTCGGTATTGAGCAGACACGTGGCGCTGGCAGCCACGCCCACGATGCCCGTGGACAGGCCCACATCGATGCCCGCAAGATAGTTGCGCAGTCCTTCACGGATGCAGAGAAAACCCTTTTCCTCACAGGCGGCAGCCAGGGCGGCAAAATCCGCGTCATTGAGTTCAGGGGCGGCGACCACCCGCTGCAGGCGGGTGGGAACATTGTTGGGGCTCAGAGGGCCCTGGGCTGTGCCGGGCTCGTCAGCCAGGATTTCAGCAGGAGCCTTGCTGGCGCAGACGTCCACAACATATTGCAGGGCTGCGGCCATGGTGGGCACTTCCTGCACCACTGCGCTGACCGCTGCGGCCTTGGCGGCGAAAGCTTCGACCAATTCCCGGTTTACAGGGGGCATACGATACTCCTTATGGGTCATCTTGGTTACGCGGGCCTTCCGCGTCACCCCGGCGGGGAATATTCTTCCCCGCCGGAGCGGCCATGTTATTTCAGACTTTCAGCGTATATTTCCACAGTGTGCATGACGCGCACGCGGTCCTTGTTATGCGAAAGCACGTCCTCAAGCTGCATCATGCAGGCAGGGCAGCCAGCGGCCACCACTTCAGCCCTGGAAGCCACGACATTATCACGCTTGCGCTGACCGATCTTGCGTGAATAGTCATAGTGGAAAAGGTTGAACGAGCCGCCGCAGCCGCAGCAACGATCCGGCTCCGCCATTTCCACAACCTTGTACGCGGGGTTGGCGGCCATGACGGCACGCGGCTGACTGACCACGCCCAAAGATTTTTTTAGATGGCAGGAGTCGTGGTAGGTCACCGTGGTTGCGTTGCCTGCCGGGGCTGCGGCGGGCTGCACCTTGAGCACGTCCACGAGAAAGGCGTTGATGTCCATGGCCTTGGCGGCCAGTTGGTCAACCTTGCGCTTTTCCGCCGCGCCGATGCGATCCGCGTAGCGGGGCCAGAGTTCTTTGATGGTGGAGGTGCAGGAGCCGCAGGGGCTCAGGATGTAGTCAAAATCCACGCCGTCAAGGGCCTTGAGGTTGACCTTCATCTGCTTGACCATGCCGTCGGCATCGCCCGAAGACAGGGCCGGGATGCCACAGCAGGTCAGGCCCTTGGGCATGAAGACAGCGACGTTGTGGTGGTGAAGCACCTTGAGGCAGGCTTCGGCCATGTCCACATACATCTTGTCGCCCATACAGCCGGGATAGAAGGCCACCTTGATGCCGCCGGACTGGCGGCGTTCGTCAAGCGCGCCATGGCGCACATGCAGGGGTTTTTTGGCCAGGGGCCGCATGTGACGGTCGCCCAGCATGAAGTTGAGCATGGGAGCACAGACCGTGCCCTGAGGAGCCCCCGTGCTGCGGAACATGAGGCCCTGCATGGGTGCGCCCACGCGCATGGCCAGGTTGAACAGGCCGGGCTGGGGCAGCAGCGCGCGGAAGATCATTTTTTTGACGGGATGCAGGCCAAGATAGGCGTTGACGAGTTCCCGCGCTTCCATAAAGACGTCCATAATCTGGACGCCGGGAGGACAGGCAGCCTGGCAGGAACCGCACAAAAGGCAGCGGCCCAGCTTGTCGGAAACAGCTTCAGGGTCCTGAATCATTTCGTGGGCAAGATTGTCGATAAGGGCCAGCTTGCCGCGGGCCACGTCTGCTTCCATGCCGGACGCGCCGTACATGGGGCACACGGCCTGGCACATGCCGCACTTCATACAGGCTGTAATCCTGTCATCCAGAGCCATGAGGCGCTGGGACAGTTCATGCAGATTGCTCATGTAAGGCTCCTAGATTCCCACCAGCTTGGTGGCGTTGAACAGGCCCTTGGGATCAAGGGCACGACGCAGCCGCTGCGAGAACAAAATGGTGCCGCGCGAGGTTTCTTTTTCCATCCATTTGGCCTTGGCCGTGCCGATGCCGTGCTCGCCAGAGAGGGTGCCGTGCAGCTTGAGGGCCACATCGAACATTTCGTCAATGGCTTCTTCCACGCGGTGGAATTCGTCCTTGTCGCGCTTGTCGCACAAAAAGGTGGGGTGCAGGTTGCCGTCGCCGGCGTGGCCGAAGGTGCCCACCTCAAGCCTGTACTTGGCGGCAATTTCATTGACGGCCTTCAGCATGGCGGGGATCTGCGAACGCGGCACGGTGGCGTCTTCAAGCACGGTGGTGGGACGGCAACGGGCCAGCACGGGCAGAGCCATGCGGCGGGCTTCCCACAGTTTGAACTTTTCTTCGGCGTCCTTGGGCACATGTACGGCGCTGGCGTGATTGGCCTTGAGCACGCGTTCCACGGCTTCGGCGTCGTCCGCCACCTGGGCGGGATGGCCGTCCACTTCAATCAGCAGAATGGCGCCAGCTTCACGCGGCAGTCCGGCCTTGGTGAAGTCGTCCACGCGCACGATGGTGTTGTTGTCCAGAAGTTCGAGCGTACAGGGAACCACGTGGGCGGCAATGATGCCCGCCACGGCTTCGGCGGCGTTCTGCACATCTTTGAACACGGCCATGAGGGCCTTGGACGCCTTGGGCGGGGGCACAAGCTTGAGAATGGCCTGGGAAATGATGCCCAGCGTGCCTTCTGACTGCACCAGCATGCCGCCGAGGTTGTACCCGGTGACGCACTTGACCGTGCGCGAGCCGGACTTGACGATCTCGCCGGTGGCGTCAAAAAACTCCAAGCCCATGAGGTAGTCCTTGGTCACGCCGTACTTGAGGCCGCGCAGGCCGCCAGCGTTTTCAGCAATATTGCCGCCAATGGTGGACACGGCCTGAGAGCCCGGATCCGGGGGGTAGAAAAGATTTTTTTTGGCGACTTCAGCGGCGAACTGGGCGGTAATGACGCCGGGCTCGACCACGGCGTAAAGGTCGTCGGAGTTGATTTCAATGATGCGGTTAAGACCGTTGGTCAGGATGACAACCGAGTCGGTACTGTCGGGGATGGTGCCGCCCGACAGGTTGGTGCCCGCGCCGCGAACGGTCATGGGGATGCCATTGTCATACAGCTTCTTCACACAGACGCCCAGCTGTTCAGTGGAGGTCGGGCGCAGCACAAGCGAAGGCACAACCGGAGCGAGCACCGCCGAATCATACGAGTAGCTCTGCCGGTCAGCTTCGGAGCTGAACACATTTTCTTTGCCGATGAGGTCTTCAAAATCCCTGATCAACGCCTGACTTGCCATGAGGCCTCCTTGAACATCTGTATGGCGGAGGTGCAACCCGCACGCCCCACTCGCCAGTCCGGGACACACCGGACACTTTGCGATTGGTTGCCCAATCGGTCAACTTTTCTACAAGAATAAAACCCTATATCCATGATTACCAGCCTTGCATAGGGGATGCGCCAAAAAACTTTGGTATCACTAGCAGAACTGTGCGCAAAAATGTTGTCTGAATAGCAGCGTTCGCGAAGGAAATGTTGGGCAATTGGCTGAAATAAGGATTTTTTTTCAAACCGTACAAAAGCAGTTCAGTCGGCACAAAAATGTAATTTTTTTCTGCTGTCCTGCCGTTTTTTTATTTGAGTCTGCTCTTAACAGATAAGATCGGCAATAGCCCCGTCAATGTTGCCGGACAATAACGCGCCATGATCCGGCTGACCGTGTTCATGCTGCTTTCAGGGCATGTTGTCATTGAAAAAAGATACTTGCCTGACGCTGTGCTCGCGTCCGGCGTCAGAGCATTTTACCTTTGAAATAAGGTAAAATGCTCTGACATCAATAGGATGCCTATCTACCTTTGCAGGTGTCTTTTTGCAAAGTTTTTGCAATCCCGTTTTGCCGCTGGCGCTTGTACATTGGGTGACGCCCGCGCAGCCGCCAGAGCGCTTCACAATAAATCTGCCGCAAACCATAGCAAAAGAGGCCGCCCATGGGGCGGCCTCCAGCCAATAAATACGCACACTACTCAAAAAAGCAGATGCGACAGCCCAACTGAGGGCAAGCTATTCCGCCGGGGCGGTTCCGCTTTCTTCTGCGGGCGCTTCGCTGTCCACGGGTTTAAGGCTGTGCATGTAACTCTGTATGGTAGAGGCAAAATACAGAAAAAGTGCACTCTCCCAGCAAGAGCCTTCCGAGGGCAAGGACCGCGCGTAAATGCGCAAAAATATGTCCGCTGAAATGCGCGTTAGCTGCTATGCTCCTCCTGCAGGTGCACACTTTCCCCCAATCAACAAAGCTGAAGTCACCAGACAACAGCAAGCCGGGAGAGGTCGAGGGTGAACAACGTACTGAAACTCTGCAGGCAACTCATGCCACACATTGATCAGCCCTTGGATTTGAGGCGGGCCAATTTAGTATTCAGAATGCTGTTTTCTTTCCAGAGTTGCCTGTTTTCTTCATTCAGCTCCCTGCGTTCTTCTTCAAGGCGCTCAAGCCGCTCCTCGAGTCGGTGACATCGCACGCATTCTTGCTGGATCAAATTTTCATCCGAAACGAGCGAAATTCTGCTCTTCGTCGTTGAAAAATTTTCGGCAGCCCCCAACCCACGAGGCAAACCCAACGTGTTATCAGCCAGTGAACTTTCCAGTGGTGCAGACTCGTCGACAGGTGTTTTGGCCAATCCTTCACCTTGAAGAAGCCATTGGACAGACACATTTGTCTGCTGACAAATCTTCAGTACTATATCACTGTTAGGTAAGTTTTCATCACGCTCATACCCACCCAGCGATCCTTTGCTGATCCCGAGTTTTGCCGCAAAAACTTCCTGCGACAATGCCCCCCGCACAAACCGGATACGAGACCCAAGCGTTTTCATAGGTGATTCAGTCCCAATGCCCAATAAGCACTGAACCTTCAAATAAGATCATAATATAGTTCACAATCTTTGAGAAACAGATCGTTTTTACATTCCAACCGATATTATGGTTGAAATGACTGATATTTTGATCTAATACTGCAGTTGGGCGGTTAAGGTTCATATTATAGCAAAACAACCATACCCGCCTAACCAGGGGAAAGCAATATTTCAGCTACACCCTTCACCAATTGCTTTCCCCTTTCCACGCTGAGGACAGGCCACTATCACGGCCTTAATGGTTACCCTTCAAGGAGGAAGCTCATGATTTTGTCCAAGAATGCAGTTGGAAACCTGATTAACAGGTATAAAGCGGTACTGGGGAAATGCCGCTTGCTCAACACCTTTGGCTCGCTGGCACTGGCAGCGGCCCTTATTTTTGGCAGCGCGGGCATGGCTGCGGCGGCAGAATGGGACGGAACAACAGACCTGACCGTAGGCACTGGCGATGAGCTTATCGTCAACAAAGATATGCCCCTTAGCGGGACTCTGACCATTACCGAGGGCGGCACTGTCACGGTTGAGCAGGGGGGCAGAATCTTCGAGGGCGACACCCCTTCCGACGGCAAATTGCAGGTCCAGGGCGGCACGCTGAATATCAATGGATATTCAGATTCGCGTGATCTGCAGATCACGGGCGGAACCGTCAATATCACCGGCACATCCGGCAATGGCTGGCGCCAGGATGCGCTTGGCGGCTATTCTGAAAAAGCTGCAGGCTCCACGAATGACGCCACTCTTGTTTCAGGATCCAACACCACCGTCAACATATCCTCCGCCACCCTTTTTGCAGGCGGCGCTGATGCCAGCTCGTTCCGCCAGTTGAAAATCTCCGATGGCGCGACTATCAATCTTATGGGGCTGTCTCCTGACGATAGCCATACAAAAGATTTTGATGATGCGGGAATGCTCTTTGTCAAACCAAAGTCAGATGTGGCTACACAGACTGAGCCGACCCTGCTGATCACAGGCGCGGAGACCACGGTTAACATTCTGCGCAACGAATCCAACAAATCCAATCACGGCGTATTCAATACCAGCAACACCAGCATTACTGACGGCGCCACGGTTAATGTACAGGGTGGACTTCTGCTTACAGGCTATCTTAACACGCCTGCGTCAGACCCGAGCAAAACCGTTACGGAGGCCATGTTTGCTGCCAATGCCGGATACACCAGCGTTGACGGTGGCGGAAGCATAGTCGTTGGCGACAAGGGACACCTTGTGCTGAATCAGGGCATGACCCTTGATATTGCTGCTGACGGTGCGCTGACCAGCACTGGCAAGGTCAGTATCTACACCAAAAATGACCTCACCAACACTGCTGCAACCTTGCAGTATTCCGGCGGCACACACACTCTGAGCGGCACGGTGAGTCTTGGCGGCGACCTCAAGGTTACTGACGCCAAACTGGACTTGACCAATGCCAAGCTTGAAAAATTCGGTAACACTGCCGGAACCATAGCTGTGCTGCGCGAGCAGGATACTACCAGCAACCAGATGGCCCGTGTGGATATGACCAGTGACCAGCTTTCTTCCTGGCTTGCCGAGGACGGCTCCGTTACCGTCAAGGGCACCAATAACCTGAAAGCCCGCTTGCATCTGGGCACAGACGCGACACTGGATGCCGGAAGCATTGAAGGTGGCACCGCGGCAAAATCCGGCATGCTCGTCCTCCTTGAACATGGCAGCATTCAGGCGCAAAACATGAAGCTGACCGGCAATGCACTCGACATTGGCTCTGCGGAGGACACCCGCATCAAGGTCAACAGCCTTACCCTTACGCCCGGCGAGGATAAAGACTTTACCCTGACGTCTGGCAAACTGTACCTCAAGGGCGAAGCCGATTCCGCGCTCAACTTTGTAGGCAGCGAAGGCAAAGGCCTGGAAATCGCTACCGCTGGCGTACTGAAGCTTGGCGACACCCCGGGCGAAACGCCTATAGTGGGCGGTTCCCTCAACACCAATATCACCAGCAGCGGAACGGTCGAAGTTACCAATGGCAAATGGGTTCTGGCCAAAGGCAATACTCTGAATATCGAGGGTGGCACCCTTACTATAGGCGGAGAAAAGGCGTCCCAGACAGCCACTTCACCCATGCCCGCTGAACTGAACATTCAGGGAACCCTGACGAGTGCGGCACCCGGCAACGGCAGCGACACCGGCATCAATGTCATGCAAAACGGTGTTCTGTCTGGTGATGCCAGCAAGTTCGTCACATATGCCGACAACGATGTCACCATCGCAACCGGCAAAGAGATATATGTCGCCACTGGCGGCACTCTGCGCCTTGACGGGCTGGAAACAATCACCCTCACCCAGGCGAAGAAGTTCAAGAGTATCATGGCTGACGGCAGTGCGGGCCTTATCAACTACGGTGACGCTAAGCTCGTTGCGGGTGCCGATGATAAAACCGATGGCAACATTGTAAGCGATAAGATTGAAGGCACCAAAATAGTGGTGGCTGGCGAAAAAGTGGCATATGCCGCCGCGAGCGACAGCATTACCGTAGGCGGTGACTTCGGCGCTGATGCTCTTGTCGTTACGGGCAATGCCGGCGTTGTAGCAGTCAAGATTGATGGCGATACCACCCTGCTGGGTAATAGCGGCCAGTTAATCACCACCGTCGACAACAAAGAAGCCAATGTTACCGTGGCTGCCGGTAAAAATCTCAACCTCGGTTCCGCAGGTGTGGCGTCCAAGGGCGGCATACTGAATGGCAATGTAGCACTCAATGCGGGCTCTGTCCTTAATGTCGCTGCCGCCCAATACACGGTGAACAACATCGAAGGGAACAGTGGCAGTACAGGCAATGTGGAGATCAGCGCGGGCGGCGGCCTCACTGCGGACAATATCACTGCAACCAACGTTACCGCCACCGGCGGCAGCGTTACGGCGGACAAAATCACGGCCTCCAGCGTTACCGCCAATGGCGGCAGCGTTTCTGCTTCCGATATCACGGCCACCAGCGTTACCGCCAATGGCGGCAACCTTAAAGCCCAAAACCTTACCGTCAGCGACGACTCCAGCTTCACTGACGGCGCAAAGGTAAATGTGTCTACGCTGACCGGAGCTGCAAACAAAGCCATTTCGGTTGGCAACAAAACTGACACGGTGGGTGGCACGACCCTCACAGTGGGCGACCTGAATCTTAACGGCGGCAGCCTCCTTATCGACCCGGCCTGGAGCCAGGCCTCCAGCAACGTGGCCGTGGGCGCCTTTACAGATAGCGCGGCCCAGCCAGATCTCAGCATCAACGGCAACGTGGGTGTGGGCATGAACTCTATGGCTGCCATTGGCACCACCGACACAGGGTGGCTGACTGGTCAGGTAAACGACGCCACCAACGGAGCGGGCCTGACGCAAAATGGCGTCACCGCCGCCATGGGCCTCTACAGTGCTCAGGTGCTGGGCAGCGGACAAGCCATTGTTGTGGACGGCACAAAATCTACTGCGGACTTTAGCTCCTTCACTGGCAACACCGCCACCTTTGCCAACAACTCACTGCTCGTAGTCACAGCCGCAGCTACAAATGCTGCCGGAGCTCTGGACGGCGCAGTTACCGGCAAGACTCTACTTGCTGACAGCGCAAGACTGCGCATCACTGACGCCAAGGTGGGCCAAACCTACAAGGTTTTGGGCGCTAATCTGAAGGTGGACAACACTAGTTACGCAGACGGCGCAAACGGCACCGGTTGGACAGGTTCCAACTTCAGCACCGACTCCCGCATGATCACGGGCGCATTTGATGCCGCCACTGGTGAACTGACAACGGCGCTCAACTCCTCCGCCAATACCTTCCCCAAACTTGACGGCGAACTTGTGAAGGCGCTGGACAATGCCTACGCCGCCGACCAGGTGGGCCCGGGCCAAGTAAATTCCGACGTGAAGGGCGTGCGCTTCCTGTCCCGCGCCACCAACGACAACTTCATCGGCGCCAATGCCGACCTGGCCGCCAAGACCATTGAAAGCGCCTCGCGCATAGCTGTGGCTGGCGCAGTGCCGCAGATGGCCATGGCCGCCAATAACGCTGCGGGCGCTGCCATTACCCAGCGCACCAGCATTGCGCAGCCTGACGGCAACGGCCTTCAGTCCGTTTCGCTCAACAAGGGTGATGGCGTGAGCAATAAGGGCGCGGCCCTGTGGATCATGCCCCTGTACCAGAGCCAGAACGCCTGGGGCATGGAAGCCGGAAACTATGATCTCAAGTGGAACGGCAGCCTGGGCGGCATAGCCCTTGGCGGCGATTACACCTTTGATAATGCCCTGCGCGCGGGTATAGCCTTCAATATCGGCGGCGGTTACGCCGAGGGCGAGGGCGACCTGGCCAAAACAACCAACAGCTTCAACTTCTGGGGCCTTGGCGCATATACTGGCTGGGCCATGGAAAACTTCGGCGTAACCGCCGACGTCAACTTCACCAGCACCTACAACAAGGTGAAGCAGGAGCTGCCCGGGGCCATGCAGATGCACGACCTCAAGAGCGACATCACGGCATACGCCCTCAGCTCGGGCCTGCGCGCCGAATACAAGTTCAACACGCAGTATGTGGACATTATCCCCCACCTTGGCGTGCGCTACATGTACGTGAACACCGACTCCTATGATGTGAAGAGCAACGGCACCGCCATGCGCGGGGATGAAACAGAGCAGAACATCTGGACCTTCCCCATTGGCGTGACCTTCAGCAAGCAGGTTGAAACCAGCAACGGCTGGTATGTGAAGCCCAACCTTGACCTCGGCGTGCTCCCCGCCACCGGCGACATCGACGCCAAGAGCAAGGTTCGCTTTACCGGCACAGGAACCAAGGCCGAACTGGATACCCGTACCATGGACTATATGAGCTATACGGGTGGCCTGGGCCTTGATTTTGGCAACAACAACCTGTCGTTTGGCCTTAACTACAACATTCAGGCCTCTGAACACGCCACCTCACATGGCGTGTTCGGCACGGCCCGTTACGAGTTCTAGGGAAACGCTGATTTGCTTCGTTTGGCGGCGTTGCTTCACTTTTTTTGAAACAGTCGAGGACGGAAAAGTCCACTCCTGCTTCAAAAAAAGATCACGCCTTGCCAAACAAAACAACTACGCGTTTCCAAGAGGCTCTTTAATCAGTAGCGCAAAAACAGACCGGGAACATCCGGTGCGGGGCGGCGTACGCCGCCCCGCTTACATTTGCAAACAGCACAAGCCTCACACAGCTTGCGCGGCCGTTCGCGCCCTGCCCTTCCTGGGGTGCGGACGGCCTTTTCGTCAAGGTAGCGGTATGAAAAGACAAATTCGTTTTGCGGCCTTGGGGCTGCTCTGCATTTTTTTGACAGGATGTCTTAACTTCGATGACTCGCCCAAGGTCGGAGTGGTGGATGTAGACCGCATTTTGCGCGAATCCCGTGCGGCCCAGGCCGCAGTCAGACACATTGATGCCGTCCGCCAACGTCTGGACGCCGGATGGAACGAACTGCAAAAAATGTACGCCGCCTCGTTGCCAGCAGAGCGGGAACAGGCACTGGCACAGGGGCTGAACACCCTGCGCCGCCAGATGGCGCTGGAAGAAGCGGCGGCCAGACAGGTCGTCGTAAACCATATGCAGACTGAAGTAGCCCGCTGGCGTGAAAGCACCAAGGCGCAGATGGTGCTGCCCCGCAACGGGATGCTGGACGCCGCCCCTGGCACGGATATTACCGGAACCATCATGGATGCCATGAACCAGCACGACCCAGTTTTCTCCAGTCTGCCCACGGTGCATGTGGAAGGCAGCAGCAACGACACGGACAAAACCCCGGACGTTGCCGCGCCTTCCGGCAAACAGCCCCGGTCTGCGGTAACAGGGCCAGTGCCAGCAAAGCGATAGTTCCCGTTAAGAGCAACGAGTAGAAGAGCCCCTTTTTTCAGCAACTGAAAAAAGGGGCCTTGCAACACCTGAACAAATCTTACTTTCAGGGCAAAAGCACAGTTATTCCGCCGGGGCGGTTCCGCTTTCTTCTGCGGGCGCTTCGCTGTCCACGGGTTTAAGGCTGTCCATGTAAATCTGTTGCGGGCCATCGCCGCACTGCGGCACCTGAAGCCCCAGACGGGCCTGGGAATTGATGATAATGGGCCCGGCCATGTTGAGCACCGCAGCCTCTGGCTGCCCGGCAGGAATGGAAACAGTCACCAGAACGGCTGTTTCTTCCATATCCGCTATTTGCAGAAGCTGCTTTTCGGCCTCGCCCAGAGCGGGGGCATACGCGGTCTTGTCCATAAAGCTGTAGGGATCAGCCACCAGCAAGCCTACCACGGGGTTGCTTGTACTCTGCAAAATAAGCAGAGGAGCCTCGGGGCGGATTTGCAGCAGAATGAAATCTCTTTCATTTTCAAATCCGGCCAGACCGCGTGGAAAATGCACAACCTTTTCGGCATCGATACTACGCCGCCCGAGGCGGGTTTCGATCTCTATTTCTTTGTTTCGTGCCATAATTCAGCAGCCACCATGAGGTCGTTGTTACTGGTTTCAAGAGCGCGGCGGTTTTCTTCCACAACCCGCTTGTACACTTCTTCGCGGTAAACGGTGGTGTCGCCCGGCACTTCCAGGCCAAGCTTGACCTGTTTGCCCTGCATACCCAGAACGGTTATGCGTATGTTTTCGCCGAGATAAAGGCTTTCACCAGGGCGACGCGTCAGTATCAGCATAAGTGCTACCTATTATAAGTACTTGGCAAGGCTCATTTGCATAATCATCGATGAAGATTGAAGCACCGTCTGGTACGTCAACTGCTGCCGCGTGAGCTTGGCCAACAGATCCGTAAGATCGATGTCTTCTGTATAGCTCAATCGTTCCTCCTGGTCTACCTTCTGAAAACTCAGCACATCCTGCGCCAGACTGACGCGGTTTTCCAGACCGCCAATGCGGGCCACCTGACTGAGGATATTCTGCTGCGCCGTTTCAATGGCGGCCAGACTTTTCTGGCAGCCTTCCTGATTATTATTTTCGCAGTAAGCAATAAAGTCGCCTGCGATTTCAAACAGGTTGGCATTGCCCTCAATGGCGGGCTTGCCATCATAATAGCCGCCAAAAATATCCTTGCCCACGCTGTTCACGCCAATATACGTGCCCTTCATTATTTCCAGGTTCAGATTGGCGCGCGCGGGATGGATAAGCACCTGCGTGCCCTTGTCTATAATGGTGCTGCCCGCAGAGGAAGCGTCCATATCCATATAGCCGCCGGGCACAGGCAGGCGCACTTTGCCGCCGCCCGCAGTCTGCGCCGTGGCCGTAACCCAGGAGCTGCCGCTGTCCAGACTGTATGAATAGGTAAAAGGCGTGCCCGTGGTGGACAAATCCACACTGGGATCAGCGTCTATACGCACAAGCACGTTGTTGCCAAAAGCGCCGCTGGCCGATGTTTTCAGCCCGCTGGGGCCGCCCATGACGGTCATCTCCGGCGGGGGATCGTTGTCGTCGCCCTGGTACACGGCCGTGGGGCGGATGTACACGAGCGTACCGTTATTGGCCCCGGCCCCGAGACTTGTATCCGCAGCGGTGACGGCCATATTCTGCTTCATGGTGATGGTCACGCCGTCGGCCACCAGGGTATGGCTGCCTGCCGCCACGGTTTCGGTATTCCAGGTTGTGCCGCCGTCCTTGGACCAGCGGTAGTCCAGCGCGTCAACGCCCAGCGTGCCCGTGCTGGTAAACTGCACCATCATGGAGGTATTGCTCGCGCCCTCAATGGTGTAGTTTCCCGCGCTGATGTCACTGTTCCAGGTGGTGTCCCAACTGGTCAGGCCGAGGCTCTGCTCAAAGGCGTTCTGGTCATAGCGCTGCCCTGCAAAAATACTCTTGTCGTTGAACTGGGTATTGGACAGGTTGAGAATCTGACCAAAAATTTCCTTGGCTTCCGAAGCGATAAGCGTGCGCTGGTTGTCCGTGGTTCCTGTGGCGGCCTGCTCCATCAAGCTTTTGAGCTTGGTTATGGCTGTGCTCAGCTGCGTGCCAAGAACATCGTCCGCCAGCTTGAGCCACCCTTCGGCAGTATCGCAATTGGACTGGTACTGCTTGGTGTCGCTGATATCGTCCCTGGTCATGAGCACGCGATAGGTTCCTGCGGGATCATCGGAGGGACGGTTGATCTTCTTTTGCGTGGAGCCTTGCTCATTGCTTTCCATATATGCAGAAAGGCTCTTCTGCATCTGCCCAACTATGGTATTGTACATGGAGCTTTGTGTAACTCTGATGGCCATAACAGCTCCTATTGCTTGAGGCCAAGCAGGGTTTGCAGCATCTGGTCAGCGGTAGTGATAAGCTTGGCCGCCGCCGTATAGGAGTGCTGGTACTTTATGAGGTTGGACATTTCTTCGTCCAGATTCACCCCTGTTACGGAACTTACGCGGTCTCCGAGGTCCGTGGTCAGGGAGGTGTGATACTCCGAATTGGTTTTGGAGAGCCGCCTGTCCGCGCCCACTGTGGTTACCAGCGTGGCGTAGTATTCGCCGAGGCTCTGGTTGGACACGGTCTTCCAGGTGGTCGAAATGGTCACGTCCTTGGTGGCGAGCGCCCCGATGGCCGTTGCCGTTGATCCGTCGCCCTTGTTGGCCTGGCTCTGCCCGTTGACGGCCCCGGCCGCTATGAGGTTGACATTGGTGTGCAACTGGCTGTTGACGGCCATGTTGGACGCGTTGTCACCCGTAAAAAATGAATTGATGCCAAGCGCGGCCATAAGCCCCGTGCTGTCCACGCCCATGGCGAATTTGACGTTGCTGGCCGGATTGGACTCGATAAGCAGCTTGCCGTCCTGAATGCTGGCCTTGAGCATGTTGACGCCCGGCGCGCTGCTGTCGGGGAAGCTGCTGTTGATGACGTTGCACACGTCCTGAAGCGTATGCACGCTCGGGTCAAAATTCACCGTGCCGGGAGGCGTTATGGAACTGAAATCCAGCGAGTTTGTGCCGGAAGCCGTTGCCCGGAGATCGCCAGTGGTCTGGTCGTAAAAATAGATATTGAGATTGCCGCTCTGGAGCTTGTCGGCATACGGCAGGGTGGTCTGGGCCGAGCCAAGGGGCTGCTGGGCGCTCAGCACCTGCTGCGTGCCCTGGGCATAGGTCAGCAGTTCCGTACCGGTTCCCTGGCTGTGCAGGCGGTTTACTTCCCAGATAAGAGAAGAGGCCACGGCGTCCAGCTCATCAAGATAGCGGCCGCAGTTGTCGTCGCGCACGGTATAGTAGGCGGTCAGCTTGCCACCGGTGGCGCGGTTCTTGTTTTCCGAACCGTCAAGATAGGTCTGCGGCGTGATGTTCTGGGGGCCGCGTGTGGGCTCTATCCAGTACAGGCCGTTCTTGGGCATGATGTCGAACTTGTCGCCAGCCGTGAAATTGTTCGTTTCGGAGAAGGATATCTTGAGATCCTTGACCTTTACGGGGTCTACCTTACCATCGCCGTCAACGTCGGTGATGTCATAGTGCAGTTCTTTGCCGTTCTCGTCACGCAGCCACGTTTTGCCGCCGTCCAGAGAAACGCGAAAGCTCGGCGGCGGCGTGTCGCCGACGTTGCCGCCGTTAAGAATTTCAACGGTGTATTCGTGGCTGTCGGAACCCTGAAACTCCACGTTGCCCGTATACGCCGAGCCAGCCGTAAGATTGCTTTCGGCGCGCGGCCCCATGACCTTGAGTTCATTGACGCTCTGCCCCTGCACCAGCGGCTGCCCGGTGGTGAGTTGCACGGTGAAGTTGCCCTTGCCGTTGTCGATGGTTTCCACATCCACAAGTGTGGCCAGCTCGCGCACCATCTGGTCGCGCTGGTCAAGCAGGGCATTGGGATTGCTCACGCCGTCAACGGTATTGGTCGTGATCTGCCTGTTAAGGTCGGCAATGCCCTTGGCCAGGGTGTTGATACGGTCCACCGACTGGTTGATGGACACGTCCATTTCGCTCTGAATGGCCTTGAGGCTTGCTGTTGTGCTGCTGAACATGTCGCTCAGATTGTCGGCACTGGAAAGCAGGCTCTGACGATAGGCATTATCGTCCGGAAGCTTGGTAAGATCTTGCCACCCCTTGAAAAAAGCGCTCATGGACGAGCTTATGCCCGACCGGTTGGACTCGTTGAACAGGTTTTCAACCGAACTGAGCACAGTATCCTGCTCTGTCCAGCGGGAAGAATTGGTGGACTGCCTCACATAGGATCGCTCAAGAAAAGCGTCGAAAAAGCGCAGTATCTGCTGGGCGTTGACGCCCATGCTCTCGCCGCCGGGCTTGGAGATAATGGTGCCCGCGTCGCGCTGATCCACATAGCGACGGGTATAGCCCGCGGTGTCGGCATTGGCTATGTTGCTGCCAGTGACCGATATCCATGCCTGGGACGCATTGAGCGCCGTTTGCCCCATGTTAAGCAGACCGCTAAGCATGACTTAGAGCCTCCCTGAAATAAGCGCGGCTTCGGGATGGCCGTGAGGGCGCATACCGCCCCGGC
>Ga0265295_1003777_pt1 | contig 21390 bp, 22 predicted proteins | sample Munlansysbiofilm_FD_192503 | JGI IMG/M metagenome (GOLD analysis project Ga0265295, IMG submission 192503) | Leachate microbial communities from a municipal landfill in Southern Ontario, Canada - Methane capture system biofilm | ecosystem: Engineered > Solid waste > Landfill > Unclassified ...
TAGTTCAATTATATTATACAACATTAAAGCAAAACAAAAAAGTCACAATTTTTTTAAATTAAAAAACATCGACTATTCGTCAATGTTTTTGTCTTCTTCATTTAATTCTGGCAAAGCTTGAAAAGTATCTAAAACCGCTTTTTCTATCATAGCCCTTGTATCACTGTTAATAGGGTGGGCGACATCTTTGTAATCTCCACTTGGCATTTTGCGACTTGGCATCGCGACAAATAAACCATTTTTCCCCTCAATGATCCTTAATTCATGAACGACAAAGCAGTTATCAATAGTTATGGCAGCTACACCCACTAATCGATTGTCGCCGTTGATTCTTTTCGCACGTACCTCAGTTATCTTCACACTACCACCTCTTTGGCAAATTATATCATGTTTATTTTTGATAATTCAATAGGGTAGGCGAAAAATCTATAAAAAATTGTGCATTTTAATTAGATACTTATCATTGTAGCGACTGATAAAGTCGCTGACGTCTTCATTTTTATCCAAAATTTTGATAAAACTTGATCCAGAGCCAGTCATTACAAGACCAATAGAACCCAATTCAGCAACTAGATTATTTTTGAAATTCTCCATGAAATCAAAATTTTTGATTACTATTTCTTCTAAAGAGTTATGAACATTTTCTTTAATTGCTTTAATGTCATTATGTTCACAATAAACTTTTAAATCGTTAATATCTTTGATTTTGACGGTTGATTTGTCAGCTAAATCGAATACTTCTTTTGTACTGATGAATTCTCTTGGATTTATTAACAATATTTTGTAATCAGATAAATCAAGATCAAAATCTTCTATTTCTTCACCGATGCTATAAACAAATGCTGCAGTATCAAAAAGACAATATGGAATATCTGCGCCAAAAATAACGCCAATGTCTATCATCTCTTTGATAGAAAGATTTAATTTATACATTTTGTTTATTCCTTTAATAACCGCAGCACTATCGGCTGAATTACCAGCTAATCCGGCTCCGAAAGGAATGTTTTTGGTTATTTTTATCTCCAAACCGGTTTTTATATTGTAATTCCTTAACATATGTTTTGCGACTTGTAAAACGATGTTGTCTTGGTTAGATAGAAATAAATCATCAGATTTTATTATCACTGTATTAGGGCAATCTATTTCGCCGAATTCAAGCATATCATATAGGTCAATTTTTGCATTAAGCATTTCTAAGTCATGATATCCGTCTTTGCGTTTATCAAGTACATTTAAAAATAAATTTACCTTCGCATATGCTTTTTCAATAATCATTACTCAACCAACTCTTTTCTTAAGTTTAATGTTTGTTTCTTCAATAAAATTCTCCAACCGATAAAACTAACTAATGCCGCACCGATAGACCCAACAATCAAGTCTAGCATTGTATCCATTAAACCATAAGGTTGCGGATAAACCAAACTATCATTTACCCATTGATATCTTTGCATATTTCTTGAGGTTTCATTATTGATGTTATAGGCTATTGTATCCACTGAAAACTCATAAAATTCCCATACAACTAAAAGAGTTATGGAAAAACAAAAAGCAAAAATACTAAGCAGTCCTGGACTTAGCTTGACAGCATCATTTTTTGATAAATTATATGAGTGAATAATTTCATATGCTATAACTGAAATTATAATACCGCTTAATGTGTGTAAAAACTTATCATAACCCTTTACTGATTCTAAAAATCCATGAATATTACCTAAAATTATCGCCCCAAACAAGAAAGACAAAACAATTATTTCTAAGTAATTAGGAATATCGACTTTGAATCGAGATTCAATAAGCCAAGGTAAGGAAAATAATATTATTCCCAAAAATCCTAAGAAAATGTTTGATATAGCGGCATCTCTTTGTTCTGATGAAGTCGCAAACCCAGCACTTAAACTAGCTATTATTATTTCCAAAATAAGTACAGCTAAAAAAATGATGTAGACAATTTTTGGTGAATCTAATCTTTTGATCTTTTTCATAAAAACCTCCTGAGCATAAATTAATTATACCATTTTTGGCGGTTTTTAGGAACTAAATCATGAAACTTTCATTAGATAATTACCAAATTGACTACATCATCAGCGGGAATCTTTTCATACGTTGTTAAGATTACGGCTTTGTTGACAAAATCTACTTTTTTTATTTGTCCATATGTGGTTTTAACATACCCTTCACAATAGTACTGCAGTTCTACTTCTTTATGATTATTCATAGCTTCTTGCAAGTTTAAATTTAAGAGCTCATAATCATCATCACTTAGGATAGGTTTGGCTTTTTTTCCTAATCGATGTTGCAACTCTTTAAGCATTGAGTGATAACCGCTCAAAGCGTCAAATGCAGCCCACTTGATGATGCCTCTATCGATATAAGCGCTAGGCATTGTGGCCACCTATCATTTCATTCCGCGACTTGATCGTCGAAGCTTTTAATTCGCTAGAAGCACGATTAATGCTGTTTTTGCCAAACCTTTCTTTTATTTCGTCCACAGCGTGGAAGACTTGTTTTTCTTTCATTACCGTTTCGATATCTTCAAATAAATTCACTTGATAATCACGATCGTCAATCAAACCCGTAGCCGCAACTCTAACAACTCTGATGGGCGAATCGTTGTAAAACTTATTCATTATTTTTAAGCATAGTTGAAAAACATGTGATTCGTTGCTTGAAGGTTGAGTAAGCTGCATTTGCCTTGCAAAACCACCTCCAACGTCCTTGCTGTAACCTAAAGCAAAATGAATTGTCGAAGCTTTTTTCTTGCTGACTCTTAACCTACGACAAACGTCATCGACCATTTCTCTAATAATTTGGTATATTTCCGGTTTATAATAATCTTCAAATAAAGTTTGTCCGATACCATAACTTTTGCTTGCAGGTTTCAATCTTAATTTTTCTTGTATTAAGCTCATGTCGATTCCATGAGTATGATAATATAATTCTTCGCCAATAACTCCAAATTTCTTCTTCAATTTTTTTACGTCATAATTAGCGATATCGCCGATTGTTTGAATACCTAAAGCATTGAGGTTTCTTTCTGTGTTTCTTCCGATACCCCACATTTTGGACAAGGGTTTGATTGGCCATAGTTTAGTTGGCAAATCATCATAACTCCACTTAGCGATAAAATCCGGAGAATGCTTACTTTCAATATCCAAAGCCAACTTAGCTATTAGCATGTTAGGGCCTACTCCACATGTGGAGTATATTTTGGTTTGATCGTAAATTGCATTCATAATGGTTTTGGCTAACTCATAGTCAGTCTTTTTATAATATTGTAAATATTCCGTAACATCCAAAAATACTTCATCTACAGAATAAACATACAAGTCTTCTTCAGAAACAAACTGTAAATAAATTTCAATGATTTTTGTAGAGTATTCCAGATATCTTTCCATTCGTGGCTTACGATAGATGATATCAATATTTTTAGGCAGTTCATAGATTCGACATCTATTAGGAACACCCAAGCTCTTCATATATGGAGTTACGGCCAAAACTATGGATCCGCCCCCTCTTGACTTATCGGCTACAACCATAGGTGTTTTGAAGGGATCTAGCCCAGAAATAGCGCATTCTACCGATGCGTAGAAACTTTTTAAGTCGATACAAAGTATGTTTTTATGTAATCTATATTCTTCCATTAGGCATCCCTCCTTACAATATTATTATACATTTTCCAATAGTAAAAAACTATGGTTTTTAAGAGAATATCTCTATAAAAAATTTAAATTTTATATGTTTAAAAAAGGCAAGAACAAAAATAATTCTAACGAATTATACTTTTAAAACGATCACTTACTAAACAAGCAAGTGCGCTTAGGCGTGTTCCAACCTCTAGTCCCTATCCATTTGGCTTCGGGGTTACCTTTTCTAATTATGTTTAATGCGGCGTTTAAGTCCGCATTTATCAAGATTTTATCTTTACTTAGATATAATCCTCGTTTGATTCTTCTACCACTAAAACTCTCTTGATAACTTAATTCATCTTTATCAATGTAAGATGCTTTTGAAGTGTATGATTCATTGATTACTATGGTTTCAATTTTCTCTTGTTCAGCTAAATAAATAATTCTATCCTTAAGTCTTGATATCGGAATTGACTTTGACCATTGATTGTATTGATCATTCAAAGTTATATCTTTGAAACCTTCATTATAACCGATAATAATCTTACCCACATCATTTGTTACTGCTCGTTCAATGATTAGTTTAGCTGCTTTGTTAATCGCGTATATCATCTGATTGTTTCTCTTCTCTATCAATGAAATCATCTTTTTAGTCAAGACTTTTTGATTTGGTCTTTTACTGGCTAATAAACTTATACGTTTATGATAATATTGATTCAGACTCTTTAGTTTTAATCCGTCTATTAACAGGTTATTACCATTACTTACTGCACAAGTCGCTAGATTATTATAACCAAAATCAATTCCCATGGTTTCTGTTCTTCTGTTTTCTTGCATTTCGTTTTTTTCTTCATCAATATATGTATGAATCACTTCAATGTATTTGCCATCATATTTTGGTTTGATGGTTATCTCTTTTATTTGTTTATTTGTTATACATCTTGGTGTTTCAATTTCTAGTTTTAATGATTCCATTACATCTAGCTCAATAACTTGTTTGTCTAAGCAATTCTTTGTTTCTTCAACGTACTTACTCACTCTCTTAATAAAGTTGCTTCTTGGTAATACATAATAGTTCTGATTAGGTTTATATACCATTCTGTCAAATATTGGGTAATGTCCATCTTTTTTTAAGTATCTCGGTAGTCTTACTTTATGATAAGCTCTACTTCTCAATGAACCAAAGAATGCTTTCATAGCTTCATCAACTTTTCTAATGACTGCTTGAGCTTGTTGGGTATTTAATATCCGATAATTATCACTATTACTACTAAGTAATTTATAATTTGAATTATAATCTAAGTAAGTATTTGTTTCAAAATAATGTTGTCTTACATTATATAACGCTTCATTGTATAGATTCTTTGAAGTATGCATTAACATTAACAGAAATGTTCTTTGATTCTTGTTTAGATATAGTTTAGATTTAATCGCTTTATACTTCACAATTCTTCCTCCTTTCCTCATTAATTTTTTATCTAAATTATACCATTTTTTTGTTATTATTGAACATTATACCTAGTATTTCTTATATATAATATAACTATTGAAAATGCAATTTCCTATTATATAAAAAAAGTAAGATTTGTTATTAATCTTACTTGTTTTTAATGAATTTAATTTCGATTTCTTTATTATATGTTTGTTTGTTGACTCTTTCGATTAAATCCAAAACTTTTTCTTTAATCAAGTCTCGGGTTTTTTCAAAATCACTTTTAGGTCCGCCACTTGGATCATCTAAACCCCAGTCTTCACGAATTTCACAAGGGATGAAAGGACATTCAACACCACAACCCATAGTGATTAATATATCTAATTCATTAGGGATTTCGTCCAAAAGCTTACTACGGGAATAACTCATATCTATACCCAAATCTTGCATCACTTCTAAAGCCATCGGCTTTGGATGAGGATATTTTTCAGTCCCTGCCGAATAAACTTCAAAACTGCCGTCATTATAATGATTTAAAAATCCTTCGGCCATTATGCTTCTACAACTGTTATGCGTACATACAAAAGCTACTTTCATTATTTACCCCTCACAAAACTTTGATTTCTGTTTTTGGAATGAATATAAGTACTTCTGTACCCATATCTTCTTCACTCGATAAGTCTATATGCCCATTATAGTTTAAAATAATATGTTTGACTATCGAAAGTCCTAAGCCAGTTCCACCTGTAGATTTACTTCGAGCTTTATCTACACGATAAAATCGTTCAAAAACACGATTAATATCATTTTTTGGAATACCAATTCCATCATCTTTTACACTTATTATAAAATCGTTGTTCTCAGTATATGTCTTAACCCAAACATTGCCCTGTTTTTTCCCATACTTGATTGCGTTTTCAAGTAGGTTTTTAAAGATTTGATATATTTCCTCAAATCCAATGAAAATGTTTGTTTCTTCAGATTCAATATGAATCTCAATACCTTTTTCTTTGACTAATACATCTAAGTTTTTGACTACTTCATCAATAACTTTTTTAGGATTGATTAATTGTTTTTGAGTTTCTTGCTTTTGTGTTTCATATTCTGATAAAACCAACATATCCATAACTAAGTTATTCATTCTTTTTGCTTCAGATCCAATTCGATTGATTAAATCTGTTTTTGTTTCTTCGTCTTTAACAATTCCTTGTGAGATTAAATCTGTTGAACCGATTATTGTGGTTAGTGGAGATTTTAGTTCATGAGATGCATTAACAAAGAAATCTCGTTTTAAAATTTCCGTATTTCTAATTTGTGTAATATCAGAATAAATCAATATTACACTAGATTCATAACTCCAGTCTTGTTTGGAATAAATTAAAGATATCGAATAGTATTTCTCGCCTATTTTTGTAATATAGTTTCTTGCTTTTTTTAGTTCATATATTTCTTGAACAATTTTCTGTAATTCATCATCACGAATTAAGTAACGGAAATCTTTATTGATATTATAGTCAATGTTGAAATTATAAAGATTTTTTAGATATGAATTGATTAAAACTATTTTTGCGTTTTCGTCTAAAACGCAAATTCCTTGATTCATGTGATTTAATAAAAAATCCAATTTTTGTTTCTCGGTTTTTAAAGAAAAGATTGTTGAAGAAATAGTTTTATTAATGTCATTAATTTCCGATAATAGTCGATTAATTTCATCATACTTGACGATTGGTAAAACTTCTTGATACTCACCTGAGTTAACGTTGTTTAAGATATGTCTGATATCTTCTAACGGTTTAAGGCTTTGCTTAATTAAGTAAGAACTAGATAGGATTGACAAAGTAATTATAATCGCTCCAATGAAAAAAGACAGAGCAATAAAATCATTAACAAACCCTAGAACCGAAGTTATAGGTATCGCAACACGAAGATAAGATCCATCAGACAATTCCTCAGCCAAATACATCATGTCTATATTTAATGTGTCAGAATGTCTAATATAAGTTTCGCCGATGTATTGAATTTCAGGTCTATTTAAATGATTATCTAAATTGTCTGAAGAACTATCGGCCAAAACTACACCATCAGAATCAATAAATGTTATTCTGAGATAACTATCAAGTTCGCTGTATTTTTCAATGATTTGTGTTTCAGTTAAGCTATCGGTATCGGTATTAACAATTGTTAAATATTTTTCTAAATTCAGCTCGGTAATCTTATTGATTGTATCTTTTACTATCAGTGATGCGCCAATAGTAAAAATAACTAATGCTATTAAAATCAATAAAAAGAACTGTAAACTAATTTTCCTTTTCATAGAACAAATTTATACCCTACTCCACGTATGGTTTCTATTGTCGGTTCGATAATCCCGGCATTCTTTAGTTTTTTTCTAAGTTCTTTGATATGAACGTCTAACGTTCTCGTCTCACCAAAGAAATCATATCCCCATACGTTATTTAAAATCTCATCTCTTGTTATTAGTTTATCCTTTTTTTGCATCAAATATTCTAAAAGTTCAAACTGTTTCTTCGTAAATCTTATAATTTTATTATCATAGTTAGCTGAGTATTCTTTTTTATTAATTGACAACCCGTTAATACTAATGGAATCTTCTTCAAGCAACTCAATATTTCTTCTTAAAAGCGCTTTAACTCTTGAAACCAATTCTAATACTCCAAAAGGTTTTATTAAGTAATCATCAGCTCCGGTATCTAATCCGATAACCTTGTCAATTTCTGATGTTTTGGCGGAGATTACCATTATTGGAATGTTTTTTAACTTATGTTGTTTTTTTATTTTTTTAATTATCTCTATTCCATCCATATCAGGTAACATAATATCCAGCAGAAATAGATCTGGCATTGATTTTTCCAATTGATTGAATAAGTCATGAGCATTACTAAAACACACAATCTCAAATTGTGTATTCTGTAAAGCTATTCTTATGACATTTTGAATATTTAAATCGTCTTCTACTGAATAAATTATCGGTTTACCCATCTTTACCTCAATTTCTATGATGTCCTAAAATAGAAAAAATTACCCATTCAGCAATATTTACTGCATGATCACCAATTCTTTCTAAATATTTAGCTACCATCATTAGATAAATAGCATAATCTGCATCAATATTATTTTGTCTAATTGCATCAGCAACGCTTTTTTGTACTTCAGTAAAGTAATCATCTACAATGTCATCAGATTCAATGACTTTTAAAGCGATATTTTGATCTTGGTTTACAAATGATTCTAAAGCCATTTTTATCATTTCTTCACTAGCGTCAGCCATTTTGTGAACTTGCTTAACCACAAAAGGCTTATTGTTTTTTTCCATGAAGATTGTTAACTTGGAGATGTCTGCAGCATGATCGCCTATTCTTTCCAAATCAGTAATCATTTTTAGTACCGAAGTGATTAAACGCAAATCCTTTGCGACAGGTTGTTCTCTAAGAATAATTCTCATGCATTCTCTTTCAATATCATATTCTAATTGATTTACCAATTTATCGTCTTTAATGATTTTATCTGCCAAATCAACGTTCATATCTATAAATGAGTGGAGAGATGAGTGAATATTTTTTATTACTAAATCTCCCATTTTTATTAAACTTAATTTTAATTCTTCCAATTCCTTATCGAATTGTGTCCTAAAAGTCATATAGTCCCCCCATTTTAGATTATATCTAAATTACTATTTTTATTCAATATATCAACCAAAACGACCGGTAATATAATCTTCTGTTTTTCCGTTTGCGGGTGTTGTGAAAATAATATCCGTGGTATTGTATTCTATTAACTCTCCCATATGGAAGAAAGCTGTGTTGTCAGAGATTCTTGCGGCTTGTTGCATGGAGTGAGTTACTATAACAATAGCATAATTCTCTTTTAAGTCGTTAATTAATTGCTCAATTTTTAAAGTGGCTATTGGATCTAAGGCACTAGTTGGTTCATCCATTAGAATGACTTCAGGCTCCATGGCTATTGCTCTAGCTATACATAACCTTTGTTGCTGCCCTCCAGATAAACTCATAGCATTTTCTTTCAAACGGTTCTTTACTTCTTCCCACAAAGCAGCTTTTTTTAGTGATGTTTCAACTATCTTAGTCAGCTCAGTTTTGTCTTTAACGCCTTGGCATCTTGGTCCATAAGCGATGTTATCAAAAATAGACATCGGAAAAGGATTTGGCTTTTGAAATACCATTCCAACTTTGGTTCTTAAAGAAATGACATTGTAGTTTTTCTCATATACATTATTATCATGATATAAAACTTCTCCGTCTATTTTACAATCGTCGATCAAATCATTCATTCTGTTCAAACATCTAAGGAATGTTGATTTTCCACAACCAGAAGGTCCAATTAGCGCTGTAACTTTATTTTTTTCTACATCAAGCGAGATGTTTTTTAAAGCTTGAAAATCTCCGTAATGTAAATTTAGATTTTGAATTGTAAAAACATTATTCATAAACTATCTCCTTATGCTCTCTTTAAATATTTTTTTGATAATAACTTAACTGAAATGTTTAGTATCAAAACAATAAATAAGATAATGATTGATATTGTACTTGCAAGTTCAATATTAGCTGGTTCGTCTGTTAATAAAGACCAGATATGGACTGCTAGTGTAGTCGACTTTCCAAAGATTGATATATCATCTTTGATTGTTGTTCCAATAGCGAAAATCAAAGCTGCACTTTCGCCGATTACTCTACCGATCGCTAATAATGTTGCTGTTAAAATACCGGGTAATGCTGATGGTAAAACCACTTTAAATGTTGTTTGACTGTTGTTAGCACCTAAGGCTAAAGAGGCAAATCTAAAGTCATCTGGAATTACTTTTAAGGATTCTTCTGTTGATCTTATAATTATCGGTAGAAGAATTACTGCTAAAGTGAGACTACCCGAAATCAAGTTAGCGCTGGTTGCGGGTGTATACCTAGTTGTTAAAGGTACGAAAACAGCTAATCCCATCAAACCGAATATGATACTAGGAACTCCTGTAAGCATTTCAATCATACTTCTGATTACTCTTGTTAAACGATTCTTTTTTGCGAATTCATTGAGATATATGGCAGAAAATATCCCTATTGGCAAAGCAATTATAAGCGTCAATCCTATAGTATATAGAGTAGTTATTAATGATCCTCTGATTCCTCCGCCTAAAGAAGAAAAAACTATTTCTCTAAACTGGTTTTCGGCATCCAGCTCATTAATCATGTATTCTGCACCATAGATGCTTAACGCTGATGGTTTATTATCAAATTTGACTGAACTTATAATATTCTCTACTTCGATTTTAAATTCAGTATTTTCTAAATTATTCTTGTCATACATTGTATATAAAGGCGAGTCTTCAGCTATAAATACTACCTCAATAATCGGTTTCCCTTCTCGATCAAGTCCGTCTCTTAAAGCAATGCCCCACTTTTCGGAATATATGTCGCCACTATCTAATTCATTTGGTCTTGGAGTGTTGGAGAAAGTTACAATTTCATCAATTCCACCATTATAGAACTGGGCATGGTAGTCATTTGTAATTAAATCCAAATTTATGAGTCCTACTCCATTCCTTATTACGAAAACAACAATCAAAGATAAAATCAATACACCTATAGAAGCGGAAATATAAGTTACTGTTTGTAGTAATTTATCAAATCTTTTTCTTTTATTTGACATTTACATTACCCACTTTCCTTTTGACATAGTTTAAAAGTGTATTTGTTATAAGTATCACTATCATCAAAACGATACCGACACTAAATCTGATATCATAATCTAGTCCTATTGTTTCTTTTAGACCTTGCAACATAGTTGAAGTCAATGTCGATGTCGTTTGGAAGATTCCAAACGAAGGTCCGTTCTGAGCGTTACCGGCAACCAAACTAACCGCAGTCGCTTCCCCTAAAGCTCTACCGATTCCTAAGATAGCGGCAGAAAAAATACCTGATTTCGCACTTGTTAAGATAACTTTGAAATGCGTTTGCGTTTTAGTGGCTCCAAGAGCTAGTGAACCGTGCTCAATATCTTTTCCAACGCTTCTTATTGCGACTTCTGATAAAGCTGTTATAGTTGGTAAAATCATTAACGATAAAACAATAACTGTCGCTAAAACAGAGTTGCCTCCTGGCGATTGAATTCCTAATGTTTTAGCAAAATTATAAACAAAGGGAAGTATTACTCCAGCGCCAAACAAGCCGTAAACAATTGAAGGAATAGCTGCTAAAAGTTCAATTACTGTTCGCATGATAGAACTTAATTTTGTTGGAGCTATTTTTGCGATAAACAAAGCTGTTAAAACACCTATAGGCATTGAAATTAAAAGCGATAGTATAGCCACATATATCGTATTAATAATTATGAAACCGACACTATAGAGAGTAGATTGGAAAGTTGTTCCCGTTAACCAAACCCTTCCGGTTAAAAATCTGAAAAGATTTACCGCTCCTAATCCATCATTATCTGTCACAAAAGGTTTTATCCCTTCTCTTGCGATGAATATGATAATGATAATGATAAAAGATCCTGAAACTATCGTTGATATCATAAAGATTAATCTTACTAAAAAATCAACTATTTCTTTTTTGCTATTAAAATGTAATTTGTTTTTTATCTCCTGAATCCATTTTTTTGTTTTGTTCATGTTAAACTCCTAGACGCAAGAAAAGCCCATTAATTTTATAGGGCCTTTCAAGTATTTAAATAAAAGGAAGAAACTTGTTAACCTATTAATTGATCCCAAGTAGTGTATTCTCCGCTATAAATTTTCTTTAAATCTTCAGCAGTTACATTAGTAACTTCGTTGTTTAAATGAACTATAGCAACTATTGCATCCCAAGCTAATTGTCCTTGCGTTCCATCAGACCCTAATTCTGAATCTTTGAAAGGTCTTGAAGCAAAACCAACATGTTTGTAATTAACTCCGTCTTTTTCTGATCCTTGTGTACGTTTGAATCCGTCTGATGAACCAGTATGATCATGTTCTGGTGTGAAATTACCACATTTTGGCGCAAACGCTTCGGTTAAAGCTAAAGCTATTTTTTCAATCGAATCAGATCCGCCAAACTTAATTGTTACACCGCTATTGTCTAAACTACATACTTCATAATCATCTTTAATTTCATCCCATGTAGATGTTGATGTTAGAGGAATAGCCCCTTCATTGGTAATGATATCCGCTCCATCTGAAGTGTGAAGAAAAGCTATAAAAGCTAATGTAATTTCTTTTTCTGTATCATTAGCAAAGTCGTCTAATGATCTAATAACATAATTAAAAGGTCTTTTTAATCCGTAAGTATTGTTGACAACGTTAGCTACAGTTGGATCTACTCCGTCAAATTGTAGTCCTTTAATTTCATCATTTAAACTTGCTAAAGATACATATCCAATGCCATACTCATCTGTTTTCATTGAAGTAAGGATACCTGTATTATCTTTAATCACATAACCTTCTGCTAGTAAGCTGTTATCTTCAGCTGCTTCAGAAAATCCGATTCCTTCCATAAAACCGGCTCTAGTTCCACTTGATGTATCTCTTGTATAAAGAGTAATATTCTTTGATGAATCCCAATCGTCACTAGAACTACAAGCTACTAGTGAACCTGATAATAATACTAATAATAATAAAATGATTTTTTTCATGATCTTCTCCTTTTTTGTGAAATATCGATTATATTTTATTGCTTTTTGTAAAAATCTATCACCTTCAAAAAGTAAACTTATGTAAAATAAATGTAAAAAAAGGGGCTGTAAATAAACAGTCTTAGTAATAAAAGCTAACAAAAATGCAAAACCGGACCCAAAAGGGACCGGTTTTTTGGTATAATATAAGTATGACAAATACAATAATATACCAAGAAAATTATACAACAAAACAATTGGTATTACCACTAGATTTAGGAATAAAAATTTCTAATGATTCAGAGGTATATACCTATCTTGAACTCATGAAAGGAATAGAGTTAGAAAAATACTTCGGTAGGGAAAGCAATATCGGACGATTACCGAAAAACAGAGTCAAGATAATGAATGCCATATTATTTGGCTATATGATTGGTTATAGAAGTACAAGAAGGCTTGAAGAAGCATGTAAAAACGATATTAGATTCATGTATTTGATAGAGGGGATGAATTCTCCATCACATACATTAATCAATAATGTGATGAACGAAATCAAAGACAAACTTGATTCGTTATTACTTGAGATAAATCAAGAAATAATGAAGCGAGAAGATATCGAGACAGATAAATTATATATCGATGGGACAAAGATCGAAGCGGATGCGAACAAATACACATTCAAATGGAAGAAATCGATATTAAAGTTTCGCGAAAAATTATACATAAAAATAACGAAAACACTACCAGAGTTAAACGAACTATTCAAAAGTAATGGATATAAAGAAATTATAGAGAAAAATAAATACAAAGCTAAAGAAGTTAAAAAGATAGTGAATCGGTTAGCGGGACTAATCGATTGTTTAGGTATAAAATGTGTATATGGTAAAGGACAACGAAAAGACCCAATACAGAGGCTTTATGAAGATTTCGAAGGATACTATAGTAAGTTACAGGAATATACGGAAGACTTAAAAATAATAGGACCTAACCGAAATAGTTATGCAAAAACAGATCATGACGCAACCTTTATGCATATGAAGGAAGATTATATGAGAAATGCACAACTAAAGCCAGGATATAATGTACAAATAGGTGTTAGTAATGAATACATTATGGTGATAGATGCATATCAAAACGGAGCGGATCATAAAACGTTTAAGCCAATACTTGAAAAATACAATATCATGTATAATAACTATCCAAAATATCCAGTCGCAGATGCAGGATATGGAAGTTATGATAATTACAGTTATTGTCTTGAAAAAAACATGGGTTTATATCAAAAATATGGATTATGGGCACAAGAAAGAGACCCTCAGTTTAAAAAGCAGATATATAAAAAAGAAAATTTTAAACAAGATAGAGAAGGCAATTATATTTGTCCTAATAATAAGAAATTCATAAAACAATACGATTATGAAAGTAACTATATAGAATATCCACATACTAAAACAAAATATGAATGTTTCTATTGCGACAAATGTCGCAAAAAAACCAAATGTACAACAGCTACTGGCAACAGAACGATATCGGTCTTAAACGGATATCAAAAAATGAAAGATAAAGTGATTGAGAACCTAGACTCTGAACTTGGCATTGAACTTAGAGTACAACGTTCCATACAAGTTGAAGGAGCATTTGGGATTATCAAAGAAGACATGAAATTCCGTCGTTTTTCAAGAACTATGTTTTCTGGCATTAAACTCGAGCTAAATTTAATAGCTATAGGTTATAACCTAAAAAAATATCATAATAAGAAATTCCGATCGATTAATTAAAACTGAATAAGCTATATTAAATTCAACTTCTTTAGGGAAGTGTATTTCTGTATACGCAAAAAGGCACTGTAGTGTGCCTTTTTTGTTTGATTTAAAAGAAAGAACCTGTGGTTTTTAAAAATCTTCTCAGATTTCTAATTCTTTACAGGCCCTTTTTTATTTTATATTAGATATTATCTTTTATCATATTTTGCAAAAGGATCATCGCTATCGTCCTTTTTCAATTCTTCCTGTTTTTCTTTAGACATTACAACACTTTTAGGTTCAACCACTATTGCAAAAATCAAGTATAATAATACCCCTGAACCACCTAATAATACAGCAGCTAACCATAGGACTCTTACTAATGTTACATCAAGATCTAGATAATCTGCTAATCCCGAACAAACGCCGAAGATTTTCTTGTTTTCCGTATCTCGATAAAGTTTTCTTTCCCTCACGAAGACTTACCTCCTAACTCTTTTTCTTTTTTGAAAACCTGATTATAAATATAATCAACGTTCATGCTATAAAAACTTAAATCAAATAAGCTTTCTATTGTGTCATTATCTAATATATCTTTTATCGTTTGATTATTAATCACCAAACTTTTGAACTCTATACCCTTTTCATAAGCATCATTGGCTAATGTTTGAACTAAATCATAAGCCTTTTCTCTTGAAAATCCACGATCAATCAATTTTGTCAAAATGCGTTGCGAGAAAATAATTCCGTTAGTTTTATATATGTTTTTAATCATATTTTCTTTATATACGACAAGATTCTCAATAACGTTCAAATACCGGTTAAACATATAGTCAACTAAAGTGGTCGCATCAGGCAAAATAATTCTTTCAACTGAGGAGTGACTTATGTCTCTTTCGTGCCATAGAGGTATATTTTCATAAGCAGATACCATATAACCTCTTAAAACCCTTGTTATACCAGTAATATTTTCACTCACTATCGGATTCTTTTTGTGTGGCATAGCGGAAGATCCTTTTTGGTTTTTTGAGAAAGGTTCTCTTACTTCATTAACTTCGGTTCTTTGAAGATGTCTGATTTCTAAAGCAATCTTTTCTAAGGTAGATGCCAGCAAAACCAAGGTACTGATATAAAAGGCGTGTCTGTCTCTTTGCAGTGTTTGGGTAGATATATTTACTGTTTTTAAACCTAACTTATCGCAAATAAACTTTTCAACGGTAATTTCTGTGAACGCATAGTTTCCTACGGCTCCACTTATCTTTCCGACTTCTATTTCCTCACAAGCTTTTAAATATCTTTGATAATTTCTTAATAACTCATCATACCATAAAGCAAACTTCAAACCAAAAACTGTTATATCAGCGTGAATGCCATGAGTTCTTCCGATACAATAAGTATATTTATATTCATAGGCTTGTTTTTTGAGCGCTTTTAAGAAAGATAAGATATCTTTTTTAATAGTATCATTAGCTTGTTTTAAAATATAACCATTAGCTGTATCAACCACATCTGTCGATGTTAATCCGTAATGAATGAAACGTTTTTCTGGACCTAAAAATTCAGATACGCATCTAGTAAAAGCTATAACATCATGTTTCGTTTCTAATTCAATTTCTTTAACTCGTTTAAGGTCATAATTTGCATTATTCTTTATTAATTCCAAATCATCAGAATTAACTATACCGATTTTTTCTAACGCTTCAGCATTTAAGACTTCTATTTTTAAAAATGTATCAAACTTATTCTTTTCTGACCAAATCTTCTTCATTATTGGTCTAGTATATCTTTCAATCATTTTACTTTACCAAATTGATATAACATTTCAATGTATTTTCCAAAAGACAAGCAATTGTCATAGGACCTGTTCCTCCTGGCATAGGAGTAATATAACTTACTTTATCAATAACCTTGTCAAAATCTACGTCACCGTATATTTTCCCATCAATTCTTGATACACCAACATCAATAACTACTGCGCCTTCTTTTACATATGTATCATCGACCATATGCGCATTGCCTATTGCGGCGATAAGAATATCTGCTTGTTTAGCTATTTCTTTTAAATTTTTAGTCTTTGAATGACAAATGGTAACTGTAGAATTCTTTTGTAGCATAAGCTGTGCCATTGGTTTTCCAACAATTTGGCTTCTTCCAAGAATAACGCAGTGTTCTCCTTGAACTTTGATATCGTATTCTTCTAGTAATCTAATAATTCCTAATGGAGTACAAGGGACCAATGCATCTTGGTTCTTACTTAACTTAGCCACATTTTCATTTGCAAATCCATCCACATCTTTTTTAGGATTGATTAAATTGATTATTTTTTCGGAATCTAGATGTTTTGGGATTGGTAATTGGAGTAAAATTCCATGAATCAAAGTATCATTGTTCAGTTTATGAATTTCTTTAATTAAATCTTCTTCCAAGATTGTTTCAGGTAAATTTATAATCGTTGATTTAATTCCCACTTGATTACAGGCTTTTTCTTTAAAACGCACATATGTTTCACTGGCAGGATCGGCACCAACTAAAATTACGGCTAAATGTGGAACTATATTATATTTTTTAATATATTCCTCAGTTTGAAGTTTAAGATTAGATCTTATTTTTTTAGCTAAAGCTGAACCATCTAATATTTTACTCATGATTTACTCCTTTTCATAAATGTACTGATCAACAATTTCACCATAATATACTGTATGATTTGCGGTCTTGTTATAATATCTTGACTTAACAATTGGTGGTACTACCGATTGATCTAATGTTTGTTTATAAATCACTTTACACTCGTAATGTAAACCTATTTCAGCAATAATAGGTGTATCAATTTTTCGACCTTGAATTGGAGTGAAATTGCATTCTTTGAATTTATCCATATCTCGTAATGATTTTGTTCCGCAAATTCCGATTTCTTTTTTAAATTTATCAGCCAATGGAATACTTACCGTGAACTCGTTGCTCGCTTCGATCAAATCGTAAGTTGCGCGAGAATCTCTTACAAGAACTATAAATATTGGTCTTCCCCAGATAACATTTATTCCACCCCAGCCAATAATCATTGTATTGATGGTGTCATCACTTTTTGTATTTAAAAATATGCCTGGAGACATTTTTTCTAAGACTTTATCGGCATGTTCAAAAACGCTAACTTCCTTATACATCGTATTTCACCTCTTCATTTAATCTAATTATAACACAAAATTATTAGCTTTTTGCTGCATTATAAGTAAATGTAAGCCTTTTTTTGAACTGATTTTTTTTTAATATAATATTTTTATGGCCAATTATGATAAAATTATCTCATACTAAAGGAGTATTGTTATGGAAATAGGTATAATTGGCTTAGGGCTTATCGGCGGATCTATCGCTCAATCATTAAAGAACGCAAATCACACTATAAATGCATACGATAAAGATATTAACGCTTTAAAATATGCTTATGAAAATAATTATATTAATAGAATTTACAATAACTTAGATGATTTTTTAAAAAAGAACAACCTAATTTATTTGTGTTTATATCCACATGATATCATTGATTTCTTTAAAGACAACAAGTCACTTATAACTCCTGGAACTGTCTTTATTGAAGTATCTGGAATAAAAACAACTCTTGTTAAAGAAATCGAAAAACTTGAATTGAATGATTTTGATTTAGTCTTTACTCATCCTATTGCTGGTAAAGAAACCAGTGGGGTATATAACTCAGATAGTTTAATTTTTGAAAACAGTAATTATATTGTCATCGATTATCCTCTTAATAAGAAGTCAAATGTTGACTTAACGATTAAGCTAGCAAAAGATATGAAGTTTGGTAAAATATCTGTTGTTTCAAAGGAAACTCACGATGATTTATTAGCCTATACATCCCATTTGACACACTTAATCTCAATGGCTTTGGTAAATTCTTATGATGAAGAAATAAATGTCCTTGATTTTACTGGGGATTCATATAAAGATTTGACTAGAATAGCTAAGAACAATAGCGTTCTATGGACCGATATCTTTATCAATAACTCAGAATACATTTTGAAAAGGCTCGATTTATTTGTAGAACAGTTGAATTTGTTAAAAAATGAGATAGTAAATAATGATATTGAAAAATTAAGAGATTTATTGGAAAAGGCAAATAAATTAAAGAAAAAATATTAAGAAATTAAGGTACATAATGAAAGTAAAAGTCTATCCTGGATTTGCAAAAGGGAATATAAAAATCCCACCATCTAAATCAATTCTTCATCGCGCAATTATTTGTGCTTCTTTAGCTGAGGGTAAATCCGTGATTAGAAACGTGAATTTTTCTGAAGACATTAAAGCAACAATAAATGCTTTTAAAAGACTTGGTGTGAAAATTGAAAAAATGGACAACGCTTTAAGCATTACTGGAAATGGAAGTCTTCCGTTTTTTGGTGATGAAAATATCGACTGTAAAGAATCCGGATCTACTCTTCGATTTTTAATTCCCATCCTTTGCAATACTAAAGGCATTACATTATCCGGAAAGCACTCATTGTTAAAGAGGCCATTGTCAATCTATGAAGATATCTTTAGTAGAGAAAATATTTTATTTGAGAAGGAAGAAGATAGTATCTATATTAAAGGTGAAATAAAGCCTGGTAATTATAAGATCCCTGGGAATGTCAGTTCTCAGTTTATTAGCGGTCTATTGTTTTCTCTACCTCTAAAAGATGGGGATTCAAAAATAGAAATCATCGGTGATTTAGAATCAAAAAAGTATGTAGATCTAACTATAGATGTGCTAAAGAATTTTAACATTAATATAAATAAAAAATCTAATGTTTACTTTATAAAAGGAAATCAAGTATATAAACCAACAAATTACAGCGTTGAAGTTGACTATTCTCAACTAGCCTTTTTTGCAGTCGCAGGAATAATTAATGGAGATGTAAAAATTAGTAATGCAAGTAAAAACACATTACAACCTGATAGTGCTATAATTGATATAATTAAAAAAATGGGTGGAAAAGTGTTTAAAGAAAGAGATTCTCTTAGATTTGTTAAATCACAAACTATTGGAACTAAGATAGACGTTAGTCAATGTCCTGATATTGGGCCTATATTATCAATATTAGGTGGGCTTTCAACTGGAGAAACGGAAATACTTAATGCAAATAGATTGAGAATAAAAGAGACCGATAGACTAAAAGCTACTACCGAAATACTATCTGTTTTGGGGGTTAAAACTAGAATCAATGGAGATAACTATAATATTCAAGGTATAGAAAACTACAATAAAGCTACTGTTGATTCTTATAATGACCATCGGATGGCAATGTCTTCTGCGGTTGCTGCTTTAAGAGCTGATGGTCCGATAATAATTGAAAGAGCTGAAGCAATCAACAAGTCTTATCCGAATTTTTTTGAAGATTTACAATCTTTAGGTATCAAGATAGAATATATGTAGGTGATGGTAAATGGAATTAAACGTCAAATCAGCAAATAAAAATTATAACATCTATATAGAGAATTTTATTCTAGATCATATAGAGGATTATATCGATATCAACAAACATTATATTATTGTTTCAGATAGTAATGTAATGAAATTATACGCGAACAAAATAATAAAAAAATTAACTAATTTTTATACTGTGGAGTTCTCTGAAGGAGAGACTTCAAAATCTTTTTTACAATATGAAACAATTGTTAAAAGCGTTTTAGAAAAAGGAATTCGAAAGGACAGTGTAATAATTGCATTAGGCGGCGGTGTTACTGGTGATTTGGCCGGTTTTGTAGCGGCGACAATTTTAAGAGGTGTTGACTATATTCAAATTCCTACTACGTTATTATCACAGATAGACTCTTCAATCGGAGGTAAAGTTGGCATTAATACAGCTTCAACTAAAAATAGCGTTGGTTCTATATATCCACCAACTATGGTTTTGATAGACCCTCAAGTCTTGAACACATTACCATTAAGACATTTTAACAATGGTGTTGCGGAAATGATTAAGTATGGGATGATTAAATCCAAGACGTTATTTAATGATTTGAAGAATTTAGACATAAGAAGTAATATAGATTATTATATCCATCAATCCTTGATGATAAAAAAAGATTTAGTTGAAAAGGATGAGTTTGACAAATTTGAGCGTCATTTGCTTAACTTTGGGCATACTTTTGGTCATGCATATGAAGCTTATTATAATTATAGTAAGTATCTCCATGGAGAAGCGGTAGCATTAGGCATGCTTCTTATGATCGATGAAAGTTTAAAAGACGAACTGAAATCAGTATTAATTAAATACGATTTGCCTTATCAAGATTCAGCATCAAAAGAAGAATTGTTAAACTATATTAAGTTAGATAAAAAAGCAACATCTAGTGGCATTAATATAGTAAGAGTGGATAAAATCGGTGAAGCTTATATTACAAAAAAACAAGTTGAAGAACTATAGATGGAGTTGATATTTATGAATAATATCGGTAATAATATAAAATTAACTTTTTTTGGAGAATCCCACGGAAAATATTTAGGAGTTATTTTGGATCAAATTCCTGCAGGGATTAAACTAAACCTTGATTTATTGGAGTTTAACCTTAAAAAAAGAAGACCTGACGGAAAAATTAGTACCACGCGAATCGAGAAAGATAATTATGAAATTGTATCAGGTTATAAGAACGGTTATACAACTGGCGCTGCATTAACATTCTTGATTCCAAATAAAGATTTTAATAAAAGCGATTATGAATTAACGGATAATGTACCAAGACCAGGACATTCTGACTATCCGGCTTATGTTAAGTATAACAATTTTAACGACAAATCTGGTGGAGGGATTTTTTCAGGAAGGCTAACAGTTTTGTGGGTTATTGTTGGTTCTATATGTCAACAAATACTAGAAAACAAAAACATTTACGTCAGTTCTCATATTGAAAGTATTAAAAATATTTATGATAATTCATTCAATCGATTAAGTTTGGAAAAGGATTTTTTAATTGAATTAAATAA
>Ga0265295_1003778_pt1 | contig 21380 bp, 22 predicted proteins | sample Munlansysbiofilm_FD_192503 | JGI IMG/M metagenome (GOLD analysis project Ga0265295, IMG submission 192503) | Leachate microbial communities from a municipal landfill in Southern Ontario, Canada - Methane capture system biofilm | ecosystem: Engineered > Solid waste > Landfill > Unclassified ...
AATCCGCAATCCGCAATCCGCAATCCGCAATCTGCAATCCGCAATCTGCAATCCGAAATCTGTGATCTGTGATCTGTGATCTGTGATAAAATAGAAGTAGGATTTCTGAATGAATAACTCGCCCCTCGCCCCTTCTCGTTATCACTTTCGTTCTCACGAGACAAGCTGTCCCTTTTTTCAAATCCGCAATCTGCATATCCTCACATCCTCACATCCGCACATCCGCAATCTGCAATCTGCAATCCGCAATCTGCAATCCGCAATCTGTGATCTGTGATCTGTGATCTGTGATCTGTGATCTGTGATCAGTGATAAAATAGAAGTAGGATTTCTGAATGAATAACCCGTCCCTCGCCCCTTCTCGTTATCACTTTCGTTCTCACGAGACAAGCTGTCCCTTTTTTCAAATCCGCACATCCTCACATCCGCACATCCTCACATCCGCAATCCGCAATCCGCAATCTGCAATCTGCAATCTGCAATCCGCAATCCACAATCTGCAATCCGCAATCCGCAATCCGCAATCTGCAATCCGCAATCTGTGATCTGTGATCAGTGATAAAATAGAAGTAGGATTTCTGAATGAATAACCCGTCCCTTGTCCCTTTTTTCAAATCCGCAATCTTCATATCCTCACATCCTCACATCCTCACATCCTCACATCCGCAATCCGCAATCCGCAATCCGCAATCCGCAATCTGCAATCCGCAATCTTCATATCCTCACATCCGCACATCCGCAATCTGTGATCTGTGATCAGTGATCAGTGGTTTGTTTCCCGAATCGCTATGCTCTCGGGATTTTGCTGCGCTCCATTTGGTCTTTCTCGTTATCGCTTCGCTCTCCCGAGACAAGTAGTCTTTGGTTTTTAGTCCCGAAGCTTCGTGAAGGAATTTTATTTTTATTCAGGTCTCCCGATCCCCCTACCGCCCCCTCACCTCCCTCGCCTCGTCTCCCCGTCGCTCCACTCGCCCTGTCCTTCTTAACTTATACCGCATATGTGGATGTAAAACCTCAATTTGTGGTAGTTTATAGATGCCTTAAGCCACAACTTATCAAGGTGTAAAATATGTAAGTGGCTGTTAATTAGTGTGCAAGCAGTTATTGTGTACCTGTGCCTGAATCATGGCATACAATTAGACTAAGAGTTTATAATCGTATCCTTTTTGTTCAATAAGAAACGATATTATTTCAGGTTAAGATTAAAGCGAAATACAAATGAAAACACTAAAATTAATCTCTCTTATACTCGTCATGCTTGTCGGAAAATCATTGTTGGCTCAGGAAACTTCCGTTGGGTTAAAAGGTGGATTGAATCTCTCGACCATTAGCGCTGATGGCGGTGAAGACAAAAACCTGAAACCAGGATTTCACGTGGGTGTTTTTACCAATGTTGGTATAAATGAAGCGTTCGGCTTTCAGCCCGAACTGTTGTTTAGTACCAAAGGATTAAAAATTAACTATGATGGTGCCATCATCACAGATGGAGAAACACACTTTAATATCAATTATCTTGAACTTCCGCTCTATCTTACTGTTGATCTATTTGAGACTTTTCGTTTTCAGGTAGGGCCATATGTAAGTTACCTGTTAAGTGCCAATGTGGATACGGATGCTTCGGTGTTTAATTTTTTTGAAATTAACTCGAACGATGAACTTAACAGGGAATATTTTAATGCTTTTGATTACGGTTTGGCTGCAGGCGTTGCCTTTAATTTTGATGCCCTGGAGGTTGGTGTGAACTACACCTTTGGGTTAAATCAGGTAGCCAAAAATGATGAGCCCTCACATAAATTATTGGGGGATGGCAAAAACAGGGTAATCCAGGTTTATGCCGGAATAAAGTTTTAACCCTTAAAACCAAAAAACATGTTACGTCTTGTATTGATTTTCTTCGTTATCGCCCTGTTGGCTGCAATCTTTGGATTCGGTGGAATCGCTGCCGGTGCTGCAGGCATTGCAAAAATAATTTTCTACATTTTCATTGTGCTTTTATTGCTTTCAGTCATAGCCGGTGGAATCAGAGGATTCAAATAAAAACAAATTTTTTAACCTTTAAAAACAAAAAATTATGAAAACTGGAGATGTATTACTAGGATTTGCCATTGGCGCAGTTGCCGGTCTGGTTACCGGAATCCTGGTTGCCCCTGACAAAGGGACAGAAACCCGCAAAATGATCAAAAATAAAGTTAAAGATGTTTCTCAAAACTTTATGGACGACGTGGAAGATAGAATTGACCGCGTTGAGGAAAAAGTAAGGTCTATGAAAAAGAAGGCTCAGCAATCAGCCGAAGAAGTTAAGGCCGACCTTAAAAACTAATTTTTTTTGATCATTGTATTGTAACTGCTAAGCCTTACTCACCATGAAACCATTTATTACCGACAGTCTTGAGGGATTGAAGGATTCATTAGAACGCTATCTGCAACTTAGGGTAGAACTGATAAAACTTTCTGTACTGACGAAAGTTAGTAAAATCTCAGTCTTTCTCATTACAGCACTAATAATGGTGCTGCTTGGATCTGCCTTCTTACTCTTTGGAGCTGCAGCTTTCGTGGTGTGGTATGGCAGTGCATACGGCGATTATTTGTCCGGATTGTTGATAATGTCCGGATTTATATTAGTACTCGGTATCTTATTCTACCTTTTCAGAGGGCCAATGATCTCTTCTATTGTGATCCGTTCATTTGCAAATATCCTCTTCGAAAATGATAATGACGATGATAAACTTTGAGTTATGGAAAATAAACACCTGAAAACATTTACTGAAATAAAGTTGATGCGCTATAATCACAAGCAGCATCTGAGATACACAGAAGATCAGATTAAAGAACGGGTTAATCTCGTTTATCAGGATTACAAACTAAAGCTCAAAGGTGAAATTATTAAACGCGGTACTTTTATGATATTTAATTTCTTAGGGAAGAAAATTATGCATCGATTCTCCCACTGATGTAGAGTTTAATCCCGTTTTGTTGTGTGTTGTTAGTTGCGTTAAAGCCTTGCATTTTTTGCAGGGCTTTACTTCTTAATGGTCCGGATGAAACGCTGAACCCTTTATTTCAAGTCCCAAACCTGCGGGACTGAAACCACCTGTAACCCGGTAACCTGCAACCAGCAATTTCCGACCTGCGACTTTCCGACTAAATAACTAAATTTGCAGCCTTATAACTTTTTTTTATGAAAATATCATTAAACTGGTTGCGGGATTACCTTGAAACTGATCTCTCTGTTGATGAACTGTCACACCTGTTAACCGATATCGGGCTTGAAGTGGAGGCTGTTGAAGAGTTTGAATCAATTAAAGGGGGGCTTAAGGGCGTGGTAACGGGACAGGTAATAGAATGCGAACGCCATCCAAATGCAGACAAACTTAGTTTAACTAAGGTGGATGTCGGCTCCGGAATCTTGTTAAACATCGTTTGTGGCGCCCCCAATGTTGAAGCTGGCCAGAAAGTGATGGTAGCCACGATTGGAACCACACTTTATATGGGAGAGGAAGTCCTCGAAATACGGCGTTCAAAAATCCGTGGAGAAGCGTCAGAAGGTATGATTTGTGCCGAAGATGAACTCGGTATTGGACACGATCATCAGGGCATAGTGGTTTTGCCTACGGATACAAAGGTTGGATTGCCAGCCTCCACCTGGCTGGGACTGGAAACAGATGTTGTTTTTGAAATAGGACTAACGCCCAACCGGGCTGATGCTACTTCGCACATTGGCGTTGCCCGCGATCTTGCTGCCGCACTTGCCATAAGATTTCCGGAAAGGAAAGAAGCTAAAGTGAAGCTTCCGGATGTTTCTTCCTTTAAAGTGGATAACAATAATTTGCCTGTAACCGTAGAAGTGAGAGATGCTGCCGCTTGTCCGCGTTATTCAGGCATCACCCTTCAGGGGATAACGGTAGGTCCTTCGCCTTCATGGCTGGCAAACCGCCTGAAAGCCATTGGGGTACGGCCCATCAACAATGTGGTGGATGCCACCAACTATGTACTGTTTGAATATGGTCAACCCTTACATGCTTTTGATGCCAAAGCCATTGTAGGCAATAGGGTTATCGTGAATACCGTGCCAGATGAAACCCGCTTTGTCACCCTGGACGGAGTGGAGCGAAAGCTGTCGTCACAGGATTTGATGATCTGTAATGCTTCTGCCCCCATGTGCATAGCCGGAGTTTTCGGAGGGCAATCCTCTGGTGTAACCATGGAAACTACCGGTATCTTCCTTGAAAGTGCCTGTTTTAATGCGGTATCAGTGCGGAAAACATCCAACCTGCATGGACTGAAAACTGATGCTTCTTTTCGCTTTGAGCGAGGCACCGATCCGGAAATTACAGTCACAGCGTTAAAAAGGGCAGCCCTACTGATTCGGGAATTGGCTGGCGGAAGCATCTCCTCCGAAATTCAGGATGTTTATCCAAACCCGGTTAAACCCGTCGAAATCGAGATTGCTTTTGATTATATCAATCACTTTGTGGGTCAGGTTATACCCGCAAATGAAGTAGTAAATATTATTCGGCAACTGGGAATTACGGTGCTTAATCAGGACAATGCCCGGCTTAAAGTGGCAGTACCTGCTTTTAAGGTAGATGTGACCGGTAAATCCGATCTGATAGAAGAGGTATTACGCATCTATGGCTATAATAAAATCAATTCAGAAACTACCCATTGGTCTGGTAATCCTGCCCAACATCCGCCCCTTTCGGAGCTGCTGCAGCATAAAATATCCGATTATCTGGTAAGCAGGGGTTTTAACGAAATTATAACCAACTCCCTCAGTAGTTCAGAACATTATACGGGCAGTAAATGGTTTGATGAAAACCGCCTGGTGAAAATCCTCAATCCCTTGTCAAAGGAACTTGATGTGATGCGTCAAACTCTTATATTCAGTGGGTTGGAGTCGTTGGCATTTAATATCAACCGCAAGCATTCCAATCTGAATTTCTTCGAATTTGGACGCACTTATGCTTTGAAAGATAATCCTGTAAAGGGAGAAGTTGCCTCCTCATACGATGAAACACGCATGCTCGCTTTATACCAAACCGGCGACAAATCCCCGGAAAGCTGGCACAATGCAGCAGGGAAAACGGATTTTTATCGGCTGCATTCCGTGATTCAGGGCATAATGACAAAAACTGGCGCTGCCGGTTTACTTAAACCCAATAATGCCATACCACCTTTCTTTGAATATGGGATGGTGTTTAAAAATAATGACAATCCTGTCTATTGCATTGGTCAGTTGAATAAAAAGGTCTGCACCTCTTTTGATGTGTCGCAATCTGTTTTTTATGCCGGCATACACTGGGATAATTTATTGGAACTGATTAAAAATCAGAAGGTTACCTATGTTCCTGTTTCCCGTTTTCCAGAAGTGCGACGTGATCTGGCTTTAGTTATTGACAAAACACTTAATTATGCACAGTTGGAAGAGATTGCTTTTCGCTATGGGAAAAAGATGCTTAAACAGGTAAATCTGTTTGATGTATATGAAGGCGAAAGCATTGGCAACGGAAAGAAATCTTACGCATTGAGTTTTATCCTTCAGGATGAAAATAAAACCCTTACCGATAAGGAAATTGATAAATTTATGGCCCGCTTGATTGAAACCTATGAAAAGGAAGCCGGCGCTATAATCCGTAAATAATTTTAATTTGCGGATTACGCACTGACAACCAAAGCGGAAACTGTTTGTTTAATTGTGGTTCAGATTTTATTTCACTCTATAAAAATCAACAATTATGCAAGCAAAATACGGATTTCTGTTAATGGATATTGCTGAATTTGGTGAATGGTTGACAGCGCAAAATGTAAACCGTGAAATAAACCTCATACAGCAACATCACACTTATCTGCCCGATTACAGCCATTTTACCGGCAGTAACCATTTTGAACGAATGCGTTCCATGAAAACGTATCATATGGTGAATAATGGCTGGAGTGATATAGCGCAGCATTTTACTACCTTCCCCGATGGAATGATTGGGGTGTGTCGGCCACTAAACCAGATTCCTGTCGGCATAAAAGGAGCCAACGCCCGGGGCATCTGTATTGAGCACTTCGGTAATTTTGATACCGGCCATGATGCAATGACCACTTCACATCGCAATACTATTGTTCAGCTTACTGCCCTGCTTTGCCGGAAGTTTTCACTTTCGCCTGATACCAGTCATATCGTGTATCACCATTGGTATGACCTGATTTCAGGTATTCGCCGTGACGGGAAAGGGACTACCAAAAGTTGTCCGGGTACGGCTTTTTTCGGTGGAAATAAGGTGGCAGACGCTCAACAGGAATTTATCCCGCTGATTAAAGCAGCTATTCAAAAATATGGTCAAAGTACCAATAACACAATTCCTCAGGGTGGAGTACCTGCTGAAGTCTATGAAACGGGCATTGTCACTGCATCCAGCCTTAACGTTCGTCTTGGTCCTGGTACTGCTTATGTGGTGGCCAATAGTTTGGGTGCAGGTGCGGTGGTGCTCATTTATGAAAATAAAGATGGATGGCTTCGCATCAATGCTGATAATCATTGGATTGCGGAACGCTTTGTACTCAGGGTGAAACGTGCGCACACCACCGCCGGCACTCTCAATATTCGTACCGGGCCGGGCGGAACCTTTGGCAAGCTTGGATCGCTTCCCCGTAATACCAGGGTTTTTGTTTATGATACCTCTCCGGGATGGAGTAAAATTGATCTCAATGAAAAGTGGGTGAGCAGTGCATACCTTGTCTATGACTAAAAGATGCTGACTGTTTTGCCAAAATGGCAGATAATTCTGTTTTTATCTTCATTTGCGCCGTCTAATTGTTAATTTTGCAGTATAATACTGATTTTATAATTTTATAATGGATATACAGCAAATTAAACAGCGATTTAGTATCATTGGTCATTCACCCTTGCTCGACCGTGCCATTGATGTGGCACGTCAGGTGGCAGCTACCGATATTACGGTGCTTATTACCGGCGAAAGTGGTGTGGGTAAAGAAGTGTTCCCTCAAATCATCCATCAGCTCAGTGCGCGTAAGCATGGTCCTTATATAGCCGTAAACTGCGGTGCCATTCCTGAAGGTACCATCGACTCAGAATTGTTTGGACACGAGAAAGGTAGTTTTACCGGAGCCGTGGATGCCCGTAAAGGATATTTTGAAGTAGTTAGCGGTGGTACCATTTTTCTGGACGAAGTGGCCGATTTGCCCCTCTCTACTCAGGTAAGGCTGTTGCGGGTGCTCGAAACCGGCGAATTTATCAAGGTAGGTGCATCTAAAGTGCTTAAAACTGACGTCAGGGTTGTAGCGGCTACCAATGTTGATATCGCGGATGCCATCAACAAGGGCAAATTCCGTCAGGATCTATACTACCGCCTGAGTACTGTCCCCATACATATTCCACCGCTGCGCGATCGTAAAGAAGATATTGTATTGCTTTTCAAGAAGTTTGCCAACGATTTTGCAGAGAAGTACCGCATGCCGCCCCTCGATCTGGACGATAAATCCAGGGAGATGCTGATGCAATACCGCTGGAATGGAAACATCAGACAATTGAAAAATATAACCGAACATATCTCCATTATTGAACCTGCCAGGATGCTAACACCGGTAACCCTGGTAAAATATTTGCCGGGCGACAACCGCGATTTGCCGGTATTGTACAACAAAGAACACATACACGATATCAGTGAGCGCGAATTGCTTTACAAGGTTTTATTCGATATGAAACACGATATCAATGAACTGAAAAAGCTGGTCGTTGATATTGTGGATAAAGGTGAATTTAATCATGATATTGCCAGTGATCACCAGCCCCTTATCAGGCAGTTGATTAAAGATGTATCTAAAGCTGACCACGAAGCTGAGGCAGTGGCGGCCGATGATGCAGAGTCTATCCTGGAAATGGAAAGTTTTTATACCCCCGAGGTAGTGGATGAGTCTTTGTCATTACAGAAGAAGGAGATTGATCTTATCCGCAGAGCCATTGAAAAACATGGAGGGAAACGCAAAAATGCTGCTAAAGAGCTGGGTATTTCAGAGCGCACTTTATACCGAAAAATCAAGGAGTATGATATTCGCTAAATGCCCTCGTTTAAAGCAATCAATAAGATTTATGGCGCTATTGATTGTGGCCATCGGCATGTTTACTTCCTGTGGGATGTATTCATTTACGGGCGCCTCCATTCCGCCGGAAGCAAAAACGGTTTCGGTGGCACTTTTCCCAAATCAGGCCGACCTGGTTCAACCTATTTTAAGCCAGACGTTTACCGAAACCTTGCGTGATCGCTTTGTGTCCCAGACAAGTTTAGCCCTGGTGCCGCGCAATGGTGACCTCGCCTTTGAAGGCGAAATTACAGGATATGTTACCGAACCGGTGGCTATTTCCGGCTCCCAGCAAGCCGCGCAAATTCGTTTGAAGATTACAGTAAACGTCAGGTTTACCAATAAATACGATCCTAAGACCGATTTTGAAAGTAAATTTACCCGTTACTATGATTACTCCAGTAGTCTCAACCTGATTTCGGTTGAAGCTGAGCTGATTGATACGATAACTAAGGATTTGGTGGATGAGATTTTTAATAAAGCCGTAGTGAACTGGTAATAAAAAGTGAAAATGGCTGATGTTGAAACATACGTAAAAACACCCGCCCTGCTGGGACCCGAAACATTGTCGGAGTTAGAGCAGCTTGTGGCCGAGATGCCTTATTTTCAGGCTGCTCAGGTGCTGCTTGCCCTCAACTACCGGAAAGTGAACAGCATTAAATATGGTCGTCAACTGAAAGTGGCAGCGGCCTATACCGGAGACCGCGGTGTGTTGAGGCGGCATCTCGAAGTGCCCGCTTCAGCGGTTCAGCCTGTTCAAATTGAAGCGCTGGATGAAACTGAGGTGGAAACCATTCAGCCCGAATCGAGGATGGAAATGCCTGAGCAGCCGGAAACTGAAATTGCAGCGACTGTTGAGATGGAAGTACCGTTCGAGTCGGAACAGCAGACCATAAATGTTCCTGATTTCATTGCCACTGAACCTGTCCCTGAAGCAGAAAAGGAACTTTCAGCTTCAATTGAAGAGGAGGATTATTTTGAAACCCTCCGCCGCATAATCGCAGAACGTTTAACAGCCATAGCTGAAAGTGAAGCTTCGAATGCGGCTGAATCCATTGCTGCACCTTCGCAGGAGTTAGAAGATTATGTGGAAGCTTCCCCGATAATTTCGCTTCCCGGATTGGATGAATTATTGGATGCCCGCCTTAGTGAGGCGCCTGAAGCCGATGATTTGCTGCTGGCCGGTTATGGTGCCGGACTGTATAGCCTCGAACAATCGTTGCAGCAAACTTCCACGGAAGAAGATAAGCTGAATACAGGAACGACACATCCGGATGAAACGGTATCTACATTGGAAAATGATCAGCTTATTGAGCGTTTTATCCTCAACAAACCACGCATCAGCACGCCCCGTCGCGATTTTTATAATCCGGTAAATATGGCCAGGCATAGCAATATTGATCATGATGATATTGTTACTGAGACGCTTGCCCGCATTCACGTTAAACAAAACTATCCCGAAAAGGCGATAAAAATTTATGAAAAGTTAATGTTGAAATATCCAGAAAAAAGTAGTTACTTTGCAGCCCAAATTGCGGAAATACAGTCGAAGCTGTCCGAAAATTGAAATTCACACATAATCAAATACATCCATGGGAGCTTATATTTTAGTTTCAGTACTCATTCTCATCACCTGTGTTTTATTGGCCCTGGTGGTGCTGGTACAAAATTCAAAAGGTGGCGGACTTGCTTCAAATTTTGCCTCCTCCAATCAGTTTATGGGCGTGCGTAAAACTGCCGATTTTCTTGAAAAAACAACCTGGACATTAGCCATTGTCCTGCTGGTGCTCAGTTTATCGAGTATCTTTGTTATCCCGCGCAATCAGAACGTAGTCCGCTCAACCGATACTGAGCTTCGCCAGATCATTAATGAGCAAACACCGGTTCAGGATTTTCAGGCACCTCCCACCGAATAAACTTTACCTTTTTAAGATGTTAATGTCAGTTTGTCACAAGCAGGCTGACATTTTTTTGTTATATTAGGAACTGCTGACGCACAAGGGCTCAGTTATTTATTCTTATATTATTGCTGTAAGCCATTTGTTATCAATAACATAAGTCTCTTTAATTTGTTTATCTAAACCAGTGAAGCCAATCGTGCAATAATTTGGCACAAAATATGACAACGAGGGCATCAAAGAAATTGATACAGAACAACTAAAAAAAATCATTAGTCATGACAAAAGTAAGTGTAAAACCACTGTCTGACCGGGTTATAATACAGCCGGCAGCAGCAGAGCAGAAAACCGCGGGTGGAATCATTATTCCCGATACCGCCAAAGAGAAACCCCAGCGTGGCACCGTTGTAGCCGTGGGCCCGGGTAAAAAAGACGAGCCGGTTACCGTTAAGGTAGGCGACTTGGTACTTTACGGTAAGTATGCCGGTACTGAAATCACCATTGAGGGAACTGATTACCTGATTATGCGTGAATCTGATATCGTGGCAATCATCTGAAAAAACATTGTTAAATCCCAAATGAACATTTAAAATGGCAAAACAAATTATTTTTAATATCGAAGCCCGCGAAGAGCTTAAAAAGGGTGTAGATGCCCTGGCCAATGCGGTAAAAGTTACATTGGGCCCAAAAGGACGCAATGTTATTATTGACAAAACCTATGGGGCACCCATAGTTACCAAGGACGGAGTTACCGTAGCCAAAGAAGTAGAACTTAAAGATGGCATTCAAAACATGGGCGCCCAGATGGTGAAGGAAGTTGCTTCCAAAACCTCTGATGTGGCTGGAGATGGTACCACCACTGCAACCGTTCTGGCCCAGTCAATTATTACCACTGGTATGAAAAACGTTACCGCGGGTGCAAATCCCATGGATCTGAAACGTGGTATTGATAAAGCCGTAACTAAAGTGGTTGAGTATTTGAATACCAGGTCAATCAAAGTGGAAGAAGGCAGTGAACAAATTACCCAGGTAGCCACCATTTCAGCCAACAACGACAGCTATATCGGCGAAAGAATTGCTGAAGCCATGAACCAGGTGAAAAAAGAGGGTGTAATTACCATCGAAGAAGCCAAAGGCATCGAAACTACTGTAAAAGTAGTGGAAGGGATGCAGTTTGACCGCGGTTATATTTCTCCTTATTTTATTACCGATACCGAGAAAATGGAAGTCGTTTATGAGAATCCTTATATCCTCATTTACGACAAGAAAATTTCAGTGATGAAGGATTTTCTGCCCATTCTGGAGAAAACCGTTCAAACCGGCCGTCCGTTACTTATTATAGCCGAAGATGTTGATGGTGAAGCCCTGGCTACCCTCGTGGTAAACAAGATTCGCGGTTCGCTGAAGATTGCAGCCGTTAAGGCTCCTGGTTTTGGTGATCGCCGCAAGGAAATGCTTGAGGATATTGCCATCCTTACCGGCGGTACCGTTATTTCGGAAGAAAAAGGTTATCGCCTGGAAGATGCTGATCTCTCTTATCTCGGGGAAGCCGATAAGGTAACTGTAGATAAAGAAAATACCACCATCGTTAGTGGTCGTGGTACTTCGGAAAGTATTGCCGGCCGCGTTCAAATGATTAAGGCACAGATTGAAACCACCACCTCTGATTACGATCGTGAAAAACTGCAGGAACGTCTGGCCAAACTGGCAGGAGGTGTTGCTGTGATTTACGTTGGTGCAGCCAGTGAAGTGGAAATGAAGGAAAAGAAAGACCGTTTCGATGACGCCCTCAGTGCAACCCGCGCAGCCATTGAAGAAGGCATTATTGCCGGCGGTGGAATTGCTTATATCCGTGCCATCTCTGTCCTTGAGGATTTAAGGGGTGAAAATGAAGACGAAGACACCGGTATTGCTATCATTAAGCGTGCACTCGAGGAGCCATTGAGGCAAATCGTTGACAATGCCGGAATGGAGGGCTCAGTAGTGGTTCAGAAAGTGCGCGAAGGCGAGGGTAATTATGGATTTAATGCCCGCACCGAAGTGTATGAAGACCTTTTTAAGGCTGGTGTTATTGATCCCACCAAGGTAGCCCGCGTTGCCCTGGAAAATGCAGCCTCCATCGCCGGTATGTTGCTTACTACCGAATGCGTTATCGCTGATATTAAGGACGAAAAGGAATCTGCTATGCCAAACCCGGGAATGGGTGGCATGGGTGGAATGTACTAATTCTGTTTTCTGATTATTATTTCAAAAAGTCCCTTAACCGGGACTTTTTGCATTTATAATATCCGGAGAAGAGGTACGTTATTGAAATATTGCCTGTATTATTGTTTTTTGTGTAACTTTGTTACAAACTTAACCAATACATTAATATTACGAATCACTGCGATATGAATAAACTATTCAGCTTAACTATGCTTTTTTTGATGGGTATTGGATTGAACACCCTTAAAGCTCAGGAAGAAAAGATAACTTATCCCATCGACAGGGACACCCAGCTCATCAATTATCAGGAAGTCGTGCAGCAGCCCGGCACCGCCGATGAATTGTACATCAGAGCCATTGAGTGGCTCAATACCTATTATAAAAACCCGGCTGATGTATGTAAGGTGAGAAATCGTGAAAGCGGAGTGATTGAGATCGGTCATCGCCTCGAAATTTACAATGAAGCAGATGGCGCCAGGCTGATTTCCGAAATTGTACGATATAACCTTAAAATGGAGTTTAAACCCGGGCGTTACCGCTATACCGTAAGCGATTTAGAACGCAAGCAGGCTTCAAGGTATCCGGTGGAACGCTGGCTCGACAAAAGCGACAAAACGTATTCTCCAATGTTCGAAGATTACCTCCGGCAAATGGATAGCCAGATAAAAGAGTTGATTGTCAGCCTCAAAGCTGGGATGCAGCCTCCGGTGATTAAGGTGGAAGAAAAATGGTAAATTAATTTTATTTTTTTTCTACTGAAGTGCGTTTGGTGCCGCTATAGTTTATTTCCTGCTTTTCCCTTATAAAGTTGATTACCGATTGTGCTGTAATGATATACAGCGAAATCCCTGCATCTTCATGGTTAAAAGTATAGCTGCTGGCCACATAACTGCTCATGCCCACATTATAAGTTTTATTTTCGTTCAGCGGACTGCCGTCAGGCAGGTAGAGCCGGATATCCGTGCCTTTGTTTGCCTCATCGGTAAGTACGGTATAGTGCACGCCTGAAGGAATCAGATCAATGGAGTTGGTGCGGTTGTATGCATTGAGCAACAAAGAGCGGATTTCCGCCGGGGTCATTTTTATAAGAATAATTTCATTCCCAAAGGGATCGAGGGTATAGATATCTTTAATGGTGATATCGCCCTTCTCAAGTCGGCTTATCCGAATACCACCGGTATTCTGAAAGGCCAGTTCAATGGGGACTACTGCGGCCATAGCATCGGTCATCAGGTAGCCGAGTTCATCCGACCCGACAATGGCGTCTAATGCTACTCCAACCGTTTGTTTGAGCTCTTTATTGTCATTAAAACGCGTCAACAGGGAGTCGGCGGCTGCATTTCTACCCTGATGCCGGGACAAGTCCACTATGCGGGCTGATTTATCAACCACTTTACCTTTCACCACTTTTAAGGTGGCCACAGTTGCGTATTTCAGACCAGCTCCGGCCTGCGTAATTAGGACTCCATTTTGCAATGGTGGATTTTTAATCAGGGTGTGAGAGTGACCACCGTTAATCAGATCAATATCGCCCCAGGCATCCGCCAGTTCGATGTCGGTTTCCAGGCCCAAATGGGTTAGTGCGATCAACACATCACAAGAGTCCAGCTCCCGTTTAAGCGTTGGCACATATTCCAGCGGCGGAATAAACGTCAGGCCCGTTAACTTTGATGGATGCGTATCGGGGATGCCCTGATTATTTACCTGTACCATGCTGAAGATGCAAATCTTTGTGCCTTCAATATCTATAGTTTCATAGGGTTTAAATTGAAGCATGCCTGCATCATCCGATTTTATGTTGGCTGCCATCAATGGAAAATTAGCCTGTTCCATGCGTTTTCTCAGGACTTCCTGTCCATAATCAAATTCATGGTTGCCAATGGCCCCCAAATTAAAATGAGCGAGGTTCATCAGTTGAATCATGGGATATCCTTTGTCAGGATATTGATCCACCACAGGATTGCCCGTAAAGTTGTCGCCCGCCGAAAATAACAGTACATGTTCGTGGCAGCTTCTTATGCTATCCATCCACGATATAAAACCGGGAAAATGATCTATACGGGCATGCATGTCATTTACTGAAACTATTGTCAACGTTAAGGTATCGGCCTGCTGAGCGGAAGTGTTAATTGAAAACAGTGCCAGCAACAATATGCCGGAGATAAATTTTCTCATTTCAATATTCATTTTATCGGTTTAAGCTTTAATTGGAGTTCACTGTCCTCGTTGAGGGCACCATCCTGTTCCACCTCATTTCCGTATTTATCCTGAATCAGGTAACTTCCTTTTTCAAAGATAAGACCACAATGAAGCTGATAGCGCAACAGGGCATCTTTTACTTTCCCGCCTTTGTATATACGCAGCGGAATATTATTGACAAATACTTTCATAATCCAAAATTAACAATAATCCTTTGTTTTTGATTTCAGACCGTAAAATTTGAATCATTTTCCAGTAAATGTTGACCCTGGCAATGCAATTTTAGGATTTACGTTTCAATTTTTCTAATTGTTTAACAAAAAAAACAAAACATTGAACAAAACAACGAAAAGCTCGTTTATTTGTTGTCAAATTTTAAGCTTTCTGGCCTCTCATCAAAATAATGGTAGAGTATGGCAGGGAAATGTATAAATTTGTTTCCTTATTTTGTGAAACCAGGTTGGTAATCTAAATAAATGAAGAACAAAATTTTAACAGGCTTTTCGAGATTGAGTAAAACTCAGAAGCTTGATTTGATTGCAGCTCAATTGAGTGATCCGGTTAGTGTATCCGGAACGATGCGTTCGTTCTGGCATCCTCAGGCAGAGATGCAAAAACTCTTTGATGAGTTTAGTGAAAACACCATCACCAACTACTTTTTCCCCTATGGGATAGCACCCAACGTGTTGATCAACGGAAAGATGCATATGGTTCCAATGGTCATTGAGGAGAGTTCGGTTATTGCTGCTGCGGCCAACAGCGCCAAATACTGGGCAGAAAAAGGGGGTTTTCATTCAGAGGTGTTGTCTTTTGTTAAAAACGGACAGGTGCATTTTACCTGGGACGGTCCGTTTGAGGCACTTCATTCAGGATTTAACGAATTAGAGCGACAACTGCGGAAGCGCACCTCGGGCATTACGGCCAATATGGAACAGCGCGGCGGTGGGGTGATCAGCATGGAGCTGATTGATCTCTCACACAAACTGCCTCATTATTATCAGCTCTCTGTAAGGTTTGATACCCGCGATTCTATGGGGGCAAATTTCATCAATTCGTGCCTGGAGGAGTATGCCGCAGGATTAAAGGATTATGCAGAAAGTACACCCGGACTATCAGGTTGGAACCTTGAGGTAGTGATGTCTATTTTATCGAATTATACGCCGGAATGCCTGGTTAAAGTATGGGTTGAGAGCGATATCAACTGTTTTAAAGATATAGATTCCGGCCTGAGCGGTGAAGATTTTGTGCGCAGGTTTGAGATGGCGGTAAACATAGCCAAAGTGGACGTAAATCGAGCGGTTACCCATAACAAAGGTATATTTAATGGGATTGATGCAGTGGCTTTGGCTACAGGCAACGATTTTCGCGCCATTGAAGCCAGTGGTCATGCCTGGGCAGCCCGCAACGGACAATACGAAGGGCTGACTGACATTAAGTTGGAAAATGGTCGTTTTGAATACAGCCTTACCCTTCCGCTTTCCATCGGTACCGTGGGCGGGCTTACTTCCCTGCATCCCATGGCAAAATTGTCACTCAACTTGCTGAAAGATCCTTCGGCAGCGGAATTAATGCAAATTGCTGCCGTTATCGGGCTGGCCAATAATTTTAGTGCACTTAAGTCATTGACTACCCGCGGAATTCAGGTGGGTCATATGAAAATGCACCTGCTCAACATATTAAATGTTTACAAAGCCACTGATTATGAGAAAGCACTTGCGGTGGAGCATTTTAAACACCATAAGGTGTCACATAAAGCTGCTGATGAATTTTTAACCGCATTGCGAAACGAATAGCCCATGAACAGCGAGCGCATCTTTCACGCCAATGGCAAAATACTGCTTACCGGAGAATATCTGGTGATGCAAGGCGCCCTTTCGCTGGCGCTGCCCTTAAAGCTGGGGCAACAGTTAGCTGTTTATCATATCAGCGAGCCGGTGTTAAACTGGGAGGCATACGACACTTCCGGACAGTGGTTTTCAGCCCGGATAAAATTGCCTTCGTTTGATATTATAGAATCTTCTGATCCCGGCATTGCACAGCAACTGCTATCCTGGCTTAGAGCAGCACGCGGGCTAAACAGCAGATTCCTTCAGGAAGATGAGGGATCTCATGTACGAACCAGTCTTGATTTTGACCGTCAATGGGGCTTTGGAAGTAGTTCCACACTGATTTATTGCCTGGCACACTGGGCAGGCATTGATGTCTTTAAACTGCATCAAAAAGTCTCGGCAGGTTCGGGTTACGATGTGGCCTGTGCCGGAGCTGACCGTCCCTTACTTTATCAGCTTCTCAATAACAGGCCGGCCGTTACATTCTCTTCCTTTTCGCCATCTTTTGCTTCTCAGCTTTACCTGGTTTATCTGGGCCGGAAGCAACACTCAGGGGTGGAAGTTGAAGGGTTTAAGTATTCATCGAAAGATTTTAGCCGGGAGGTGGAAGCCATTTCAGCCATCACCCTTGCCATGGAGAATGGACAGGATCTGTCCGGGTTTATGAAACTCATGAACGAACATGAAAGTATCTTAGCCAAAATATTGGAAAGAGATACCATAAAATCGTTGAAATTCAGTAATTTTGACGGCGAAATAAAGTCGCTTGGCGCCTGGGGGGGTGACTTTATACTGGCAGCATCCCCAATGGAACCGGGTGACGTAAACAAGTATTTTGCTGACAAAGGATATCACATCATTCTGCCTTTTGCTTCCACCGTCGCAGGACTGTCAGCATCAGCTACAATCAATAGGGAAGGAAGTCGTAAATGAATAAATTTCCCGTTATACCTGAGCATGGGCTGGAAGCTTGCTGGAAGAGTCCCTCGAATATTGCGCTGATAAAATATTGGGGTAAAAGCGGCCGGCAACTTCCGCGCAATCCTTCCCTGAGCATTACACTGAACAAGGCATACACGCATACCCGGGTGAGGGTAAAACCACTTAATTCCGCGGCGGATAAGTCCGAAGTCCATTTTACCTTCAACGGAAACTCCAATCCGGAATTTTCCCGTCGCATTGAAACTTTTATCTCCGGGATTGTTAACGAAATTCCTTTTTTGTCGCAGGCCTTACTTTATATCGAGAGCAGCAACACCTTCCCGCATTCAGCGGGTATTGCTTCCTCGGCCTCAGCCATGAGCGCGCTGGCCCTGTGTTTATGTGACATTGAAAATCAACTTTCCCCGGATCCATTAGACGAGTTGCAGTTATTTCGCAAAGCATCTCACATCGCACGGCTTGGATCGGGTAGTGCATGCCGGTCTGTTTATGGTAATTTTACCGTTTGGGGCCATCACGAGGCTATTCCCGGTTCAAATGATGAATTTGCGGTGCCCCTGCCTGTGAAAATTCACCCCACATTTCAACAAATTAAGGATACTATACTCATCGTTGATCCTGAATCAAAAAAAGTATCGAGTAGCGCAGGCCATCAACTGATGGAGGGACATCCCTTTGCTGAAGCCCGCTTTATTCAGGCACATGAAAATCTCAGCCGATTGGTTGTGGCCATCGAACAGGGCAACTGGGATACTTTTATCGGGATAACTGAAAATGAGGCATTGAGTTTGCATGCCATGATGATGACTTCCAATCCAGGCTATTTGCTTATGCAACCGGAAACTTTGAACATTATTCATAAAATTCAGGCATTCAGAAAGCAAAGCGGGGCCAAAGTTTGTTTTACTTTGGATGCCGGCCCGAATATACATTTAATTTATGCTGACCATGAGCAGGAGAAAGTGATGCCGCTCATTGAAGTATTGAAGGATTTATGTTTTAACCAATCTCTGCTCATGGATGAAATGGGTGAGGGTCCTGAGAAATTAACCTGCAACTGAAATGAAAAGATTATCACGTATATTTTACGCAAAGATTTTGCTCTTCGGAGAATACAGTATTCTGTGTGATTCCATGGGGCTGACCATTCCATACACCCATTTCAGGGGAGAACTCAGCTTTATTAATCAGGATAAATATACTGATCTGGATTTCGCCACCGGGTCGAACCGCTTGCTGAAAGAATATTCCGTTTATATCCGTGAGCTCAAAGAAAGCGGCACCCTCAAATGCGATTTTAACATAGATGCTTTTGAGGAAGATATCCGGCACAGTTTATACTTTGAATCCACCATACCTCAGGGCTACGGTATCGGGAGTTCGGGCGCGCTGGTAGCCGCTTTGTATGAACGATACGTAATGAATGGTATTTCCGGTTCAAATCGCCTGAGTAAGGCCGATATACTGAAGTTGAAGGAAATTTTCGCCCAGCTCGAATCTTATTTTCATGGTACCAGTTCGGGTATGGATCCCTTGAATTGCTACGTAAAGCACCCCCTGCTCATTCACAATCAACGTGACATAAGCATGGTGGGTATTCCGCGAAACAAACACGATAAAAACGGAGCCATCTTTTTGATCAATACGGGTAATCCGGGCAAGACCGCGCCACTGGTGAATATTTTTCTGGACAATTGCAAGATAGGCGATTTTATGTCACTGGTCAGAGATCAGATGATCCCTATGAACGATGCCTGTATTAAGAGTCTGATTAAGGGTGAAACCAAGAAGTTTTTCGAAACCCTGGGTTCGCTTTCGCACTTCTTGTACGATAACCTCAGCCCCATGATCCCCGAAGCCTTTAAAAAGATATGGCAGCACGGGCTGGAATCACATTCCTATTACCTTAAGCTTTGCGGATCAGGTGGCGGTGGTTTTTTACTGGGCTTTACCAGCGATTTTGAGAAAGCCAAACAGGAACTGCACGCACAAAATGTGGATATTATTCCGGTCTATCGCAGTTTAAGTGAACTTGATTAGAAATCAGTTGTTTCTCTTTCCTACACCTGATTATTCGAACTTATTATGAACAAAATTATTGAAGGCAACCTTGTTGATGTGGTTGGCGGCCAGATTTTTCCCGGCCGCATCATATACCATGATGGTATTATTGTCTCTATTGATCGGCTAAGTGAAAATAAAGGGCCTTACATTCTGCCCGGCCTTATTGATGCGCATGTTCACATAGAGAGCTCTATGTTACTGCCCTCTGAGTTTGCACGCCTCGCAGTGGTGCATGGTACCACGGCAACTGTTTCTGATCCGCATGAAATTGCTAACGTTCTGGGTATTGAAGGCGTTAAGTTTATGATTGAAAATGGTAAAGAGGTTTCCTTTCATTTTAATTTCGGGGCTCCTTCCTGTGTGCCGGCTACGCCATTTGAGTCCTCGGGGGCAACCCTGGGACCCGCCGAGGTGGATGAATTGCTGCAAATGCCCGAGATTAAATACCTGAGTGAGATGATGAATTACCCCGGGGTATTGTCGGAGCAGCCCGAGGTAATGGAAAAACTGAATGCAGCCAAAAAGTACAATAAGCCGGTGGATGGTCATGCTCCGGGTATTTTGGGTGATGAGGCCAGGCAATATGCTGCAGCAGGCATCAGCACCGATCATGAATGCTTTACTCAGGATGAAGCTGTAGATAAAATCCAGGCAGGCATGAAGGTGCTCATCCGTGAAGGCAGCGCGGCCCGTAATTTTGATGAGCTTATCCCCTTATTGAAGTACTATCCTGATATGATTATGTTCTGTTCGGACGACAAGCACCCGGATGATCTCATTAAAGGCCACATCAACCTGCTGGTAAAGCGATCATTGGCTACAGGCCTTGATTTTATGGATGTTATCCGTGCCTGCACCCTGAATCCCGTGATGCATTATGGCCTGAATTCAGGGCTGTTACAGACCGGCGATTATGCTGATTTTATCGTGGTGGACAATCTTAAGGATTTCAATGTAATTGAAACCTATGTGGAAGGTAAGCTGGTTGCTTCTCTGGGTAAATCGCTTATTACATCCAGAAGTAGTGAAACACCGAATAATTTTAATGCCAGATCCATAACTATCAAAGATTTAAAGATTAAGGCCGAAGGTGAAAAAATTAAGGTTCAGCGCGCCCTCGAAGGTCAGCTCATCACCGAAATGGAAGTGGCTGAAGCTCACATCATTGATGGCTTTGTAGAAAGTAACGTGGATAATGATGTGCTTAAAATGCTGGTAATGAATCGTTACCAGCCATCGCAACCCTCCCTTAATTTTGTGAGTGGCTTTGGGTTGAAACATGGAGCCATAGCCTCCACTGTAGCTCACGACAGCCACAACATTATAGCCGTGGGTGCCGATGATGAATCTATGGTAATCGCAGTCAATGCACTGGTGGCTTCCAAAGGGGGAATATGTGTGGTTAAGGATGGAGAAGTCAGCCTTTTATCGCTTCCCATTGCAGGTATTATGTCGGACAAGGATGGTTACACGGTAGCTGAGCGTTATCAGCAGCTCAATAAAAAAGCTTTGGAACTTGGAACTTCATTCAGGGCACCATTTATGACACTCTCCTTTATGGCACTGCTGGTTATTCCTGCTATAAAGCTGAGCGACAAGGGCTTATTTAATGGAAATAACTTTTCTTTGACTGGTTTGTTTACATAATAATACTACCTATGTATCATATGGTAATAGGTAAGTATTTATTCTATATTTTTGTCAAGAATTTAAAACACCTTTTATCATGGCCAAAGAAATCGTTTTAGACATTGTTAAGCTTGAAGCAGCAGCAAGTAAACTGCGTGCTATAGCCCATCCCATGCGGATTGCCATCATCGATTTGCTGAACGAAAGAAAGAAGCTCAGTGTTACCGAAATTTACGAATCGTTAAAAATAGAGCAGGCTGCCGCTTCGCACCATTTGAATATATTGAAAAGCAAAGGCGTACTTACCTCCAAACGTGAAGGGAAGGAGATACACTATTCAGTAAAATCGGCTGCCATTACTGAGATACTCCAGTGTATTGAACGTTGTAACAACTGATGCTGGCTCTTTAAAGTAAAATCTACCACGGGTAAAGTTGTTTCACTTTATCCGTTTTTTTATGGTGCGTCTTCGCCTATATTCCACTCCTCTTCCATGGTCCAGTTGGCCCTCAACTCGAAAGGTTTG
>Ga0265295_1003780_pt1 | contig 21374 bp, 21 predicted proteins | sample Munlansysbiofilm_FD_192503 | JGI IMG/M metagenome (GOLD analysis project Ga0265295, IMG submission 192503) | Leachate microbial communities from a municipal landfill in Southern Ontario, Canada - Methane capture system biofilm | ecosystem: Engineered > Solid waste > Landfill > Unclassified ...
GCGATGACCGCCGATGGGGTCGTGTACCTCCCCCGCTGGCTCTTCCGCCGGTTCGACCTCACCGCAGGTGGGATCCTGTCCCGCTACAGCCGGTACATCCTCGCCCACGAGCTCGCCCACCTGTGGTGGGGGATCGGGATCGGGGTGAACCTCGATGCCGAGAACTGGCTCTCCGAGGGGATGAGCCAGTACCTGGCGCTCCGCTGGTACGAGGACACGTTCGGGGCGGACGGGGGGAACGTGTTCCTACTCGAACGAAGCGGCCTCGGGGAGGAGCTGGTGAACCGCCAGCTGGGGTTCGTGAACCTCCGCCAGCACATGACCGAGCTCCCCTACCTCCAGACCGCGTTCACGGGGTTCGACGAGGCGGTGGTCAAGCCAGGGAACGAAGTCCGCTACGAACAAGCGTCCGCAGTGCGCCTCTACGACAAGGGGTACCTCGTCCTCCGCGCCGCGGCGTCACTGGCGGGGGAGGAGGCGTTCGACGGCGTGCTGCGCCAGGCCCATGCCCAGGCGCGGTCGGGGATGTTCACCTCCGCCGACCTCCAGGCCCTCCTCGAAGGGGCGACGGGGGAAGCCTGGGAGGCGTTCTTCTCCCAGTGGGTATACGGTGAGGCGTGGGCCGACTACGCCGTGGCCGGGATGACGCGCGCGCGGGACGGAGGCGAACACGTCACCGCCGTCCACGTCACGCGGGCCGGGACCGGGTCCATGCCCGTGACGGTGGAGGTCCGCGGGGCGGAGGGGGAGCGAGCTTCCCAGACCTGGGATGCGGGGGCCGTGTCCGCCACGATCGAGTTCCGCACAACGTTTTCTGTGCGCGAGGCGGTGGTGGATCCCGATCACCGTGCGCTTGACGTGGACCGGCTCAACAACGTGTGGCCTCGCCGGTTCGTGGTGATGCTCGATCGGAACGAATTGCCCCTCGATGCCTACCTCGTCCAGCCTGACGCCGCCACAGAGGGGATGACGATCCGCTACCTCGATCGGTTCGGGTGGGGGGTGTACCCCCAGGCGATGGCGGTGAGCGGATGGGTTCGCTACGGCCGCGAGTGGACGCTGACGGGGGCGGCCGCGGTGAGGGAGACCATCGTCGGGGCCCTGTCCTTGACCCGCCACCTGTGGGCCACGCCGCGCCTTGGCTCGGCGGGGACATACTGGGAGCCTGTGGGCGAGCTCACGTTCACCGTGGCCCGCCAGCCCCAGTGGACGCTCGGCGTCGAGCTCGGATGGCAGGAGGAGCTCGCCCGCGCCCACAGCGGCGGGTTGTCCCTCCTCTGGATCCCGCCGGAGGGATGGAAAGCGGAGCTCGGCCACACCCAGCTCCTCGGCCTCGCTCCCCACCTCTACCTCACCCTCACCGTGGGGGTCGGTCTGGCCAGCCCGGGCCTCCCGTCGGCCTTCCTCCCCGCCCTCAGTGAGTTCCGAACGCGGATCGCGGGGAACCCGCCCCAGGGGGACCGGAAGGCCTTCGCCTCGCTAGGGATCTGGCTCCCTCCCCTCCGGCCGGACTACTCCCTGGGCGGGGCAGCGCTCGTTACCGAGGTCCGCTCCCGCCTCTATGCCTCCCTCGCCCGGCTGTGGCGGGAGGGGGAAGGAGGGGAGATAATCCCGACCTACCTTGAGGTCGGTGCCGAAGCGGTGATCCAGATCGAGGCGCTGGGGGGGCTCCTCGGGTTCACGGCGGTGGTGGGGATCGGGTGGCCCCTTTCCCCCGCCGGTGAAGGCGTCCTCTACCTGGGCATCCTCGGTCTGTAAGCGAGAGGAGGAGAGGTGCGGGCATCCCTGAACTGGCTTTCCGAGTACGTGGACCTCCCCGAGGTCCCACGGGAGGCGCTCGTCGCGCGGCTGACCGTGGCCGGGCTCGAGGTGGAGCGGATCGAGTCCCTGGACGCGGAGGGGGTGGTCGTGGCCCGGGTGGTGGCAATCGAGCCCCACCCGAAAGCGAGGAACCTCTCCCTGTGCCAGGTCGAAACGGGGACGGACCACCGGACCGTCGTGTGCGGCGCTGATAACGTGCGGGTGGGAGGCCTCTTCCCTCTCGCCCTCCCCGGTGCTCGCCTTCCGGGGGGGGAGCTCTCCGTGGCCACGATCCGGGGCGTGAAGAGCGAGGGGATGCTCCTCTCCCAGAAGGAACTTGGGCTGGAGGGGAAATCGGCCGGGGTCTGGGACCTCCCCCCCGATCTCCCGCTAGGGGCGGACCTCGCGCCGTTGGTGGGGTTCCCGGACACCGTGTTCTCCCTCAAGATCACGTCCAACCGGCCGGACCTCCTCGGGATCGTGGGGATCGCCCGCGAAATCTCCGCCCTGTACCGGACCACGATGCGCGATCCGGACCTCTCGTTCCCCGAACTCGGCCCCACCGCGGCCAGCCTGACCGACGTTCAGATCGAGGATCCCACTGACTGCCCCCGCTACGTGGCCCGCATCATCCGGGGGATCGCCGATCGCCCATCCCCGGTTTCGATCCAGGCGCGGCTCCTCAAGGGCGGGATGCGGCCGCTCGCGCTGGCGGTGGACATCACGAACTACGTGCTGCTGGAACTGGGGCATCCCCTCCACGCGTTCGATCTGGGAAAGCTCGCCGAGGGGCGGATCGTCGTCCGTCGGGCAAGGCGGGGGGAGCGGATCCGAACCCTGGATGGGATGGAGCGGGACCTCTCCCCGGAGGTGCTTGTGATCGCCGACGCGGTGCGGCCGGTAGCCGTGGCCGGCGTGATGGGGGGGGCGGAGAGCGAGGTCAGCACGGGCACCCGCGAGGTCCTCCTCGAGGCGGCCGCGTTCGCCCCGGCCCGGGTGCGGCGCTCGGCGCGGGCGGTGGGCGTCCGTACCGAGGCGAGCCTGCGCTTCGAGCGGGGCCTGTCCCCCGAGATGGCGGACCTCGCGTCCCGCCGCTACTGCGCCCTCCTCTCCCAGCAGGCAGAGGTCGCGATCGCCCGCGGAGCGGTGGACGCCTACCCCTCTCCCGCCCGGGCGGGCCTCGTCTCCCTCCGCAAGCGACGCGTGGCGGAGCTCCTCGGGGTCGAGGTGCCCCCGTCCCAGGTCGCGGACGACCTGACCCGCCTTGGGCTCACCGTCGCGGATCGCGGGGATGCCTGGGACGCGCGGATCCCCCCGTTCCGGCAGGACCTCGGGCGGGAGATCGACCTCATCGAGGAGGTCGCCCGCCTGTACGGCTACGACCGGATTCCAGCCCTCGCCCCGCGGACCGAGCTTCGGATCGGGAGGAAGGACCCCCGGGAAGCGTTCGCGGACCGGATGCGGGGGATCCTCGCCGCGCTGGGCCTCGTCGAGGCCTACACCCCGGGGTTCCTCCCCGCAGAGGAGGCCGAGGTGAGGCTGCGGAACCCGCTCGCCCAAGGCGGCGACGGGCTGAGGCCGAGCCTCCTCCCCGGGCTCCTCGCTGTCGTGCGGGGGAACCTCGAAGCCCAGGCACCGGGCGTGGCCGTGTTCGAGGTCGGCCGCGTGTTCCTGCGCCGAGATGGGGCGGTGACGGAGGAGGACCGCGTGGGGATCGCCCTCGCCGGCCGTCCCCCCCTCCCCCTGTCTGGGAAACGGGAGTACTCCCCAGCGGACCTGAAGGGGCTCCTCGACGCCCTCCTCGCCGCCCTGCGCCTCGAAAACGTCGCCCTCGGGGAGATCGAGGACGTCCGGCTTCACCCCTACCGCCGGGCCGGGATCTACCTCGTGCCCCGTGAGGACCGCGGGCCGCGGACGCTGATCGGATGGCTCGGCGAGCTCTCCCCCGCCCTGCGGGCCGACCTCCCCGGCGAGCGGCGGGTGTTGGCGCTGGAGCTGGCCCTCCCCCCCCTCTGCAGGGCGGCCCGCCCTCCCGAGCACCACCCCCTCCCCCGTTCGCCGGCCTCGAAGCGCGACCTATCCCTCCTCGTGCCCCAGGACATCCCCGAAGGGACCGTCCGCGGGGAGCTCCTCGCCGAACCGCTCGTTGAGAGCGCCTTCCTGTACGACCTCTACTGCGGGGAGGGCGTCCCCGCTGGCTACCTCAGCCTGACCTACGAGGTCACGTTCCGCGACCCGGAGCGGACCCTGGCCTCGGACGAGGTCGAGGCGGCGGTGGGGCGGATCCTCGCCCGCCTCCAGCCGCTCGGGGCCCGCATCCGGACCTAGATGGAGCGGATCGCGAGCACCCACGGCCCGGAGGAGACGGAGGAGGTGGGGTTCGGCCTCGCCTCCCTCCTCACGGATGGGGATGTGGTGGCCCTCGTCGGGGAGCTCGGGGCGGGGAAGACGACGTTCGTGAGGGGCCTCGCCCGCGGGCTGTTCGTGAAGGAGGCCATCCTCTCGCCGAGCTTCCTCCTCGCCCGCAGCTACGAGGGAAGGATCCCGTTTCATCACCTCGATGCCTACCGGATCACCTCCCCCCGCGAGCTCGCCGAGGTCGGGCTCCAGGAACTCCTCCCCCCGCCCACTGGGGTGACGGCCGTGGAGTGGGCGGACCGAATCGCTGACCTCATCCCGCCCCAGGCTGTATGGGTCACACTCGAACACGCGGGCGGCGACCGCCGCCGGATCATCCTCCGCCGCTAGATCCAGACGCCGGGGATCGCCTCACCGCAGTGCGGGCAATGGCCCTCGAGGAGCGCGTTCCTGACGACCTGGAACCCATAGCGGCGGATGACGAGCCGGCCGCAGGAGGGGCAGATCGTGTCCTCCCCCTCGCCGGGGAAGTTCCCCAGGTACACGAACCGCAGGCCCGCCGCGCGCCCGATGTCCCGCGCCCGGCGGAGGGTCTCCAGCGGGGTCGGTGGGAGGTCCTGGGCCCGGTAGGAGGGGACGAACCGCGACACATGCCATGGGATATCGGGGGAGAGTCCGGCCAGGAACTGCGCGATCCATCCCAGCTCCTCGTCGGAGTCGTTCCGTCCCGGGATGATGAGCGTCGTCACCTCGACCCAGATCCCCTGGGCCACCATCCGCCGGATCGTGTCGAGCACCGGCTGGAGGGAGGCGCCACAGTACCGGCGGTAGAAGTCGTCCGAGAACGCCTTGAGGTCCACATTGGCCGCGTGGAGCCAGCCATGGGCCGCGGCAAGGGCTTCCTCGGTCAGGTAGCCATTGGTGACGAAGGCATTCCGGATCCCCTGCCCGTGGGCGATCCTCCCCGTGTCGTAGCACATCTCGAAGAACACCGCCGGCTCGGTGTAGGTGTAGGCGATGATCGGGGCGTGGGTGTCCCGAGCGGCCCGCACCACGTCCTCGGGCGAGACAGGTTCCCCGAGGATCCCCCCCCGGTGCTCCCGCGGGTACTGAGAGATGATGTAGTTCTGGCAGAAATCGCACCGGAAGTTGCACCCCATCGCGGCGATGGAGAGGGCCGGCGAGCCGGGGAGGAAGTGGTAGAGGGGTTTCTTCTCGATCGGGTCGAGGGCCTGGGACACGAGGCGGCCGTAGACGAGGGTGTGGAGCGTCCCGTTTTGGTTCTCGCGGACGGCGCACACGCCGCGCCCCCCGGGGGGGATGAGGCACCGGTGGGCGCAGAGCGTGCACCGCACCCGTCCCTCCCCGGCTCCTTCCCACAGCATCGCCTCGCGCATCGCGGGATTATCGTACGTCGGCACGTCTGGGCCTGGCAAGGAACCGCTGTCCCCGGGTATCCTCGCTTCCGATGTCACCATCGGACGCGATCGCTCAGCGTTGCCGGGAGGTCCTGCGGCGGGTTCCACCCGGGGTGACGGTCGTCGCGGCGACGAAGGGGCGGGTGCCGGACGAGGTCCGCCAGGCGATCGCGGCGGGGATCGGCCACATCGGGGAGAACTATGTCCAGGACGCGGAACGAAAGAGGGGGGCCGTCCCCGAGCCGGCGACGTGGCACATGATCGGCCGCCTCCAGACGAACAAGGTGAACCGGGCAGCGCGGGCCTTCGACTGGGTGCAGACGATCCACTCACCCGAGCTCGCCCGGCGGCTTTCCGCATCCTGCGCCGCCCACGGGAAGGAGCTTCCCGTCCTCCTCCAGGTCAACATCGGCCGCGAGCCCAACAAGGGGGGAGCTCTCCCCAAGGAGATCCCCGCCCTCGCGCAGGAGGTCCGCGCCCTCCCCTCGCTCCACCTGCGGGGCCTGATGGCCATCCCCCCCGCCGGGGAGAGGCCGGAGGACACGCGGCCCTACTTCCGGGCGATGCGGAAGCTCTTCGCAGCGCTACAGGATGAAGGCTTTGACCTCGATACCCTGTCCATGGGGATGAGCGCGGACTGGGAGGTGGCCGTCGAGGAAGGGGCGACGATGATCCGCCTCGGCACCCTCCTCTTCGGCCCCCGGCTGGGTTGATCATCTCTCCCTCAAGGGCTGATGCCATTGCTCCCGTCTTACATCTCATCGTAGCCGAAAAGATCTTTCCTCAAAGGCCTCGCTGCGCCCTTTGTGATCTCTACAGGGAGTTTTTAAAGCGCCTCTCTGTAGTGGGCCAACACATTGTGACCCCCCTTAGAGGCCCAGGTCACTGCCACCTCATCCAGGAGGATCACAGGGAAGGCGGTAAATTTTCAAGAAGCCAACCCATGATGTGCCCCATCAGTTCCTCACGTTCGGTCTGATCCGTCACCTTCTCGAACGCGAACCCGAGAAAGACGCATTGGCTGTTGTCCTTGGTGAAGCGAATGCCCGCCGTGCCCGTTGCCACCCCTGTGTATTCAATGATGGGCACGGCCAGAGGGTCGGCCGGCTCGATGATATTGGGATAGTAACTTTGAATGGTGGAGGAGATGCCTTCCAGAATCTCGCCGGCGATGCCCGCCACCCCTTTGGCGCCGCTAGGTGCCCTCTTCACAAAACGGATGTGGAGGGTATCTGTGAGAAAGGATCGAGGCGACGTGCCCTCGGCGATGTAGTCGCCAGTGAGGAGTAGCCGGCCGCCGGCGTCCAGGTAGTCCTTTACAGCCGTTTGGTCAGCGCTGCTCAATCCCCACTTATCCCAGCCCCCGTACCAGATGACTACGGGGTAGGTCCGCAGAGTAGTCGCGGGTGGCGCGCCGACGTAGTCCGCCGGGAAGAAGTCGTAGCGGGTGTAGCCGTTGGCCTCCAGAGCCCCGGTATAGATATCACGCACGTTAGTAGTTGTGTAGTCGTTCTCCACCACCAGGATGTCGGCCCCGGTCAGCACGCCGGCTCCGGCATATGGTGTAGCTGTGTAGGCCCAGGGGTGGCCGATGGTGGCCTGGTTGATGATGGGCAGCCCCTTGGTGGTCGGGTCCGCTGTAACCTGGAAGGTTACAGTGTGCGAGCCGCCCGCCGGGATGGTCCCGCTCCACTCGATGCGGTCCTGCGCGGCGTTATAGGTGGCTCCGCTGGTGACGCTGCCGGGTACGTAGGTAGCGTGATCAGGGATGGGGTCCTGCATGCTGGTCCCCACGGCATCGGCGCGCCCCGTATTGCGCATGACAAGGGTGAAGGTGAGGGTGTCACCCGGTTGGACCGTCACCGGAACCACCTGTTTGTAAGAACTAGTCAAGACCGGGGCTCCGATGTCTGTCACCACCTGACGCCAGTGGACAACGCCGTTGGTCCGGTCCCCGATCAAGGCGGTGTTGAGGAGAACCGCATGGTCGTAGAGGGGCTTGTTGACGTCCACCTGGAAGGTGACGGTGTGGGAGCTGCCGCCAGGTATCGTGCCGCTCCATTCGATGCGCTTTTCCGTGGCATTGTAGGTAGCCCCGCCGCTGACGCTCCCGGTCACGTAGGTAGTGTTGCCGGGGATGGCGTCGCTGAGGACGGCGCTGATGGGGCTGGCCTCGGCGTTATCCAGCACGATGGAGTAGGTCAGACGGTCGCCGGGGTTGACCACAGCCAGGTCTACCTCCTTTGTCGAGGGGGAGAGCCCGAACTCGGTCACGTTCATGGTTACGGGCACCTTAACCACGGTGCTGGCCGAGTCACTGATGTCCACGAAGAGGTCGGCGGTGTAGACCCCTGGGGCCAGGCCTGAGGCGTCGAAGGTCACTGTGACCGACTGGGACTCGCCTGCGGCCACGGTGCCGGTGACGGCGCTCTCCTGCAGCCAGGAAATGCCCGATACATACAGCGCGTATTTGATCAGGTTCGTCATTGGTGCACCACGGGCGCCGCCGCTTCCCCAGCCGTAGGTCAGAGTGGTGACGATCACCTGGCCCAATCCGTAGGGGTACTGCAGCCAGGAAGGCCCGGTGGTGTTCTGGAGCACCACCTGGCTGGCGGTCGGATAGCCGGTCAACCAGCCGTGGTCGGTCGAACCCCACGAATTGAAATCGCTGGTCGTCAGCACACTCCCACCGTAGGGCTGACCGGTGATGTAAGGGTGATCAGGCAGCAGAATGGTCTCGGCGTTGCAGGTGTATTCTCGGTGGTAGTCCGTCCCAGCCGGGTCTATGTCGTTGACGGAGCCGATGTTGCCGGCGATGTTGATCACCGCCACCCCGCCCGCCTGCACGTAGGTGGCCAGGTTGGCCAGGTTCAGGTTCCCGTAGTTGCTCCACTCAGGCTCCAGGTACACCACGCGGTACTGTCCCATCTCCTCCGCCGTGAGGGTGGCGAACTGGGCCTCGTTCACGAGACGGTAGGAGTAGCCAGCGAAGGGGTCTTTGAACCTTTGGCCGTGATCCAGGATCAGGAAGTCTGTGATCGCGGCCTGCTCTCGGATCTCGAAGGTGAGTGGGTCAGCGCCGGTATTGGTGATGGTGAGGGCAGCGGTGGCCTGCTGGCCCACCCCCAGTGTGGCGGCAAGGGAGCCGGGCTCGACGGTGAACTCAGCCGTTAGGTGATGCGGGCCAGCCACTGCCCTGCCTGTTACCAGGAGCAGGGCCACCAGGACCGTGGCTGCCATGATGAGCAGTGATGCAACTGCCATTCGTTTGCCTTTCATGATTTGCCTCCTTGTATGCTGATGATAATTACCCCAGGTGCCCTTGTCCAAATGTCCTTGGTGTCCACCTGGGCCAGCCGGAACGCCTTCCCCTCTTCCCAGGCCCAATGTGCCGGATAGAATGTCTTCCGTCGTTTCCTTTCCCTCGAGTCTTCCCCCAGATGGCGTCTGAGGATGTGCCTGATGGTCCTCTCGGGGATCCCTAGGGCGTAGGCGATGCGTCTTCTGCAGCCTTTCTCCTGGCTCAGGGCCAACACCTGCTCCTCTACCTCCGGTGGAGTCCGGCGTGGGCTTTGGTGGGGACGGCGGTCTTGGTCCAAAAGACCCGCCTCGCCCGCCTCCTGGTAGCGTCTCACCCATTTGCGGACGATGTTGCGAGAGATGGAGCTTGCGGGCTGTTTCCCTCAGGCTCCCACACTCCTGCCATGTACGCACGATCATAAGGCGGAGGCTCACCTTGCCCTCCTGGTGGGTAAGCCTGTAAGCTTCGGTGAGTGCAAGTGCCAGCACGGTGGCATCCCTCCTTTCCTCAGCGTTTGCAGGAGTTTACGGATAGGAGGGATGCCACACTTCTTCAAGAACTCCTCGAACGCCGAAAGATCGGGCCTTGGAGGTGGGTCACCATGTCTTGGCGCATCTACCCCGGAGTCTTGACAAGGAGGAGGAGGAGGAGTATACTAGTGCCGTCCATAAGGAGGTGGTTAGGATGGCGGTCTGGAAGAAGGTGGTGTTGGTGGCTCTAGTGGCCGTGGTCGGGTTGGTTCCCGCGTTCGCCCAACTCAGCTACGCCCAGGCGGCTCCGGTACAACAAGCTTCAGTTACATTGCCCCAAGGACCCAAGGAAGGGAATTGGGTGATGAGGAGTTGCTCGACACCGAAGGGGAGTTGTGGTTGACTTTGTTGCTTGGCTTTTGCTTTGGAGCTGGACTCGCAGCCTGGCACGAATACTACAGGGACGAAGACCGCGGAGTAGATTGGGATGATGCCCCTGAAATTGTACTGGGAGGGGTGGGAATGGCGGGTGGAGTCCTGCTCGGCTACTATGCGTATTAAAAGAGCTTGTTGGATCGGAGCTATAACGGTAACCTTTTACCTCGTTTTTATGTCCCTCTGCCTGGGAATTGAATCGGTAATACGAGGCGGCAGCTTTTGGCACGCTCGTATAACATGGACTCCGCCCATGGTGCTAGTGTTCGTCTTAGGGGCGTTCGCATTGGGTTGGTTAGGCTCACGGGAGACTTCAGAGAAGGACCATAACAAAAAAGGGGGATAGGCTGTGTTCTTCCTCTTTTTCCTGATTTATACACTGGCGCCCGTCGATGAGACGGGCGCTAATCTTTCGTATCGCGAGCTTCGCTACGAGAAAGTGATTGAGCAGGTGGAGTGGTATACCTGTGGCCCCGCAGCAGTAGCCACGTTGCTCACTTACTATTACGGCCTTCCCACTACCGAGGCTGAGGCCCTTGAGCTGGCGGAGGGGTTTGCTGCCAAGTCAAGCCGTGAACCTGGTCAGGCCCTCACCGCCCTTGCCCTCAAGCAGACTCTGGAGGCCAAAGGCGTCCCCACCAAAGGGTTTCTGGTCAAACCAGAAGCCCTGAAAGATTACTTCGCTAAAGGAGGCCTCCCCCTAATCGCCCACCTCACCGAACCACAAAAACATTTCGTGGTGATCGTAGGATTTGTGAATGACCAGATTGTCCTTGCTGACCCTTCCTGGGGACGGCGGATAGTTCCGTTTCCCATTTTTGTAAAGGGCCATGGCTATAGCGAGGTCATCCTCGTTCCCATCCCGAGCGCTGAGTTAGCCCAGGTGGCAAAAGAACGGCAAAGGGCGGCCTTGAAGTGGGCCGAGGCTGAGCTTACTGCCCTCTCCCGGCTGCGGGAAGGACTGCCGTGAAGAAGAAAGATGCTTACTCAACGAGAACCGGTGGCCTCTGGGCAGCCCTTCTTTTGCTTCCGCCCCTTTTGGGCTGGGCCCAAGTGTCGATCGAGCCTCTTCGCCGGGCAGAGGAACCACCAGGCCAGTACACTTGGCATTTAAGCCTGGGATACACCCCTTTGGGCCGAGAGGGCTTGGGCGTGGATGAGCTTGGCCAACCATATGCCTACACCCTTTTTGCTCAAGAATGGCGCCTGACCTTTGGGGGCACGGTCCAACTTGCCACCGGCCTCAAAACCGGCGTTGAGGTTAGCGAACAAACCACGGTGACCCAGGAGGTCCAAAGGTATTCGACCGAAGAAGTCAGGCTAACCAAAACTGATCGAACCGTGTTGTACAGCACGTTCTGCGAGTATCGAATGGATCCAGGGAGTCGGTGGGATCCCCGGGCCTCGCTCTTTCTGGGTCATCCAGGGAAGGCCGGGGTGGGTCTTTCCCTCAGCCTCTTGCGCGATCCCATGGTCCTTGTGGCCGACCTCTCCTTCCGCGGCCAAGAGGAGGAGCCCCAAGGGTGGTTCGTCACGAGCCTGGGCGCGGGATTCGTGGCCAACCTTTGGATCAGCGTGAGCACTCTGACCAGCCTTGCCGTGCCCGTGGTGGGCGTTGGCGTCCCTTCCACCAGCTTAGGCGTCCGCGTGCGCTACGGCCTGGATGTGCAAGGAAAGGAAGAAATAGGGGTGCGGGCGACCTTGGTCCTGCGAGGGGATAGGACATGGCTGGCACTAGAGGCGGAGTGGCTCGGCCGTGGTCCCTGAAAAAAGATATACTCCGTGGTGAGGAGGAGACTGTGCGGGTGCGTCTACTTGCGATATTGCTGGTTTTTGGGGTAGTGGCCTGGGCGGGAACGCCGCTTAACCTCCCCGATCCCGGCCTGGAAGCAGCCATAAGGCAGGCTTTGGCTAAGCCAGAAGGGCCGATCTTTGCCGAAGACCTTGCCACGCTAACTGTGCTTTATGCTACGGGCTACGGCATAGAGGATTTAACCGGAATCGAGTACGCCACCAATCTTCGCATTTTGGACCTTAGCCAGAATAAACTCACAAACCTTGAGCCGTTAAGCAAACTGACTTCTTTGGAAGAGCTGAGACTTATGGGAAACGAGATGCGGGATCTTTCGCCATTGGCTGAGCTTCCGCGGCTTCAAGTGCTTTCCCTTTCCTTCAACCACGTGGAGGACATCTCGCCCTTGGCCTCGCTCGTTGAGCTTCGGGAACTCGATCTTGCGGGCAACCCGGTCCGAAACGTAGCGCCGCTTGCCAACCTCAAGAAGCTTGAAATTTTGGTGCTTTCACAAACAGAGGTTTCGGATGTTCGGCCCCTTTCAGGCCTGACCAATCTTCGTGTACTTATGATTGACCAAAGCAACGTTTTCGATCTCTCCCCCCTGGCAAATCTTGAGTAAATCTTGAGTGTAGTAGGCCAACACATCGTGACCCCCCTTAGAGGCCCAGATCATGGCCACCTCATCTAGGAGGACCACCGGGAAGGCAGCGAACTCATCCGGAAGATCGAAGCCTAGCTCCCGCAGCTTCCCCATCGGGCTTTTTCCCTCCATCCCCGCACCAAAATGTGACCGCTCCACGTCGTAATAATACTGCCACCCCTGCGCCCTCCTCAGAAACTCTTCCACCGTCTTCACCCTCCCCAGGCAAGGGATGAAAAACTCCTCGTCATCGGTGCGATGTGATCTCTCCACCCGACCCTGGTACCCCTTCCTCCCCTTGGGGGCTCGCCGGAGCTTGGCCCCAATTAGGCATTGGGAAATGGGAATTAGGAACTAGTGAGTACCCCAATTCCTAGCTCCCAGTTCCCAAGGTGCTCGGGGTTCTCTCCCCCAAACTCAGAGCCCCAGTCTTCCTGCCACTCTACCTCCCCATCGATCCCCCACGCCCGAAGCCAACTCATCACCAACGCCACAAAACATAGCCCATTTGCTACCGAGAGACTGTGGCTGTAGGCAAGAAACCTCAGCCTCGTCCTCCCCTCAAGGAAGGTCCACTGGTAGCGGGGAAGCCGGTGCTTGCGCAGGTGATCCCAGAGTTTTGTCCCCAACGTGCCCTTATCCAGGATGTCTTTTGTGTCCACCTGAGCTAAGCGGAACGGTACCTCTTCTTCCCAGACCCAGTGGGCCGGGTAGAACGTCTTGCGCTTCCTCCTCTTTCTTTCACCTTCTCCCAGGCGGCGTCTTAAGATGTGTCTGACCGTGCCTTCCCGTAGCCCCAGGGCGTGAGCGATGCGCCTTCGGCCCCAGTCCTGCTCCCGATGTAGAGCCAACGCCTTCTCCTCCACCTCTGATGGGGTGCGGCGGGGGCTTGAGCGCGGGCGGCGCGAGCGATCCCTAAGGCCAGCTTCCCCCTCCTCTAGATAGCGTCTCACCCACTTGCGCACGGTGTTGCGAGATGTGGAGAGCCTATACGCTGTGTCCCTCAGGCTCCCACATTCCTTGTAGGTGTCCACGATCTTAAGCCTCAGGCTCACCTTGCCCTCCTGGTGGGTAAGCCTGTAAGCTTCGGTGAGTGCAAGTGCCAGCACGGTGGCATCCCTCCTTTCCTCAGCGTTTGCAGGAGTTTACGGATAGGAGGGATGCCACACTTCTTCAAGAACTCCTCGAACGCCGAAAGATCGGGCCTCTGGGGTGGGTCACCATGTCTTGGCGCATTCACCTCTCTGGCTTGACTTTTATCAGACCTTCAGGTAGGCTCATAACACTAGATTTTGTTTGGTGATACTAGGAGAAATTATAAGTAGGATAGCGCTTTTATTTTTGCGCGTCGGCGTTGAGGCCCTCATGACAGTAGGCACAAGATGAACTGGGAGAGGATCGACGCAAATGCTGACCCCACTGAGCTCCTTCACCTCGGGGTGAGGCTCCATGGCCACAAGGGGCCATTGCTCGCCCTGGGGATCCGGATGGGGCTCTTGGCCCTCCGGACTCTCGGCTCGTCAGGATTCACCGGGATTTTCGCCGAGGCCCACACCGGAACGGAACCTCCGATCTCCTGCCTTGTGGATGGGATCCAGATAGCCACGGGCTGCACCGCCGGAAAGGGGAACCTCAGGGTCCTTCCGGGCGGACGGGCCGAGGCCGTCTTCTCCCAGGATGGCCGGACCCTGCGGGTGGCCTTGCAGGAGGAATGGCAAAAGCGAATCCTCGCTTCCGGGGCGGCGGAGAGCCTTACAGATGAGGTCTTAGCTGCGCCCGAGGCAGAACTTTTCACATGGAGCCTATCCTCGAGCTAGAGAAGGTCTGGGCGGACTTATCCAGGCGAGGTGGCGTCCCGAGGGTGTAAGCCCACCCACATCCTCTTCCATTCGAAGCACCCCCTAAGTTAATGCCATTCCCTCGGGGAGAGGGGTTGGGGGCCCAGCAAGCGATTCGCAGCCTGTTAGCTCCGGGCGGCCGAAAACTCAGAGGGCTAGGGTCGCGAACAGGCGGGAAACGAGGCCCAGGAATAGGGCCAAACCGGTGGTGCCTAGGAGAACGAAAACCGTGCGCCTCAACCCCATCTCCCGCCAAAGGGCCCCAAGCGTGGCCATACAGGGTATGTAAAAGATGACGAACACCGTGAACACCAGGAGCTGGCCCGTGGTGAGGACGCTCCCGAGGTCAGTTGTGCCAAAGGCCTGGGTGAGGAGCACGAGGCTGAGTTCCTTGCGCAGGACGCCAAAGATCAAGGGAACGCCGGCTTGGGGGGGAAGGCCTAGGGGCCAGGTGAGGAAGAGGGTGAGCCGGTTGAGCCAGACCTCCCATCCTAAGGCTCTAAAGAGCTCGAGGAAGGCGCTGGAGATGATGAGGAGAGGGCCGGCGATCTTGAGAAAATCCCTCAACCTGAGCCACGTTTTCCCCAAGAGGGTCCGGAGCGTGGGCACCCGATAGGGTGGGATCTCCAGGATCAACCCTGCCCCGAGACCGGGGAGGAACCGGCGGAGGACCCGCCCGGCCAAGCCCACCACCAGGATGTTCCCCAGGTACAGGGCAAAGGCGGCGACGGGGCCGAGGAACCGGCCCACCAGACCAAAGATCACCACGGTTCGCGCGGCGCAGGGGATGAGGACGCTCAGGGCGGCGGTGACATAGCGGTCCCGCTCGTCCTCGAGGATCCGGGTGGCCAGGACAGCAGGAACTGAGCAGCCGTAGCCGAGGAGCAGGGGGATGACGCTCTTCCCGTGGAGGCCGATCCTGTGCATGAGGCCGTCGAGGAGGAAACCGATCCGGGGAAGGTAACCGCTGTCCTCGAGGAGGGCGAGGAGGAGGTAGAAGGGGAGGAGATAGGGGAGGGCGATGCCAATGCCAGCGAGGAGCCCATCGAGGGCGCCGGCCAGGAATTGGGCCCAACCTCCCTCCCCGAGGGCGGCCCGCACCGCCTCCGACAGGCCCGCAAGCGCTGGGGAGAGGAGGCCCTCCAAGGAGCCGCCGATCCAGAAGGTGAGCCAAAAGAGGAGGAATAGGGTGAGGAGGAGGAAGGGGTAGGCGAGGAGGGGATGCATGAGGAGGTCGTCGAGCCTTTCGCGCCAGCCCACCCGGCCCCGCTCCACCTTGACCGCCTCCCGAAAGATCCGGGAGGCCAGGAGGTTCCGGTGATCGGCGAGGAGCAGCGCCAAATCCTCACCCTGGACGGAAAGCCCGCGGCGGATCCTCTCCACCTCCTCTTTGAGCTCCGCTGCCATCCCCTCTAAGGGGGCCCCAAGAAGGAGCTGCAGGGCCAGGGCCCGGGAGGAGATCCCCAACTTCTCCAGGTTTTTGAGGGCCGCTTCGATCTCCGGGGGATAGGAGGGAGGCCGGGCAGGGCAGGCTTGGGAAAGGGCGGCGCTGAGTTCCCGCAGGCCCACGCCTCGGGTGGCCACGGTGAGGACCACGGGCACGCCCAGGATACCCTCAAGCCTTTCCCGATCTATCTTGATCCCCTTGTGCTCCGCCTCATCGGCCATGTTGAGGCAGACCACCATCGGGATCCCGAGCTCAGCGAGCTCGAGGGTCAGCTCGAGCGACCGGCCGAGGAGGGAGGCGTCAGCGACCTGGATGACCGCATCCACGTCCCCGGAGAGGAGGAACTCCCGCGTCACCCGCTCCGCGAGGTCGCCACCGAGGAGGGAGTACGTACCGGGGAGGTCCACGACCTCCACGCGGCGCCCGCCGACGTTCGCCCGCCCGCGCAGGGCCTCCACCGTCGTCCCAGGGAAGTTCGATGCCACCGCGCGGTACCCGACGATGGCGTTGAACAGGGTGGACTTCCCGGAGTTGGGCTGCCCAACGAGGGCGACCCGCGGAGGGCTGCGTCCCGCCTTCCCGGCGCCCCAGCGATCAGTGGCCATTGCCGGGCGAGGGCCCGCAGGGCTCGACGAGGATGTGCTGGGCGAGGCCACGACCGAGGGCGACCTGGCAGCCATCCACCTCCACGAGGACCGGGCCTCCCCATCTCCCCACGGTCGCGACGCGGACGAGGGCCCCCGGCCGCACCCCCAACCGCCGCAGGCGGAGGGAGGGACCCCGACCGCCATGGATCGCCACCACCCTCCCCACTCCCCCGGGGGGGAGGGTGGAGAGGGGCGCTGGAAAATCAAAACTCATTTTCAAAATGAGACCCTACCCCAGGGGGCGCGCTCTGTCAAGGGTTGTAGAAGGGGACCCCCGCAGGGGACATCCGCCCCGCCCTACCGCGTCCTTCCCCCGTATCCTCCCCCCGTGCCCAAGTCGGCCATCGTCCTCCTCCTGTTCAGCTTCGTCGTCGTGCTCACGGTGGGGATCGTAGCAAGCCTGTCGCAGCCCCCACCGACAGCGGTGGTGGTCGTGGTCGACCCCGGGCACGGCGGCCACGACCCGGGGGCGGTCGTCGCCGGGGTTCGGGAGAAAGATGTGAACCTGGCGATCGCCCTCCGCGTCCAGCAAAAGGCGGCCTCAAGCTCCTCCCTGCGGGTGATCCTCACCCGCTCCTCCGATACCTACCCGACCCTCGTCGAACGGCTCGAACTCGCCGAGGCTGTCGGCGCGAGGCTCTACCTCTCCATCCACGCCAACTACTACCGCGACCCCACCGTATGCGGTGTCGAGACGTGGGTGGATACAGACGCCGGAGGGGAGAGCCTGCGGCTGGCGCGGGAGGTGCAGCGGGCCGTCGCTGTGGCCACCGGGGCGCCCGACCGGGGCGTCCACCGCCAGACCCTCTACCTTCGCCACACCTCGCTCCCGACCGCGCTTGTAGAGGTGGGGTACCTCTCCTGTCCCGCCGAACGGGCGAAGCTCCTCGACCCTGCCTACCAAGAGAAGATCGCGGACGGGATCCTCCGCGGGATCCTCGCCTTCCTCGGGATCCCGTAGCCAAGCTCCCGGCACCGATCCACCGTCCGCGGTGAACAAGACGACCCATATCCCGCCCGCTGGACTTGACGGGGGGGGCAGGACCCTACAATCGGAGTCACCTTCATAGGGGGTGGTGGAGATGGCAGGTGGATGGAGGTTGGCCATGAGACTGAGCGCTTCCATTGTACTGATGTGGCTGGCAGTGGTGGGCGGCTGGGGACAGTTAGCGCTACTGCCTGAGGTTGGGAGATGCCCGGTGTGGTGGGAGGAGCCAACCACGATTCCCCTTACGTCCGAGCCGCACGAGGCGCTGTTTGCAGTGCCTCGGGGAGGAAACGAGATCTGGTACGGCATGCTACAGTTGGGTAGCGGGGAGGACAGCGTAGTCCATGTTGCGTTCTGGCCCGGGGACGGTGAGGGTCCTCGACTTTGGCTAGACTCGAATGGCAATGGAGATCTGACCGATGATGGAGACGGCCTTTGGATGTGGAGGTACGGATGGCATGAATATGTTTGGCAGTACACGGTCCTCGTCGACTACGGTGCGGAAGGGCGTCTTCCCTATTCGATCCGCTTCAGCGCCATGCCCGATTACGGCTGGGACCCCATTCTCATGCCCGAATCCAGCCATCTCTCCCCGTATTCCCTCTGGGCACGTTCTGGAGGATTCCAACAGGGGTTGCTGGATATCGAGGGGAGGACGGTTTTGTTCGGCCTCTACGATGCCAACGGCGACGGTCGCTACGACGACATTGAACATACTGGAGTCCTTGTAGACAATGACGGCGACGGCCGGTTTTGTTTCTTCTGTCCGCATGAAACGTTCTACCCGGGAGAGACGGTTACGATCGGCACCCGATGCTACGCCCTGGCCGAGGTGAGCCCAAGCGGCCGACGGGTCCGGGTAGAACGGGTTGAGCAATCCTTGTGCAATCGGCCGGTGTTTGCTCCGGGTTGGCCAGCACCTGACTTCAACGCCCAAACCTTGGATGGCCAAGACATCACCTTGTCCCAGCTAAGCGCCCAAGCGACGGTGGTTGTTCTCATCTCCCCCCGCCTCTGCGCCATGGGCAGGGGACAGCTTCGCGATTGCCCCGGCTGCCCAACGAGGGACGTGTGCGAGGAACTCAGGGAGTTTGGGGAGAGTGTGGCAAGGGTTGAGGAATACCGGTCCAAGGTCGCCCTCGTCATGGTCATCACTGATCCCGAGCTACCACCAGCGGCCTGGCTTGACGAGTTCGCACCATTCTGGGAGATCATCTGGGATAAGGACGGGAAGCTTTTCTGGCTCTATTACGGGTGCCCAGGAGCTCTGATCATCGACCACGAGCGAACCATCCGGTTTGTTGGCCTCGAGCAAAGCACGATACTCGACGGCTTTGGATGCTATCGCTACGAGTACGGTGCACGAATGGCAAACGTGCTCGACCTTCTCTGGGCCCTGGCACGAGTGTTGGCGGATCAGGGTTGATGGCGGAGAGGTGCACTTCCCCGGTCTCATCCCTCTAGAAACAGGTTCACAAGTTGTGAGAGGGCGTAGAGCCCTAGGGCGTCCTGTTCCCAGACATCAATCGATCCCTGGGTTACACCCCGTCCGGCCGGGAAGGGTTCGCGGCGGACGCGTTCGGCCAGCCGGACCCTGCTGGGGGATCGAGCGTGGGTTTCCCTGGACGTAGGGTGGACGGGGCGAGGTCCGTAGCGGGACGGTCTCGCTATACGGGCGGTAGAGGAGGGGCACAATGAGAACGTCGGCCATGGTGGTGTTAGCGCCCGTGTGGGGTCTCATCGGGATGGGAGCGGAGACCGTCGTCCCCAACCCCGGACTGGAGGGTGCGATCCGGACGGCGGTCGGGAAGCTCAAGGGCGATCTCACGGTCAGTGACCTGGAAAGTCCGACCGAGATCGAGGCCCGCGGCCGGAACATCGAGGATCTGACAGGTCTCGAATGCGCTGTGAAGCTGAAAGAGATCGTTCTTTTCGACAACCGGGTGTCCGACCTGTTCCCCCTTGCGGGCGTCTCCGCGCTGGAGGAACTCTCGATCGGGTGAAACCGGGTGCGTGACCTTACCCCTCTGGCGGGGCTCTCCCGACTGGGAATCCTGAAGGCCTCGTTCAAAGAGATCGGGGACCTCACTCCCTTCGCCGGGCTGGCGAGCCTAAAGTGGCTGTTCCCCGCGTACAACAGTTCGACCTCTCCCCCATCTGCGTAACCTCCTCCTCGGGGGAAACAGCGCGTCCGACATCGGGCCCCTGACGAGAATCGGCAGCATGGAGATCCTGAACATCTCTGCGAACCCCGTCACGAGCTTCGCCCCGCTCCTGGAGCTCTCGTCCTTGCGGTTTGTGAACGCGACGCGGATCCTCGTCAAGCTTGAGGTGCGGGAGATCCTGGACGAACTGGAGGAACGCGGGGTCCGCGTCCTTCGATAACGCCGCGCTTGAGCCGGACGGACGGGAGCCCTAATCCTTGGCCGGGATCTCGCTGCGTTCCAGCCACGCCCAGATGAACGGCCACAGGTCGCCGTCGAGCACGGCCTGGACGTTCCCCACCTCGACCCCAGTGCGGTGGTCCTTTACGAGCTGATACGGCTGCAGGACGTAGGACCGGATCTGATGCCCCCACTCGATGTCGGCGAGCTCCCCCCGCACCTCCTCGAGCTTCCGCGCGTGTTCCTGCTCCATGAGCGCCCGGAGCCGCGCCCGAAGGATCCGCAGCGCGGTGAGCTTGTTCTGGAGCTGAGAGCGCTCGTTCTGGCATCCGACGACGATTCCGGTAGGGAGGTGGGTGATGCGGACCGCGGTCTCGTTCTTCTGCATGTGCTGCCCGCCGGGCCCGCCGGCGCGGAACGAGTCGATCCGGAGGTCATCCTCGGAGATGACGAGATCGTCCTCCGGAACGACCGGCGTGGCCGTGACCGAGGCGAATGAGGTGTGCCGGCGGGCCTGGCTGTCAAACGGGGAGATGCGGACCAGGCGGTGCACGCCGGATTCACCCTTGAGGAGCCCGTAGGCGTGGCGGCCCTTCACCTCGAGGGTCGCGGACTTGAGGCCCGCTTCCTCGCCGGGCGTCTCGTCCACGAGCCGCACCGCAAACCCCGCTCGCTCACAGAACCGGGTGTACATGCGGAAGAGCATCTCCGTCCAATCCTGGGCATCCGTGCCGCCGGCCCCGGCGTTGAGGGCGAGGAAGCAGTCGTTCCCATCGTAGGGGCCGGAGAGAAGGAGCTGGATCCGCACCCGCTCCACGTCCTCCGCGAGCTTGGCCAGTGCCGCCTCGGCCTCGGCCTGCGTCCCCGCGTCCCCCTCTTCCTCCGCGACCTCGAGCAGGACCTCGACCTCGTCGAGGGCCGCCGTGAGGTGGTCGTACCCGCCGAGGCGGTCCTTGGCGGCCTCGAGCTCCCGCACCTTTCCCTGGGCTGCCGCCCGATCCTCCCAGAACCCGGGGCGGGCCATCTCCTCTTCGATCGCCTTCACCTTTTCCCGCAGCACATCCGCGCCGAGGCTCTGCCCGAGGCGTTCAATGCGGTCCCTAAGATCACGGAGATGTTCGTTCACGAGCGAACCTTAGCCCCCGGCGCCGCCAACTGCAAGCGGGGGCTGTGATCCATCGCGCGCAGAGCCGATAATCCGGGCATGGCGGGGACGCTCTTCGTGTGCTCGACCCCGATTGGGAACCTCGCGGACATCACCCTCCGCGCGCTGCAGACCCTGCGCGAGGCTGACCTCATCGTCGGCGAGGACACACGGCGGACGCGGGCGCTCCTCTCCCATTACGGCATCCACACCCCATTTGCCCCCAGCCTGTACCAGGGAGCAGAGGAGGAGCGGACCCACCAGGTGCTGGCCCTCCTCCAAGAGGGGAAGAGGGTGGCCCTCGTCTCGGATGCGGGGACGCCGCTCCTCTCCGACCCCGGCTATCCGCTGGTGCGGGCGTGCGTGGCGGAGGGGATCCCCGTGGTGCCCGTTCCCGGGCCGAGCGCCCTCCTTGCCGCCCTCGTCGCGTCGGGACTCCCGATGGACCGGTTCCTCTTCCTCGGCCACCTCCCCCGTCAGCCCGGCCCCCGTCGGCGGGCCCTCGCGACGGTGGGCACCGTGGACTGGACGGTCGTCTTCTACGAGTCCCCTCACCGGATCCGCGCCACGCTGGAGGAACTCGCCCAGGTGGCGGCCGCCCGGCCGGTGGTCGTCGCCCGCGAGCTGACGAAGGTCCACGAGGAGTTCGTGCGCGGAACCGCCGACGAGGTGCGGCGCAAGTTCGCAGAGCGGGCGGAGATCCGGGGGG
>Ga0265295_1003781_pt1 | contig 21357 bp, 15 predicted proteins | sample Munlansysbiofilm_FD_192503 | JGI IMG/M metagenome (GOLD analysis project Ga0265295, IMG submission 192503) | Leachate microbial communities from a municipal landfill in Southern Ontario, Canada - Methane capture system biofilm | ecosystem: Engineered > Solid waste > Landfill > Unclassified ...
GTGCAGGCGGCTCGGTAAAGTGCTGTTCAGGTTTGATGCTTTGAATCTCTATGGTCGCACCCTCGCTCAGTGCAGGGAGGAGCTTGTCTTTATCTTCGGCCCCCGTGAGCGCATAAAATCCGTCAAATAGGAGTTTGCGTCCCGTTGCTTTATACTCGTTTTCCTCCCCTTTAAAGGTGATGCTTTGTTGCTCAAAAAGCGCGTCGTTCATCTGGCATGCCATAAAACGCTCGTAGATAAGACGGTAAAGCTTGATCTCGTCTGCTTTTAAAAAGTTTTGCGCTATTTCGGGGGTGAAAGAGAGCATCGTCGGGCGGATCGCTTCGTGGGCTTCTTGGGCACCTTTGGCTTTTTTGCTGTAGATCTTAGGTTCGCTCGGAAGATACTTTTCGCCGAAACGTTTGGCTATCGCATCACGCACCGCATCTACCGCTTCACGTGCAAGGTTAAGGGAGTCGGTTCTCATATAAGTGATAACCCCGCTGGTTCCCTCGGGAGTTTTAACACCCTCGTAAAGCGTTTGTGCGACCATCATCGTTTTTTTCGGGGTAAAGCCGAGTTTGCTCGAAGCCGTCTGCTGCAGCGTAGAGGTCATAAACGGCGGAGGCGTAGCACTTTTGCGCTGTTTTGTCTCGATGGCGCTTATAATAAAGGTGTCTTTTTTTACGCTTGCAACGATCGCATCCGCTTGGGTCTTGTTCTCAACGGAGAGTTTGGAGAGCTTCTCCCCTTTGTGTTCGCTAAGCGTGGCTTCGATATCTTTTTTAAAAAGGGTGTCGATGCTCCAGTACTCTTGGGGTACGAACGCTTTGATCTCCCGCTCGCGATCGACGACGAGTTTAAGCGTAGAGGATTGCACGCGCCCTGCAGAGAGCCCTTTTTGGATCTTGGCACTGAGCAGCGGAGAGAGTTTATACCCCACCACGCGATCTAGCAAACGGCGTGCTTGTTGGGCGTTGACCATATTCATGTCGATTTTGCGCGCGTTCTCAAGCGCATGGGTGATGGCGGTTTTGGTGATCTCGTGAAACACGATGCGCGGCAGCTCCTCGGGGTCTTTTTTTATGGCATGTGCAATATGCCAGCCGATCGCTTCCCCTTCGCGGTCCTCATCGGTCGCGATATAGATACGATCGCTTTTTTTAGCCAAAGCGGTGATCTCTTTGAGGGTTGCGGCATTCTCTTTTGCAACGCTGTAGGCGGGGATGAGACGGTTTTGCTCATCTACGGTGATCCCGAAACGAGACTTGGGAAGATCGCGTATATGCCCTTTGGATGCGATAACTTCGTACTCTTTGCCGAGAAAGTTTTTGATGGTTTTTGCTTTTGCAGGTGATTCGACGATGATTAAGTTCAACAGCTTTTCCTATATTATAGTATAGTCATTTGATTGCGAAAGTGTACCTAAAAAAGTTTAAATTAGTAAAAAGAGCGTTTTGAAGAAAAATTTCATCAAAATGTGCTAAAGTATTTTTGTGAAACGTCGATCTAGTTTGCATCGAGGCAAGGATGCCAAGATGTACAAAATTTCAAAGAGTGCAAAGCTCTTTACATAAAAGGATTTACCATGTCATTTAGAATTAATACAAACGTTATGGCGATGAACTCCCATACAAATGCTACGATGAATAATCGTAACTTAAGTAACTCATTGGATAAACTCAGTTCGGGTCTTAGAATCAACTCTGCGGCGGATGACGCTTCGGGTATGGCGATTGCCGACTCTCTTCGTTCACAAGCGTCTGCGCTCGGTCAGGCTATCAACAACGCGAACGACGGTATCGCGATGGCGAAAATTGCCGATAAAGCGATGGATGAGCAGTTAAAAATCTTAGATACTATTAAAGTAAAAGCGACTCAAGCGGCGCAAGACGGGCAAAATGCACAGTCTCGTAAAGCACTTCAAGCGGATATTAAACGTTTAACGGAGCAGCTTGACAACATTGCAGGGCAAACGTCTTACAACGGAAAGTCTCTTCTTTCAGGTAGTTTTACAAACGCAAACTTCCAAGTGGGTGCGTACACGAACCAAACGGTAAGCATGTCAATCGGTGCCACAAGTTCAGATAAAATTGGTCATACGCGTTTTGAAACAATGGGAGCTGCGGCGACTGTTGCCTCAACGGGGGGCAGTACGCAGATGGCGTTTACGTTAGCGAACGGTTCGACGTTGACATTGGAGTCTGTAACGATCTCTACGGGTGCCGGAACAGGTATAGGTGTATTGGCAGCTACGATTAACAAATCGAGTGATACAACAGGTGTTACTGCAAGTTGGACATTAACAGAGACTGGTACGACTGCTGTAGCTGCTGGGTCAATATCTTCGGCCATCAAAATAAACGGAGTAACGATAGCAAGCTCCTTAAAAATTGAAGCAAACGATGAAAACGGTGTTCTTGTCGATGCTATTAATACACATAAAGAAACGACGGGTGTAGTAGCTAGTGTGAATTCAGAGGGTGCGTTAGAGTTGACTTCTACGGATGGTAGAGCGATTCTTGCTGAGGGATTGGGTACTATAGCTGGCATAGCTGATGGGTTAAAAGTCGGTCAGTTGACACTTACGAAGTCGGGTGCGGCCGGTATCGAGGTGAGTGATTCGGCAACGACAAGTTTATTTGATGTGGCGGGGCGTGATACTGCAAGTTTGAGTCTGCGTGATATGATGGGTGAGATTTCAAATGCCGATGCAAAAGCGATGGGTGCATTTGCGAATGATAACGTAATCGGTGCGAGTGAAGATTTGGGTGCAGGTGTTACTACGTATGCAGGTGCACAAGCTATGATTAAAATTGCACAATCTGCACAAGAGAAACTTGACAGCATTCGTTCTGATATCGGTTCGGTTCAAAATCAAATGGTAGCTACGGTGAACAACATCTCCGTAACACAAGTAAACGTAAAAGCGGCGGAATCGCAAATTCGTGACGTCGACTTCGCGGCGGAATCTGCAAACTTCGCAAAAGCGAACATCCTAGCGCAATCGGGAAGCTACGCAATGAGCCAAGCGAATGCAGTACAACAAAACGTTTTAAGACTACTTCAGTAGTTTAAAACGTTTCTTTAGAAAATGTACGCAAGTTGCTAAAGTAGCTTGGGTCATTTCTTTAGAAAACGTGTTGAGATTGTTACGGCAATCTCAACTCTTCGGAGGTGCGGCTTCAGCCGCACTTCTCTCAAGCCAAAGGGGTTTTTACCTCTTTGGCTTTTTTTTTGCCTTTTTTTTCAAATCCCGTAACACAGGCTTCAGCCTGTAAGCAACACTCCAAACGGACTGAAGTTCGTGTTACGGTATGGCATGCCACATTCTTCTCTTCGGAGGTGAGGTTTTAACCTCACACAAAAGCCACAACGGTATGCATGCCATACGAATGCGGCTAAAGCCGCATCTCCGATAAAACCGAAACTTCTTGGCATGCCACATTCTTCTCTTCGGAGGTGAGGTTTTAACCTCACACAAAAGCCACAACGGTATGCATGCCATACAAATGCGGCTAAAGCCGCATCTCCGATACAACCGAAACTTCTTGGCATGCCACATTCTTCTCTTCGGAGGTGAGGTTTTAACCTCACACAAAAGCCACGGCGGGTTACATGCCATACAAATGCGGCTAAAGCCGCATCTCCGATACAACCGAAACTTCTTGGCATGCCACATTCTTCTCTTCGGAGGTGAGGTTTTAACCTCACACAAAAGCCACGGCGGGTTACATGCCATACAAATGCGGCTAAAGCCGCATCTCCGATACAACCGAAACTTCTTGGCATGCCACATTCTTCTCTTCGGAGGTGAGGTTTTAACCTCACACAAAAGCCACAACGGTATGCATGCCATACAAATGCGGCTAAAGCCGCATCTCCGATACAACCGAAACTTCTTGGCATGCCACATTCTTCTCTTCGGAGGTGAGGTTTTAACCTCACACAAAAGCCACGGCGGGTTACATGCCATACAAATGCGGCTAAAGCCACATCTCCGATACAACCGAAACTTCTTTTGCTATTCATTTTTGGAACACCTTTTGCTTAAATCACTTTTAGAAAAACCAAACAAGAGCAAGAAGAGCTTTTTGTGTAAAAGGATTTAAAATGAGCTTTAGGATAAATACAAACATTTCGGCTATGACGGCACACACAAATGCCGTGATGAACAACCGAAATCTAGGAAACTCACTCGATAAACTCAGTTCGGGTCTTCGTATTAACTCGGCGGCGGATGATGCATCAGGGATGGCGATTGCAGACTCACTCCGCTCACAAGCTTCGGCTCTCGGTCAAGCGATCAACAATGCAAACGACGGTATATCTATAGCCAAAATCGCCGATAAAGCGATGGATGAGCAGCTGAGAATTCTTGATACTATCAAAGTCAAAGCAACCCAAGCGGCACAAGACGGGCAAAATGCACAGTCGCGTAAGGCGCTTCAAGCGGACATTAAACGTTTGACGGAACAGCTTGACAACATTGCAGGACAAACTTCATACAACGGAAAGTCTCTTCTTTCAGGAAGTTTTACAAATGCAAACTTCCAAATCGGTGCGTACTCGAACCAAACGGTCAGCATGTCGGTAGGTGCGACAAGCTCCGATAAGATCGGGCATACTCGTTTTGAATCGACGGAGATGCAAATGGCTACTGCAACAACGGGTGGAACGTCACAAATTGAATTTACGTTGCCTAACGGTTCAACTTTGACTCTTGAATCGGTAACGATTAGTGCGAGTGCGGGAACGGGGATCGGTGTTTTAGCTGAAACCATCAATAAAAGCAGTGACCTTACGGGTGTTACGGCAAGCTGGAGTTTAACAGCTACGGGAACAGCTGCAATTGTTTCGGGAACGTATGCGAATATAACTATAAACGGTACAACGATAGCCGCTACGCTTGATATAGTGGCAAACGACAGTAATGGAGTTTTGGTCGATGCTATCAATCAGCACAAAGAGACGACGGGCGTTGTTGCGAGTGTCGATGCCGAAGGAAAATTACAGTTGACATCTACCGACGGAAGAGCGGTTGCTGCTGAAGGATTAACTACTGCTAATGTGGCGGATGGTATGTATTTTGGAAATTTGACGCTTAAGTCGGCAGGTGCCGCGGGTATTAATATAGCGGATGCATCGACGGATAATCTGTTTGAATTAAACAATGTTGCAGATCGTATCGGTGCAAGTATCAGTCTTCGCGATATGATGGGTGAGCTCGATAGCGTCAAAGCAAGAGCGATGGGTGCCTACACGAGTGCCAACGTTATCGGCTTCGGCGATCCGCTCGGTGCGGGCGTAACGACCTATGCAGGTGCGCAGGCTATGATTAAAATCGCGCAGTCGGCACAAGAGAAACTTGATGCTATCCGTGCCGATATCGGTTCGGTACAAAACCAAATGATCGCTACGGTGAACAACATATCCGTGACTCAGGTAAACGTAAAATCTGCCGAATCGCAAATTCGCGACGTCGACTTCGCAGCAGAATCTGCAAACTTCTCAAAAGCAAATATCTTGGCACAATCGGGAAGTTATGCGATGAGTCAGGCAAATGCGGTACAGCAAAACGTGTTGAAATTGTTACAATAGTAACAATTGGAAGAGTAGCGTAAAGCTACGGGCACGTTTCTTTAGAAAATGTGCTCAAACTACTTCAGTAATCATTACTAAACTCCTTCACTTTAAGCTCATTTTAGCCGATATAAGCGTAAGCTTTGTCGGCTTTTTTATTTTACATGCCAAAGGTTGTTATGCAGTTTTTTCAAAAAAATATCGAAGCACTTCAAACCAAAAATTCGCATCTTGCGCAACGTTTACAAAACATAGGCGAAGTGAAAGATTTTGAGATATTTATGGATGAGGGGGATGTAGCAACCCTAAACTTCGTACATGCCAAACATTTTACCCCTCTTTATGAAACCACGCCTGCACAGACGATTCAGGCGCAAATACAAGAGTTTCAAAAGTTTGCGAAATACCCTTATCTTTATTTTTACGGTCTGGGCAACGGGGTATTTCTTAAATATTTATTGCAAAATCCTGCACACAAAAGAATTATGGTCGTTGAGCCGGAGCTTGAGCTTTTATACGTGGTGCTGCATATGGTTGATTTTGCGGAGGAATTGCATGAGGATCGCTTGGTTCTTTATGCGTACGAAGACGTAGATTTTCCGAGTATGGCGGTACAATTTTTAAAGTACCAAGAGCAAAAACATGCCAAGACGTATGATCTGCATGTCCAAACTTCTTACTACGACAAGCTTTTTTTTGAGCATATCCAATACACCAACCGTACGATCATCGAAGCGATCTACCATGCAGTCAACATTGCAGGAAACGATACGGTCGATGCGCTTATAGGGCTAAAGCATCATGTCATCAACCTAAAAAAAGCATTGGAAACACCGCCTCTTTTCGAGCTGATAAAAAAACTCGGTACATGCCAAAGTGCCGTGCTTGTTTCTACGGGACCCTCGCTTACCAAGCAGCTTCCCCTTTTAAAAGAGATCGCTCCGTATGTGCGTATTATCGCCGTCGATGCGAGTTTCCCCGTGCTTTATAAAGCGGGGATCAAGCCCGACGTGGTCGTTTCGATCGAACGGGTGCCGCAGAGCGCGCGATTTTTTACCGAACTGCCCGCCGAAGCGTTTGAGGACGTAGTGTTTGCACTTAGTTCGGTGCAGCACAAAGAGGTGGTCGAGAGCATCAAAGGGGGCGTGATGCAGCTAAGTCTGCGCCCTTTGGGATTTATGATGTACACGGGTCCCGATGAATGGGGATATTTGGGAATCGGGCAAAGCGCGGCGAACATGGCGTACGAGCTGATCTACCATAGCAAATTTCAAAACTGCATCCTGATCGGGCAGGATCTGGCATACGGCGAAGACGGAAAGTCACATGCCAACGGACACGTGTTTGGCGAAGATAACGTCAAAACCAAAGAGAACGACGTGTGGATCAAAGGATGGGGCGGCAAGAATCAAGTGCGCACCAACCACACGTGGGATATGTTCCGCAAATCGTTTGAAAAAGATATAGCCGAGACGAAACAAACGATGCTCACGATCAACGCCACCGAAGGGGGTGCAAGTATCTACGGAACGCTCGAGATCCCGTTTTCCGAGGCGATAGAGCGCTACGTGAGTACAAAAGAACCGAAACAACGCATAGAGATTTTGCGTGCCGCCGCACATGAACGGGAGCGCATTGCGGTACAAACATGGAACAAAGTAGAAACGATGCGCGCCTACGTAAGTGAGCTGTGCGAAGAGAGCAAGGCGTTGTTTTTGGAGATCGCACAGACCATAGAGCACCCCAAAGAATCCTACGAAATGCAGACGCTTCAAACCCTCGTAGGGCGTGCCGAAGCGATCAAAGCGCGCTACGAAGAGGAGATTTACGAAAAAGTCGCATGGCACATAGCCCAATCGACCATGCTCTCCAAAGAGATAGAACTCGCCCCTGCCGAGGTGTACATGCCAAAGGATGCCGCCGAAGAGAAAGAGCGTTTGTGGCATCTGCTTGAAGCGTATAAATCGTGGCTGTTTTTGTTCGCGGGAATCATGGATGCGATAGCAAAAACGATAGCCTACGCAAAAGCAAAAAGCGACTACGAAGAGGTAAAACAAATCGACGTGTACGTGGGCGATACGAAGATAGACACCGTGGCATGCCAAACGCTAAGCGCTCAAAACGGAAGGGTCTTCGACGTCGACGTACGGGGGATTTTGTACGACGTACCCGATGCGTATCAAGAGCAGATCGAGGATGTCGTGTTTAAAGATACTGCAAGCGGAGAAGTTTTGCCTGAAGCATTTGTAAGCGTGTTTAGACGGGATGATGCGAAGTATAATGAACTGAGTTTTATGAAGAGCTTGGAAGAGCCGATAGATGAAAAACTAAAAAATATGTATAAACCAAATTGTGTTGGTTTTCTGGCTACTAAGGAGAATTTGGAAGATGAAGAGTTTATGGATTATATGAAAGAATTAAAGAAAAGATATCCTTTAATTCAATTTAATGGTTTATACATTAAATCATCGCTTGTATATAATAAAATAAATGATTTTAAATTTATAAATTTTGTTCAAATAACTTGTTTTAAAGATTTTGTTAATAACACAGAAGTATTTATTTCTAATCCTGCAGTAAGAATCTATAGTAATCTTGATAATTTATTGCTAAAGTGTCAAAACATATATGTTTCTTTTTACGAAAGAACAAGAAAAAATGAAAATATTAATAAGCATGATTATAATGAAGATCATATTTTGATAAGAAATTATAAATTGTTTGGTTTTAATATAGATGAATTAAAAAATATGAATTTTAATGGAGTTAAATTAGGAACATATCAAATATTTAAAATTTTAGGTAAAGAATTACCCAATTTCGAAAAATTTGATGTATTTGAATTTTATAATTTTACTATTTTTAAATATATTTTTAATAACTCTATGTTAAAAACTATGATACACAATAGAAATTTAATTGCTAATAATATTTGATAAATATGAATAATTATGAAATAGAAAATAGATTTTATTTGGATCTAGAACCAAGACGAATGGCTAAAATGTTGGCTCATTATGAGCTTTATAAAATGATAATAGATAAACCAGGTGATATTGTGGAAATGGGTGTTTTTAAAGGAGCTTCATTTTTAAGATGGGTAAAGTTTAGAAATATATTTGAGAATAATTTTTCTAGAAAAATAGTAGGATTTGATATTTTTGGAGAGTTTCCTGAAGCAGATGAAATTGATAAAGCTACAAAAGAAAAATTTACTGAAGCTGCTGGTGATTTGGGAATATCTGTTGAAGAGTTAAAAGATAAATTAGAAAAATTAAATTTAAACGAAAATGTAAATTTAGTAAAAGGGGATATAACAAAAACTATTGATCCTTATTTGCAAGAAAATCCACAAACTAAAATTGCACTACTTCATGTAGATGTAGATTTATTAGAACCTACAAAACAAAGTATTGAAAAGTTTCATAGTTATATGGTAAAGGGGGGGGTAATGGTATTTGACGATTATGGATTTTTTCCTGGTGCTAATATTGTTATTGATGAATTTATTAGAGAAAATGATTTAGAAATTAAAAAATTTCAATTCGTACATACACCCAGTTATGTAGTTATATAAGGATTAAAATGAAAATTGTAGCATTTTTACCTGCCAAAGGTACAAGCTCTAGAGTTGAAAACAAAAATATAAAATTACTTGATGGTAAGCCTCTATTTTTACACACTCTTGAAAAGTTAATTGAGTGTGATTTTATAGATGAAGTTTATTTGGATACAGAATCCGATGAAATAATTTATTTAGCATCTGAAACGAATTGTAAAATTTTAAAAAGAGATCCAAGTTTAGCATCAAATACAACCGATGGAAATAAACTTTTTTTAAATGAAGTAAATCATATAAAAGCTGATATTTATATACAAATACTTGGAACTAGTCCTTTTATAGAAAAAGAGACTATAAAAAAAGGTATAGATACCATCAAACGTAGTGAGTTTGATTCAGCTGTACTTGTTAGAAAAGAAAAACTTTATACATGGAATGAAAAAGGTCCTAATTATAATATAGAAAATATTCCTAATAGTTTTGATTTGAATGACACTATCATAGAAACTATGGGATTATATATTGTAAAAAGAGAAACTGCTTTATGCACACAGAAAAGAATAGGTAATAAACCCTATTTATTATATGCTACAGCACTTGAAGCAATTGATGTAAATTGGCCAGAAGATTTTGATTTGGCAAATTTAATAGCTGCTGGGAAAAGAGAAAAAGAGAGAAAATTACTTGATAATATAAAATCTCATCTTACAAGTGCCATGCTGTCTGATATTATGGATGATTTTGGACTCGATGGAGTATTAAGAGGGTTTAAATTAAATATTCCAGAAAAAAAGATTTTTGGAAAAGCAAAAACATTAAAGCTTAGAGCATTAAAAGATGGTGAGGATTTTAGAGGAATTTATAATGCACTTTATTCTTATAATACTATTATTCCAAATGATATTATCATAGTTGAAAATGAAATAAGTGAATTTGCTTACTTTGGTGAGTTAAATGCAAACTTAGCTATTCGTGCAGGTGCAAGTGCTGCAATTGTAAGTGGAGTTACAAGGGATACAACAGAAGTAAAAAAACTAGGTTTTCCAGTATTTTCAAAAGGTTCTAATTGTAAAGATGTAAGAAAAAGAGCTACTATGGAAAGCTACAATAAAACAATAGAAGTTGAAGGGATAAAAGTATCACCAAATGATTTGATTTTTGGTGACAATGATGGAATTATAGTTATTCCTAAAAAGCATGAAGATAAGATATTAAAAAGAGTATTTGAAGTAATTAAAACTGAGAATAATATTTTAGTTGATATTGCTAATGGTGTTGATGTAGATCAACTTACTAAAAAACATGGCTTTTTTTAATATGAATTTTACAAGTGAAAAAATTAATATTCTTTTTTATGTTGAACCATTAATAGAAAGAGATGAACCGTATTTTAAAATTGGTTGGATTAATATTTTCTGTAAAAATATTATAAATACTTTAAAGAATAGTGAACATAGTTATGATTTTTTAATTTTAACAAACGAAGCTCTTGCTCAAAAAGTTAATTTTTATACTAATATTATTCAAATCACACAAAAAGAATTATTAGATCCATTTAATACTAGTAATTACATGGATGTTATTAGTTCTTGGCATTGTGAAAAATATACTAAAAAACATCTAGAAAGTTATAAAAAATTAATTTTAGACAAATTAAATGGATTTACACCAAATATTATTATAACTTTTTCACCAGTACCATTTTTAAAAAATATATTTTTGAATACATTAATACTACATCATGAATATAGTATTTTTTCAAGAACGCCTTACCCTCAAACTTTTTTTTTAGATCCCGTAGGTGTTCATAGTAATCTATTTTTAAATAAATTTAAAAATGAAATTGAATTAATAGAGCTTACAAAAAAACAACGAATTTTATTAAATAATTTTAAACACTTATGTATAGATACTCTAACTTCAAAAAGTCCATTTAAAAATATATTGATGGAAAAAAGAGAGCAATTTGATTATTTAGTTTTATTACCTTTACAATTTTCAAAATATTATGCTTTTGATGATTTAGTACCATTTAAAAGTCAATATGAGTATTGTGTTTATATTTTAGATAAAATCCCATCAAATATTGGCATTATTGTTAATATGCATCCAGAACATACTGTAATATCAGAAAGTGCTATCGAATTTTTAAAAGGAAAATATTCAAATTTTATTTATGAAGAAGAATTCCATAGTATTTATGCCTCCGCTCAATTTATAATACCTTTTGTTGATGCAGTTATAACAGTTTCGTCTTCAATAGGCTTACAAACATTGATTTTTGATAAAAAATTAATTACACTAAGTAATAAAACTTATTCATTTGTAGCAAATAGTACAAATATAGATAATATAGAAAAAATATTGAAATGTAAAAATTCAAACAATAAAGACAACTTTTTATATTTCATATTAACTAAATATGCTATTACTGAATGTTATATAAATAATTCACAGTGGTTATCTAGCTTTTTAATCAATTCTTTAAAAAAGTTTATAAAACATGGAATTTCATTTAGTTTTTATAATTATATTGATTCTGAAGAGAAAATATTTAAACTATTGAGCAATATATTATTGAAAAATAAAAATATCATACCTTATTATTTGAATGGATTTTTTATTGAACTATTATTAAACAATAATAACTTTTCAAAGTCAATTTCAATGAAACTTAAAGTAAATAAAGATTTTAATATACAAAAATTTAACTTTGATTTTACAAAATACAAAAACATCAAAAATTTAAAGTTAAATTTATTAAATAGTAATTGTGTAGCTGAGCTAAAAAGTATATTTTTAGAAAAATTTGATGGTGCAAAAATAAATTTGATTAAATATATTACCTCAAATGAAATATTACATATAAATAATATATACTACTTTGATACAGAAAATCCACAGATTTATTTTAAAGACATTTCACAAGATGATTTAAAAAATAGCAAAAACCTTATTATAGAAATAAGATATCTTCACTTTGAAAAGGAAGCATTGCAAATGTGTATTAAAAAACTAAATTCTGATTTACAAATTAAAAATTTAAAAAGACAAGCTAATAATAAATTAGTTTTTTTTGGAGCTTCAAGTGCATTAGAAAGAAAATTTGATAGTCTGAAAAAACTAGATATAAAACCTGATTATATATGTGATAATGATAAGTCAAAGCATGGGAAGTATCTTAGAGATTATGAGATAAAATCACCAGATGAAGTTTTTGAAAAAAATGAAGATTTTTTTGTTTTAATTACAAGTTCATATGTAAATGAAATAAAAATACAATTAAAACAATATAAAAATATTTCCATAATTATGGATATTGCAAAGATTACCGTTTAAAAAAAATTAGAAATAAGTATAAAAAGGAAAAATAATTGAGTAAATACGATATAGATTTGGATTTGCAAACAAAAAATAGTTTGTCCGCAATTATAGAGAGAATCAAATCGGGCAGTAAAATTTTAGAGTTTGGACCCTCTCATGGGCGCTTAACCCGTTTTTTAAATGAGTATATGGCGTGTGAAGTTTCTTGCGTCGAGCTAGATGAAGAGGCAGCACAAGAAGCATCTAGATATGCACATAAGATGATTGTCGGCGATATTGAGAGTTTGGCGTGGGAAGAGGAGATAGGGGATGAGAAGTTTGACTACATTCTTTTTGCGGATGTTTTGGAACATCTTCAAAATCCTGCAAAAATTCTTCAAATAGTACAAAAATATTTAAAAGAATCTGGGAGTATTATTATCTCGATACCAAATGTTGCCCATGGTGCCATATTGATTGATTTATTGCAAGATAAATTTATTTATAGAGATGTAGGGCTGTTAGATAATACGCACATAAAACTCTTTACTAAATCTACCCTTGATGCCATGATAAAAGAGTGCGGACTTTATAAATCTTTTGAAACAAGCATAGTTAAAGAACCAGAAGCGACGGAATTTGCGAATTCGTATAATGAACTTCCGCTAAGCGTAGCATCGTACGTACAAAATAAGCCCCATAGTAGTTCGTATCAGTTTATTATGGAGCTTAAAACGCAACCTTGCGAATCTTTGGTTTCTGCATTTGAATTCGACAGTGAGGAACAAGGACGCGATGAAGAAAAGTTTATAGAGTATAAAGAACATACAAAAATCACCTCATCGCTTAAGGCAATCGCATTTTATTTGCCACAGTTCCATCCTTTTGAAGAAAATGATGCGTGGTGGGGTAAAGGTTTTACGGAGTGGACGAACGTAACAAAAGCAAAGCCTAATTTTCAGGGTCACTATCAACCGCATTTACCGATACACAATGGATTTTACGATTTAAGAATCCCCCAAGTGATGCAGGAACAAGCAAAACTAGCAAAAAACTATGGTATTTACGGGTTTAATTTTTATTATTATTGGTTCGGCGGAAAAGTGTTGATGCACAGACCTTTTGATATCCTTTTGGAACACAAAGAGATCGATATCAATTTTTGTATCACATGGGCAAACGAAAATTGGACAAGAACTTGGGATGCTTCCGAAAATGAGATTTTAATAGCGCAAAGACATTCTGATGAGGATTCAAGAGCATTTATACAAAATATGTTTCAATATTTTCAGGATCCGAGATATATTCGAGTAGACAATAAGCCCGTGTTAATTATTTATCGATGCGATATTATTCCTAACATCGTAGAAACTACTAGTTTGTGGAGAGAAGAAGCAGCTCAAGCAGGCTTTGAAGGGATTCATCTCGTTTGTGCACAAACATACGGCATCAAAGATCCTGCGCCTTATGGTTTTGATGCTGCCATAGAATTTCCCCCACATAACGCTTTATCTATGGAAAATAAAATTCATAAAACCATGCTCAATCAAGAATTTACTGGGAGTATATTTGATTATGCGAAAACGGTAGAAGAGCAATGTATGAAAGAAAGACCTAGTTATAAGTGCTATGAAACGCTTATGCTTTCTTGGGATAACACCGCACGCAAACAAAATCATAGTAATATTTTTTCAAATTTTTCTCTTGATGCATATAAAGATTGGCTCTCAAACATAGCTACACATACATTTCATAATCAAAATATTGTAAATGAAGAGAGGTTTATTTTTATTAATGCTTGGAACGAATGGGCGGAAGGCACGCACCTAGAACCTGATAGAAAATATGGTTATGGTTATTTGGAAGCTACATACGATACATTAAGAAACTACGACGCAGAGATAATTTCGAGTATAGGCAAAACTTTTACGCAATGTAACTGTGAAAATGCGGTTGTGCTACATGTGTACGATGCTGATACGCAAGAAGATTTAGAAACAGTTTTAGCGAGATATACGCATGAAAGTTTTGATTTGTACCTAACTGCTTCGACACTAGAAAGTAAAGTTCTGAGTAATCTACGAATTAAATATCCTCAAGCTCAAATTATATTGACACAAAAAAGAGGTGGGGATGTTTTTGGTTTTTTTGAGGTTTATAAAAAAATTCGATTGCTGGATTACCAAAATATTTGGAGAATACATGCCAAGAAAAAACCTATGCAAAAAAACTTCAATACCGATTTCGAATTAGAGAGTTTGCTTGATATTTTTATACTGGATTTTAGATGGGATAATCAAACGCTTCAAAAGGTTTCAATTTATTTAGATCAAAAGTTCAGTCATCCGTCTGATGAGGTTCTTCAAAACAAACAAGATGAGAGAACCATGTCTTCTAGTAAAAAAGTGACTTCTATCATGGAACAGATTACAAACAATAATCAAATTTATGTACCAAAATCAAACAATATTGCCCTGTCGAATAAAATAAGTTTGATGCTTAAAAAAATAGCGGATATAAAAGAGAAGCAGCAAAAAGTTTTCGTCTATGGACACGGATATTTAGGAAAGATGGCAGCAATATATTTAGGCGATGCATTGGTCGGTGTGGTAGATAAAAATCCACCTTTGGAACACAAGGAAGCTTATACTATTATCTCTCTAAATGAGCTAAAAAACTATGAGTATGATTCTGTTGTTGTAACTGTAATCGGAAGAGAAATAGATATCATAAAGAGTTTAACGGAACACAATGTGGACGTTAGAAAAATTCTCATTTTATAGTTATGTCGATAGTATTGCGTGCAATTGAAGAAAGAGATGTTGCCTCGACAAAAATATTACGTCAAAAAAAATTTACTCAATTGGCAATTTTCTCCCATTTCGATGAAGGGTGCATCGTAGACGAATATGTTGTGTATGCGCTTAAAGAGCTTTTCAAACTCAAATTTGACATTGTTTTTGTAACTACGTCAGAAAAAATACGCCCGAGTCAACTGGCAAAAATAGAGAAGTATCTGTTTATGAGTATCGTGAAAAAAAATCGTGGGTACGATTTTATGTCATGGAAAACAGGGTTGAGTTTCGTGCCTGAGTATAAAAAATATAAAACTATTTTACACATTAATGATAGCATTTTCTTCCCTTTGCTCAATCCTAAAAAAATGTTTGATAGTATGAAGTTACAGGGATTTGACTGTTGGGGATTAACGGATAGTCTCAAGCAAGCCTATCACATAGAGAGTTTTTTTTGGGTAGTGAATCAAAGACTGTTACAAAGCCAGATATATAAAGACTTTTGGGATGAATGTCAAATACTTCATGATAAAAGTCAGATTATACAAAAATATGAAATGGGGTTTGCTCCTTTATTTTTAAAACATGGATTTAAGTGTTCTGCATATATTCCACTTCAAAAAATTTTAGAAAAACTGGATCTAGCCTATCTCAAGAATAGTGTAGAAAATTTAGAACAAAAACGCAGTTTTAATCTTTTTTGGGATTTGATTATTAAAGATTTTCAGGCACCTTTTATTAAAAAAAAGATTTTAATAAAGTCACATGTAGAGTACAATCCTACAACATTTTCATATAAAGAAGTTTTGCAACAATCCACCTTATACGATATTAATTTAATCGAGCTATTTTTACAAAGAGAAGAGAATAAAAATCAATTGCAAATGGAACAAAAAAGTGATGAGTTTTTCGCCAATTTATCGGTTTTTATAAAAGTCCTTAGAACACTTCAGGGTGAAAAAAAACTCGTTCTTTATGGTTTTGGAGAAGTCGGATGTCTAATTTATGCTAATTTAAAAAATAACATAACCAAAGTGGTTGACCAATATTATCTCTCACTGCGAAACAGGTATAAAAATATTGATAAATTTTGTTCTATACAAGAGATTGAGAGTTTAGAAATGGTTTTAGTGGGTGCTTTAGGTAGAGAAGAAGTGATTAAAAACGTTCTATGTGACAGTTGCATATATGAAAAAAATATCATTACTATCGGAGATTTTCTTCCATTCAATCCCTTAAAATTTGCCAATAATATTACCAAACTTCTTTATAATTTTGATGCTTTGTATAGACTGAGTGTAGAAAAAAAATTTGCTCTCTTTTTTTATAGTTCAAGTGAAAATTTAAATGAGTTGGTAAAAAACTATTTGAAAGTGCATGGTATGCACAGTGTTGAAGTTTTTATAGCACCGCAAAACAATCAAATTTATTTTGTGCTATCTGGGGAAAATAAATTTCTTCATAGGATTGAATTTATGTTTGTATAAGAAAAAAAGCTTTTACAATTCTTTGTGAACTTTGCGCATCTTGGTAGCTGTAGAGTTTTTCGCAAAGCTTTTCTCGTCGCTCCCTAAACTCATCTTCATGGCATGTGAGTGTTTGTTTGAGTGCCTGATGCAAGGTTTCTTGATTCATGGCATGTACTCCCGGAGTAAAGCTTTCGTAATCATACAAAAATCCTTGCATATTTGTCTCATACTCCTCTTTGTCGTAGTCAAAAAAGATGATGGGACGATTAAGAAGTAAAAAATCAAAATAGACCGATGAGTAGTCGGTGATGAGGATGTCGGTGTATTTGAATAACGGATAAACATCGCCGTGGGTTGCGTGAAAGAGGACGTTGGAGTAACTTTCATGCACGTAAAGTTCTTGGACAAAGTGATGCAGTTTGAGGATGAGCGTCGTGTTGTTTTGTGCCAAAAAGGTGTTGAGCTCTTCAAAATCTAGCGGAATTTTTGCCGCTTTACTTGACTCTCGGTGGGTTGGCATGTAGAGGGCAATTTTGTGCTCTGTACTGAACTTCTCTTTTGCAAAATTGTAGATAGTTTCGTCGCAAAAAAGGAGGTCGTAAGTATCGTGATTTTCTTTTAAAAAGAGATCGTTTCTCGGGTAGCCAAAATCCTTGTACTCTTTGGCATGTATGACTTTAGCGAGGGTTGTTTCATTGACAAAATCGCTTGTTGAAACCAGATAATCGTACGAAACGGTGGTGAGCTTGTTGAGGCGTTTGAGCGGTATGCCGTGCCACATCTGCAGGCTTTTTTGTTTGGGGCTAAGGAGGTTAATCTCCTCGGTGAGGTTGGCTTGGTCTTGGAGGGTTATTTTGGCACATGCCATAAGAAAATAGGCATGCCAACTCTCAAGGTGCACGACGGGCATGCCAAGGGTTTTTAACTCATGGAACTGTGCAAGGTTGTCGGTGAGCATCACCGTATCTAGCCCCTCTTTAAAACAGTAGCAAAAGAGCGCTTTGTTGTTGGAGGTGATAGAACCTTTGGAGATAAAAACGATTTTTTTGCGCTTGTAGTTTAGTATGTCAAGCAGTGAGGCAAAGCGCTTTAAAAAGAGTTGTTTTCGTTTTTTAGTGCGCTCGTTTTTGAGCGATTGTTCCACCTCTTGGGTCTTTAAAAAACGGTACATGCCATGATGTTCTTCCACTTTTACAAGTTTGTTTTTTGGCAGTTTCGTACTAAAGTCTTCAAAAATCGCATTGCCGTGGTTTGCCGAGAGGATGAGGATGAGGTCGAACTCTTTATCGATTTGCGAGGGTTTAGAGATATTCGCACCCTCTTGAAAATTGTCCAAAAATCCCAAAAAAGTAAAACTGTGCGCCTCTTGAAGTTCCCTGGCAAACATCGTAGTTTTGGGCGTATAAGGCGCGATATAGACTCTTTTGCCGCTAAACTCCAAAACCTGCTCCATGCTCTTGTAAAAACGCGTTGAGGGCGATTTTTAGCTCCGTCGTCGAGACATCTTCGGTGCGCGGCAGGTAAAGCACTTGGCAATGCTCTTGCAAAAAGTCGAACTTCCCTTCCCAGTCGCTCCCCATCGCAAAAATATCTATCCCGTACTTTTGGATGTCGGCTACTTTTTGTTCCCAACTCTCTTCGGCTATCACCGTGCTGACACATTTTACGTGGCGTACGATTTCGGCGCGCTGTTCATACGGGATAAGCGTTTTTTTCCCCTTTAGAGCATTAAATTCATCGGTCGAGACGGCTACAATAAGCTCATCACCGAGAGTTGCAAGGCGGTTTAAGAGGTTGAGATGCCCGATGTGAAACATATCGAATGTCCCGTAGGTGATGACTCTTTTTTTTCGCATTTTTTTCTTCTCCTTTTTTACAAAGACAAAAGAGCCTGCACGCCCTGACGGATTTTTTGCATCTCTTCTTCCTCGGTTTCACCCAAATAAGCGATGATTCTCTTTTTGGAAACACCCCGTATCTGCTCTACCATAACCTCGCACGGCTTTTCCAAAGCGGCTCTTGGGGGGAGTGCTATTCTAAAAAGACCTTCGCCCAAGAGATTTGTGGTGCACGGAAGAACGGTGACGAGCTCTAGTATTTCGTTGACATCGGTGTCGGAGAGAATCACGCACGGGCGTATTTTGCCCGCTTCATTGTTTTTTTGAGGGTTCAAATTGACTAAAACTACGGCACCTCTTTTGTAAATTTTAGAGTCCATCGGACAAGGTTCCCTCTAGAAGTTCATATTCGGTCTTGGCATGTTTGGCAATGCGCTTGGCTTCGTCTAGAAGTTTTGATTTTTTATCGTCTATGACCTTGATTTCTATAGAGTCCTCTTTTTGCAAAAGTTCCACGGAGTCGCCGATGTGTAACGAGAGAAATTTTACTATGTCGTTGGGAAGCCGAATCGCAGCCGAATTGCCCCATTTAGAAATTTTTGCAGTCATTACATCCCTCCGAAATTTGTATATACATAAGTATATCCATCTTGTTTATTACAAGTCAAGAACAGGGTTAATCTGCAAAATGTTCTTTTGCCAAAGGTGTCGCAAAATCCAAATCGCAACAGGCACGTTTGCCTAAAATGTCACCTAGATATTTCGGATGTAAGCCGTTGCTTGGGCGCACGCTTTTGATGTTTTGCTCTGTAAAGATTTCCCCCTTTTTAATCGGCTCACTCACATAGAGACTACGGCAAAAGCGGCGGTTGTGTTCTCTCTTTTCATTGAGCGTGTAGTCGATTTTTCCGAGCATTTTTTCGGTGTCGCGCACTGCTTGTACCATCGCTTTTAGTTCTGCTTCATCGAGCGAAAAGGCTTGGTCGGCGCTTGGGATAGATTTGTCTAAAATGAAGTGCTTCTCTATCACGCGCGCACCCAAACTCACTGCTACGACGGGAGCTACGATGCCCAAAGTGTGGTCGGAAAAACCGCTTAGCACGCCGAAACGTTGCGCCAAATCGGGAATCATATTGAGGTTGGCATCTTCAAGAGGTGCAGGGTAGGCGGAGGTGCATTGGAGTAAAATGATGTCGTGATTGCCCTCGGCTTTGCAGATGCGCACGGCGTCTTCTATCTCCTCCTCGGTTGCCACGCCCGTAGAGATTATCATCGGTTTGCCTTTGCTTGCAGCATAGCGGATGAGCTCGTAGTCGGTTATCTCAAACGAGGCGATTTTATAGGCACTCGGGTTGAATTGCTCCAAAAAATCAACGGCACTTTTGTCAAAAGGGCTTGAAAAACATAAAAGTCCCACTTCTCGTGCGGTTGCAAAAAGTTCCTCATGCCACTCCCAAGGAGTGTAAGCTTTTTCATACAAAGCGTAGAGATTTTGGTCGTCCCAAAGCTGTGTTCCTTTGATGATGAATTCTTCGTTGTTAGAATCAAGCGTGATGGTGTCGGCTCGGTAGGTTTGCAGCTTAAGGGCATCTGCTCCTGCACGTGCAGCGGCACGGATGGTCTCTTTGGCAAGTTCAAGGCTTCCATTGTGGTTGGCAGAGAGTTCGGCGATGATGAAGGTGCCGTCTTTAGTAAAATCAAAAGTGCCTATTTTCACTTGCTAACCTTTAAGAGTGATTGTAGTTCGAGGAGCGAGTCTATCTCTGCATGTGCCTGAAACTCCGCGGGTTTTTGCGCATCTCTAAACATCCCCTGCGAGATGCGTACGCTCTTAAACCCGAGTTTTTTTATCCCCACGAAATCTTTGTTGACATTATCGGCAATATAGACGATCTCTTCATTTTTTACCCCCTCTAACTGCGCGATTTTTAAGAAACAGTAGGGGGAGGGTTTGGCGTGGATTGTACCGTATCGGTGGGTAATAAAAGCTTTTTTCACTCGATTTTGCAGCCCCAAGGCTTTGATTTTTCTCTCTTGGACGAGTTTGTTGCCGTCCGTGACGATATAAAGCGGAATGTTTTGCTGTTCGTAATATTTGAGCATCGCCTCGGCATCGTCGTTGAGGCAAATTTTTGGCATGTGACTTCGGTAGATACTGAGCGCTTTTTTCACATCTTTTTTGGAGGTGAAACCAAAAGATGTAAGGGCTGCATCAAAGACTTTGCCTCTGCCATCACGCTCTAAAATCTCATACATCTTTGCAAACATGGCATGTGGGTTTTCTGGCATGTAGTGGTGTGCTACTGCCATAAAGCCGCTTTTGACATAGGTGATTTCATCATAGAGCGTATCGTCCAAATCAAACACGATGACTTTAACATTCAAAGTAGCTATCCTCTTTGTTTTTGCGCACTTGGCGAATGATTTTTTTAGAGATGTGTACCTCAAAATCTTCCCCCTCTGCCTCTTGCAAAAACCACAAAAAGCTCTTTAATCCTACATATCCACTCAAAGTTGAAGCCCCTCCGAAACGGGCATTACATTCGATGAGGAACGTTCCCTTTTCATTTTTAAGCACTTGAAGCACGCTATGCCCTTGGATACCATGGCATGTAACGAACTCTGCGGCTCTTTTCGCGAGCGCCTCATCGTGCACGATGGTCGTTACCTGCGATTCCCCATCCACGACGAGATCGCGCGAACGCACCACAACCCCTCTACATGCCATGAACCTATCGACATAACAATCGATGCTATACTCTTGACCCTCGATAAAAGGCTGAAATATCGGCTCTTGAAGTTTCATGGCATGTGCGAGTGCTTCTGCT
>Ga0265295_1003782_pt1 | contig 21355 bp, 18 predicted proteins | sample Munlansysbiofilm_FD_192503 | JGI IMG/M metagenome (GOLD analysis project Ga0265295, IMG submission 192503) | Leachate microbial communities from a municipal landfill in Southern Ontario, Canada - Methane capture system biofilm | ecosystem: Engineered > Solid waste > Landfill > Unclassified ...
TTAAATCGGTGCCGTTTACATAGTCTGAAATGCCTTTAAATTCGGCACTGCCAAAGCCACCGGGGATGGAATCGCCGATGTCGGGTGTGAAACCGGATGCGGAGGAAAGCAATTCGGCTTTCTTCATTGATTCTTCGCTGACGTAAGAAGCGTTGCCTTTGGCATTCGGGGTCAGGTCAAAACCAACTGATGCCCACATTTCGCCGCCTTTGTCGGAAGACAAATATTTGACCAGGGAGCGAACTGCCGGAGTGTCGTTGAAAGCCATCAACCAGTCCGAACCGCCCTGCAAACCTTGCGCACCGGGAACGCCGAAGAAGTCATAGTCGACGCCATAGACTTTGTCGGGATAGGTTCCCAAAAGGGTTCCGCTGGCAAAACCGGATTGTTTCACCATGTAGGCTTCGGGTTGATCGGAGAAGACTTTCAAAATAGCATCGTTGAAACCGGTTGAAAGGGTACCTTCAGCGCCGGCAACGGTGTATGTTGCATCTTTAGCCCATTTTCCATAGATTTCGTAGGCTTCTTGTACGCCGGCATCGCTATAAGGAATTTCGCCGGAGATGATCTTGGAAACATAATCGGGGCCTTGTTTGACCAGGAGAATATCCTGGATGAAGTCGGTGCCGGTCCAGCCGGTTGCATCGCCGGATTCCATACCTAATGACCAGGCAACGTTGCCGTCAGCAGCCATTTTTTCAACTAAAGCATCGAGTTCATCCCAGGTTGTGGGAACGGTGTAGCCGGCAGCATCAAAAGCGGCAGGGCTGTACCAAATCAGGGTTTTGACGTCAGCTTTGACCGGTAAGCCAAGCCATTTGCCATCAACAGTACCGAGGTCGCCCCAATAACCGGCATAGTTGGCAGAATTGGCACCAAGTGTGCCTAAATCGACCAGTTTGTCTTTGTATTGGGTGAGTTGAGTGGTTTGCCAGAAGGCGATGTCAGGTGGGGTACCGGCTTGAACGCGGGTATCCAGCAGAGCCTGGTCGCGGGAAGATTCGGGATTGACAACAGCGCCACAAGCCTGAACCCAGGGATCAAGAATGGCGGTTAATTTGGCTTCTTCTTCGCCCGACCATTGGTAGAGCATAGAAACGCTGTCTCCGGCAGTTACGCCGGTGCAATCGATATCACCAACGGGAGCTACTTCTCCGTTAGTTTCGGGGACAGTGGGGGCTGCAGGTTCAGAAGAACAAGCGGCGAGGGCGAGGGAAGCAACCAGCAAAACTGCCAGAAGATTCCAAATAGATTTTTTGTGTTTCATCTTTTACTCCTTTCAGTACAATAGAAACATTTTCAATAGTAATGCTTGTAAAAGGTCAAAATGCGACCTTAATTACCTTTTTAAAGAGCGGGTTGACTGGCGGATGACCAGTTCAGCCTGGAGAGTTACCTCTTTCTTCTCCGGAAAATCGCGTTTCATCAGTCGCATTAGCAAGTGATAAGAATTTTGAGCGATTTCATAAGCGGGGATGTGGATCGTAGTCAGTGCCGGGGAAATATATGCCGATTGGGGGATATTATCGAAACCAATCACGGATATATCTTCAGGAATTGATAGCCCGGCTTCGTGAATTGCGGAATAGGCACCCATGGCAACGTTGTCACTGGCAACGAAAACCGCGCTGAATTCTTGCCCGGAGTCGAGCAAGGATTTCATGGCGAGGTAGCCGCTGTGTGTGTCAAAATCTGCTTCGCGTACCAAACGTTCATCGTACTTGATAGAAGCCTTTTGTAAAGCTTGCTGATAACCGGCGAGTCGCTGGCTGGCTGAAGTGTAGGGCAGGGGACCATTGGTGACAAAGGCGATTTTGCTGTGGCCAAGTTCAATCAAATGGTTGACCGCCATCTCAGCAGCCAGGGCGTTGTCGATATCAACGGAATGCAAAGAGGTGCCGGGGATGGATGCCATCAGGACGACCGGAATGTCTGCTTCGACCAAAGCTCGGATGCCCTGATCATCCAGACGTGGGGTCATAACGATGATGCCATCAATGTGATGAGCCCGGGTGAGTTCGAGATAGGTGTCAAGCTGCTGGTCGTGATTGACCGCTTCGAGCAAGAGCCCTTGTTTGTTGACTTTAAGAACTTCCAAGAGACCGCCAAGAATTTGAGGCAGGAAGGGGTCGGTTGAAATATATTGGGCAGCCCGAGGGATGATAAGGCCGATGGTTTTGGTTTGATTGGAAGCTAAAGCGCGGGCAGAGGCATTGGGATAGTAACCCAGTTCCCGTGCGGCTGCACGAACTTTTTCGGCTGTGTCTTCGCGAATGGTGAAATTTGGATTGTTATTCAAAACGAAAGACACTGTGGTTCGAGAAACCCCAGCCAAAGCAGCGACATCCTGACTTGTTACTCTTTTCGACATTATCTCCTCATCCTTAGGTGCTAACGCGCGTTAATAACTTAACTATAGTGTAACACTTTGGGGAGAAATGTCAAGTGTGTATATAGTGAAAAAAGAAACAGATGGCAGGAAACGGGAGAAAGGAAAGCAAGATTAATATCTCTTAAGTTTCGATCCAATTTTTTGTGACGACTCCCCAATTATCATTTGAAGTTTAATCCCGTATTGTACACTTATAAAACCAAACTAAATTAGAGGTTCGCATGCTAATCGTTTTTCCATCTTTTGGCTTGTTGCCCATCTCCGATTTTGGATTTTCGGGTACAATCAAGCAATCACCATTTGTAAATTAAAAAGGAGTTCATTATTATGGCTGAAATGTTTTGTTATCAATGCCAGGAAACAATGCGCAACCAAGGTTGCAATGCGAAGAAGGGGATGTGCGGAAAGCCGGCTGAAGTGGCTTGTTTGCAAGATTTGTTAATCTATTTGCTGAAGGGGATTTCGTTTTGGGGCAATCGCGGCCGCAAGATGGATGTTAGCGATGATGCTACCGATCTCTTCATCGCACAGGCACTTTTTTCGACGATTACCAACGCCAATTACGACCCCGATCGTTTTGTCGAACTGATCAAAAAAGCGATTGAGCTGCGTGACAATTTACGCCAACAGGCACAAGCACGTTGCAATGAATTGCATGACAATAATTGTTCCGGCAGCGGTCCCGATTGGGCAGGCTGGCATCCTGAAAATTATGAACTCGAAACTTTGCTTGCCAAAGCACAAACTATCGGCGTAATGAGTAATCCGGATCTCGACCCGGACGTTCGCTCTTTGCGCGAATTGATCATTTATGGTTTGAAAGGGATGGCTGCATACGTTGACCATGCCTATGTAGTGGGCGGTCGCGATGAAAGTATTTTGGCTTTCATGATGGAAGCGCTTGAAGCCACCACCAATGACGAATTGGGAAAGACCGAATTGCTGGCGATGGTGCAAAAAACCGGTGAATATGGCGTGAAAGCGATGGCATTTTTGGATGCCTCCAATACCGGTCGCTTCGGGCATCCGGAGCCGACTCAGGTCAATTTGGGTGTCGTTCCCGGACCCGGCATTTTGGTCAGCGGTCACGATTTACCCGATTTGGAAGAGCTGCTCATCCAAACTGAAGGCAGCGGAGTAAACGTTTACACTCATGGCGAAATGTTGCCGACCAATGCCTACCCGGAATTGAAGAAATATCCCCATCTGATTGGTAATTATGGCGGTTCCTGGTGGCATCAGGACGTCGAATTTGGAACATTTAATGGCCCGATTTTGATGACCACTAACTGCATTGTTCCGCTTAAAGATGCCTACAAAGACAGAATCTTTACCACCGGAATGACCGGTTACCCTGATGTGCCACATATTGCTGATCGTCCGCTTGGTGGGCATAAGGATTTCAGCACGATTATCGAACTCGCCAAAAGCTTGCCCGGTCCGACTGAATTGGAAACCGGTACGATTCCGATTGGCTATGCTCACAACACGGTGTTAAGTGTGGCGGATAAGGTGATTGAGGCTGTCAAAGCCGGAGCAATTTCCCGCTTTGTTGTGATGGGTGGATGTGATGGTCGCCATAAGAGCCGTCAATATTTCACCGATGTTGCCCTCGCTCTGCCGAAAGATTCGATCATTCTGACTGCCGGTTGTGCGAAATATCGCTATAACAAACTTGGTTTAGGCGATATTGCCGGGATTCCGCGCGTTTTGGATGCCGGGCAGTGTAACGACAGCTATTCGTTGGTTGTAATCGCTCAGGCGCTTGCCGGGGCTTTCGAATGTACGGTCAATGATTTGCCGCTTTCGTTTGATATTGCCTGGTATGAACAAAAGGCTGTGATTGTCTTGCTCGCTTTGCTCTCTTTAGGCGTCAAGAAAATCCGGCTCGGACCGACGCTGCCGGCTTTCCTCTCTCCGAATGTGGTCCAGGTTTTGGTCGATGCTTATGACTTGAAACCAATCGAAACAGCAGAACTCGACGTCCCGGCTATGATGGCTGGAAATTAGGTTTAAGTGATAAGGTCGGGCTAAGCCCCGACCTTTTAGTTTGGACCCACCTCTTGTTTTGTGTAATATTTGGTGGGTTTTTATTTTGGGAAATGTGAATGCAGGAAAATCAAGGGGAAATTGGTTTGGGAATTGCAAAAAATTCACAATCTTACTAAATATTCCAATGAAATCCGCTTTTGTCATAAAATAAGAGTGCCGATGTATTGAAAATATGACAAAAAAGTGTTATACTATGGTTTCTGAAGGAGAAAGTGAAATGGAGAGGAATGAAATGAAAGATGTGGCAATTGGTGAAAAGATTGCTGATTTGAGAAATAAGTCTGGCTTAACTCAAAGCAAAGTTGCGAAAATCTTAGGTGTTGATCAAAGTTACATCTCAAAATGTGAAAAAGGAGAACGTCAATTTTCCGTTACAATTTTGGAAAAATTGGCATCTCTGTTTGGTTGTGAAGTTTCTTGTTTGTTAGATGAAACTCAAAATATAGAGCCAATGAATATATCGTATCGTTCAAGTGCTTTAGATGATGCAGACTATGCAGACATCATGGTGTTAAATCAAATCGCGATTAACATCAAACAGATGCGGCAATGGTTGAATGAGGCTGTCGAATGAGAAGAAGCAGGTATGAACTCAATTTTTTAGCACAGCAACTTAGAAAAAGCTACGGAGAAGACGAGGACGCATTTGTCAATGTATTTGGGATAATCAACCGGTTAGAAAATACTACATTGGTTTTTTATCCGCTTTCAAATCGAATCAGCGGTATGTGCATAAATATCAATAATATTGACAGTTTGATTGTTATTAATTCCACACATTCTCACGGAAGACAGCGCTTTACTGCCGCGCATGAGTTGTATCATCTCAACTTCCAAGAAAAGTTTACCAATGTAATCTGTTCAAAAGACTTAATTGGGGTAAAGGATGACGAGGAAATAAATGCAGATGATTTTGCCTCATATTTCCTTGCCCCAATGGCATCATTTGATGCATTTGTCAAATCTGTTGTTCCTCCTGATGGAAAGCTCATGCTAAACAATATCATTGAGATTGAACAAAATTTTCAAATGAGCCGGCAGTCTACATTGATTCGGTTAATTCGAGAAAATTTTATCCAAAACCAAGATTACGAAGAATTTAAGGAAGGCGTAATTTTCTCAGCAAAAACCCTGGGTTACACCGACCATTTGTACAGACCAACACCAGAGGAAGAACAATATTTTACATCTGGAGCTTACATAAAAATGGTTGAAGACCTAAAAACACGCGGCCGTATTTCTTCAGGCAAGTATAACGAATTGCTATTCACAGCTTTCCGTGCCGATATTGTTTATAACCTTGGGGGGCAAGAAGTTATTAATGACTAAATTAATTTTCTTTGACACTGATTGTCTTTCATCATTCTTATTGGTTAATCGTAGATTCTTACTTACAAACTTATATAAAGGACGAATTATCGTGCCAATTGCGACTTGCAACGAGATTTATGCTTCACATTATTCCGTTTTGATTTCCGAATTCAAAAGGTTTATTGGTGAGGCTGAAGTTGAAATAAGGGACATTGTTATTGGTACCGATGAGTCCAGGCTTTATCTTGAGTTAACCCAAAACGCTTCTTTTGCGATTGGTAAAGGAGAGGCTGCGGCAATTGCTTTGGCAAAGCAGTTGAATGGTATATTGGCTAGCAACAATTACGCAGATGTTAGTCGCTTTGTTAGAGAATTTAACCTGGAGCACATTTCAACTGATTTAATTTTAATGGCTGCTTTGCAAGGGGGATTGATTGATGAAAGGACCGGAAACTCTATTTGGATGGCGATGCTTGCCAGGAACATCAAGCTACCACCCGGATCATTTTCTGATTTCCTAAAAAGTCATAAGCAATAAAATTTGTTTCGGCAGTTTGTAATCTGCAGCAGGTAGTTGGCAGTGGACAAATAAGAGCCAGCTGTTTACTTTGCTCTCGATTGCAATCGGTTGTCTGTACCCCATATTGAAATATAATAGACGCATGACAAAGAATCAGCGAAAAAATTTCATCTTCTCCGGCTTTTTTATCCTGCTTGCATCCGGCGGGAATATTGCCTCAGCCTTGGTTACGAAAGCAATTGTCGACACCAGTGTATCGGGCAATCTCAACAGACTCTGGCAGCTAATACCGATTGCACTTGCTTTGATTGTCGCTGAATATCTGACCCGCATCACCGGGCGTTTTTTCGGGATGAATTATGCCACGAATGGTATCCGAGAATTAAAAGACAATTATTATGTCTACCTTTTAGAAAAGAACAATGATCAGGAGGACCTCAAGCGGGAACTGTCTGCTTTTTCGGTCGATGCTGATTTGCTGTTTAATAGTTATTATTTCAACCAAATTAGCCTGATGGCGAGCATTATTTCATTCATCCTTTCTCTAATTGCTGTAATTGCTCTCAATTGGATTCTCTTCATCGCTGCTTTTGTCACCTCACTCTTACCCTTGCTTGTGCCTTATATTTACAAGAAAAAACTGGCAAAACTGGCACAGAATTACAGCGAAAAGGGCAAGTCTTACCTAAATTTTGTGAATGAAAGCCTTTTAGGAGGCGATGAGGTTCGGGCTTATGGACGGCAAAGGGCTTTTGGGCGAATGCATGCCGAGCGCAATGCGCAATTTGAAGAGAGTCGCAAGCAAAGCAAGCTGGCAAATTACAATAGCTCACGGCTTTCTTACTCGTTGACTGATTTCTCTTTCCTGACAATCATTACGCTTAGTATTATCCTGACCGTCAAAGGGCAAGTTACGCTTGGCACGATGATGGCAATTATCAATCTGATTCACAATATCGTCATCCCATTGGGCGATATTGCCACTTCGATAAACGAGCTAAATTCGGCGAAAAATATTAAAGCCAAGTACGAAAATCTGCCGGCTCTGCCAAAAGAGGCTGACGACGCTCTGGATTTCAACGAAGCAATAACAATTTCGGAGCTAAGCTACTTCTACCCCGATGCGAATTTAGCCGCTGTTTCAGATTTGAGCTTGCAGATACCAAAAAACAGCAAAATTGCGATCATTGGAAAAACCGGGAGCGGAAAATCCACCATGCTCAAGTTGCTTTTGGGGCAATTTGCAAATTTTGAGGGTGAAATTGCAGTCGATGGGCAAAGTATTCGGGAAATTGAGACGAAACAATATCGTCAGCTCTTTCGTCTTGTGCCTCAAGACCCCTATCTTTTTACTGACAGCATATTGAATAACATTTGTTTTTATTCGGAAGATTGCGATAAAGAAAAGCTGCCGAGGGTAATTCGTCAATCGCTTTTAGAAGAATTAATTTTGGGCGAGGGTGGAATAGAGCGAATAATCAACGACAAAAACCGTGTTTCCGGCGGTGAAAAACAGCGGATTGTTCTGGCAAGGGCTCTGATGGCGGGGGTTGAAGGCAAGGTTTTGGTTTTAGACGAACCCTCAGCCAATCTGGACCACAAAACCGCCTCGACCATAATCGATCAGCTCACTTCGATGGAAGAAGTGACGGTTGTGATGGTCACCCATGAATACGACCCGGCTATCCTGGCGAAGTTTGACCAAGTTTTCGACTTAAGCGAGCTTGCATAGCTGAAATTCAGCCTAGTGACAAAGTTGCCTTTCCTAACGCCCAGCTCCTTCAAGTTGCATTGGGCGCATTTCGCCGTCGCTCATTTGGTAAATTTCATCGACAACTTTTGTGATGCTCAGGTCATGGGTGACGATTATGACGGTGTAATTATCCCTGTGTGCCAGGTCACAGAGCAACTGAACGATTTTTTCGCCGTTTGCCGTATCCAGATTGCCGGTTGGCTCATCTGCCAGAATTACCCGTCCGCCGGATGCTAAAGCGCGGGCGATGGCGACGCGTTGTTTTTCACCACCGGATATCATATTGGGGAAACGGCGGTGAACGGTTTCGGGCAGGTTGACGTGAGCGATGTGTTCTTTGGCAATTTCAGCCGCTTCTTTAGGCGATTTCCCCAACAGTTCAAGCGGAAAGCAGACGTTTTCCAAACAAGTCATCAAGGGGAAGAGATTAAAACTTTGATAAACCACAGCCACACTTTGGCGACGATATTTATCCAGGTCGACCTTGTCGGTCGGGATTCCCTGGTAAACAACTTGTCCGTCAGTTGGCAAAGCCAAACCGGCTATCAGCGAAAGCAGTGTCGATTTTCCGGAGCCGGATTTGCCAACGATGGCGTAGACCTTGCCATCGTAAAATTCGGCATTGACTTGCTTTACCGCATCAACCGCCTGGTATTTATTGCGATATTGATAACTGACGTTCTCAAGTTTCAAGGTGGCTTGCTGTGAATTTAAATTTTCCATAATTTCTCTTTTTTTATTATCTCAATCTTAGATTGCTCATCTATTCTTTAGTAAACAAAATATCCAAAACCTTTGATCTTCCCATCAAAGCAATCGCAATCACAATTCCGAGGGTATAAACAGCCAAAAATTGAAGCAAATTGTTCTGGACAATCGGCACCCATTCCGGTCTTAGAATCAGGGTGAATGCAATTGGCAAAAACCCGATTAACAAAAGGAATAATTGTTCCAGGAAGAAAGCCAGATAGACCTGAATTTTTTTAGCACCCAAACTTCGCATGACTGCAAACTCGGGCAAGCGGTTGCGAGTTAGCAAATAGCTCAGGATGAAGGCGATCAAACCGCTCAGCAAGAGCATAATCGGAATAATAAAATTGAGGAAGGACAAATGCTGCTGAATGGATAAAATGCCATCAGCGAGGGCTTTATCCTCAATCACGACTACCAAACGATTCCGACGAATCTTGCCAACAAAACTATATTGATTTTCTTCCAGGTAATCTCTCAGCGCATCCAAATTTCGCACATCCTGGGGAATAATGGTTGCCGAATCCACGTTTTCTACCAGGTATTCGTTGGGCAAGCCTTCTGACCAGACGGTTTCATATTCCCAATCCGGTGTGATGGCCGCCACAGCCAAGCTTTCCTGGCCAACTTGTATTTCGGTCAGCAAGTTCCATGGAGCATAAATTATCGGTGAACTGCTTCCCTGAAAGTAGGAACCGATAACTTTGAAATCGTTAACGGCATCTTGAACGCCAAATTTTTCATCGGGCACAAAGATACCCAGCCGCACGGTATCGCCTAAGCTTATCTCTGATTCTTTCATCAAACGATCGGGCAGGACCACAAACTGTTCAGGACGGTGAAAATCTTCGTCACTATAGCCTTCTAACCAGCTAATCTCACTATCACGGAATTTGATAGCCTCACTGGTTCGGGTGATGCTATCGGTAAAAGCAATGGCCGGCTTTCGTTTAACGAGGTAAGTTTTCCATTCGAAGCCCATCGAAAGAGCAGTGCTTGAGGAATTGCTCAAGGGTGCATTTTCAAGCGGTAAATTTGGCGTACCGGGGCTGCCGTCAGCATGTTCAACCAAGCCAATGTAATCGTAATGGAGATATCTTGTGAGTAAAACCTCCTTGATGGCGGGGTTTTCCGCTTCTAAGTCTTCGCGGACATCCCGAATTTGTTCTCCGGTTGCAGGGTAAGCCCACATCATCCAATCTTGTCGGGATTGGACCTGATTATCAAGCAAGTGCCAAATATCTGTTTGAAAACGCAGGGGGATTTGTCGGTTTTGACCCAAAATGGTGGTCATGTAAGCGGTAGTTGGCAGGCGGTCATAGATGGTTTCGGCTGCTTCGTCCTGCTCTGCGGCTGAAACGCCGATAATGAGGATGAAAGCCCCTAAAAGTGCGACAGCGAAGGGAACAATCAGACTGTTGAGGAAATTGCGTTTGATTGAACGGGAAGCAAAGCGCAAACTCAAACCGGGCATCCAGGCGAAGTCCATCGCCTTGGTGCTTTCAGTTTTAGGCGCAAGGACCGTTGCGGCTTTTTTGCGTTTAGGCTTTTTTAGAGTAAGCAAGGAGGCGGCAAAGGTGATGATAAAAACAAAAACTATTACAGCGCCTGCAGTTACATAACGGACCCAAGGGGCGGTTCGCAATTCGGGCTTGAACTCAATTTGGAGCCCGAGCGCACGTTCGCTGAAGCGCAAATCTTGCATCACGCCCCCTTGCAAAGTCTCCCAAACAGCTTCGGTTACCTTGGCGTCAAGCTGTGTTGCCAAGACAATTCCCAGGGCAGCAGCCAGGATGGCGATAATCATGATGCCGAAGATTAGGTAGGATATGGTTCTGCCCCGTCCGGTGCCGAGTTTCATCATCACATCGGCGGTTTCTCGTTGACGTAGGATAAAAAGATAGGCGAAGAGACAAATAACGGCAATCCCAGCCGCAGCACTGGCGACGGTCATATAAAGTGAGCGTTCACGAAGTTTCAAAATTGGAACAACCGCTGTTGAATAGCCCTGGTCTTCTACCTGGAGTCCAACCATTTGCGGGATTTGCTGTGATGCAAAGGATAAATAATTGTCCGCCTGGTCATTCTGAACCCGCACACGTAAAAAATCATAGTCATCCGGAGCTTTATCTAACCAATCCGGAAAAGTCATAAAAATTGTCTGGGTAATATCCGTGCTGATGTGCAAAACGCCCCCAATTCGGCAGCCATCTTGATTGACGAAGCCTTTTTCGGCGCTATAGCTGTGGAGCGGATTACCGTTTGGATCATAATGGAAAGCCAAATTCCAATGATCTCCCGGATGAAGGTCAAAAGCCTGAGCTATTCGTTCGCTAAGATAACAGTTTGGTATGTTTTCGGCTTCGCTAAACTCCCCATCGGTAAGATAAGTTTCGGTCATGTGAAGGGCTAACATGCTCGGAATATCCGTCGATGCAACAACTTTGAAAGATTTGTCTGTTACGTTGAGCACTTCGATTAATTCGGACAGCGCTTGTCCGGCTTTGTTTTCGAAGAAGTTGGGTTGATCGCTGATGTCAATTACTTCCGGAAGAACATCCAAGTTTGGGTCCGATTTTTCTACCAGAAGAGATGCTTGAATAGGCGTGGCAACAAAAAGCGAACTCGGGGAGCGGTCAAGCTGTGCCAGCATTAAAAGCGTTCGCCCGGGAATCAGTTGATTGCTGATGTCATCACCGGTTGAATTGTATGATCTGATTGTCAAGTAATTATTACCGCTTAGAGTTTTCGAATAATAACTGGTTTGGCTAATCCCTTGCCAGGAGCCATCCTCATTTTCACTTATCAAACGGACTGAAAAAACAGCCAGGTCTTTCACCGGAGAATTGCTTTGCCAAATTTCGCTGCCATCAAGAGGGAAAGCCCCGATTGTTCGTTCAAGGTCATAGGAGATAACAGCCGGATGATTGATTAGAGCATCGAAATCAAGTGAATCGATGTTTTTTTGGAAGTTCTCATCTGCCCAGGCACCGTCAGGGTTGTGTAAATCACCATATTTGTAAGCAACAACTGTTTTGTAGTGTTCATTGGCTTGAGCTAACATTTGATTTGCAGAATAGTTCATGCTCACTCCCAGGGAGATAAAAGTGATGGAAGCGGCAAGGAGTATGAGAAACAATAGTGATTTTCCGGGTGAGCGGAGAAAGTTATTAAGGCTGTGTCTAAAAATCATCGGTTTAGTTTGCTCTTTTCAAACCAGTCTCCGTCTTGGAGAGGCAAATTTATTTTGTATCTATTGAATAAAACTAAATAAATCTCTCAAGTTAGTATAGCATGAAAAGGCGCGAGGGGCGGGGTCAAAAAAAGTGAAAAGCCAAGCGCAAAGCTTGTAATACAATTGTAAAAAAGGAGACGATAAACATTTTTCGCCTCCGTTTTTATTTAAACCGTGAGGGAGTTTCTAATAAAAATCCCTCCGTAAAAGTTGAAAGGTTAATCAAACAAATTTGAGATATCTTCTCCAATCTGATCAAGGGCGGATTTTATCTTTTCGCCAAATTGTTTGATTTTTGGATCGTTTTTGCCTACTTTGACAGCATATTTAATCGCCTCGTTGATTTGGTCAACTCCGGCTTTGATTTCTTGTTTGCTTTTTTCTGCCCAATCAGGGTCATATTGATGTTCCGGCTCAGCCTCTTCTTGTTGCGTGTTTTGCTCAGCGTTTGGTTCGGGCTTGACCTCAGTCCATTCCGCATCTTCAATAACGTCATTCTTATCCATGTTTTTCCTTTCTTTAGGCTTCAAAATCACAAGCCGGCTGACTAATATAGCAATTCTACCAATTCTTGATTGGTCAAATTGACAAAGTAACTACTAACGTCTATTTCTTCGAGTGCTTTTTTCAAAGTGGTAGCATCATAATGGATGCCTTTCAAGGCATTCTCTAATTCCGAGACATCCCGTTGACCGAAAAAGTCGCCAAAGAAACGGATTTGTTTAATCAAGCCGCCTTTGCTGACGTCCAGCCAGGCTTCAATCGTACCACCGGCGTAACGCGTTTCTCGGTTGATAGCAAAAGCAGGGGATTTACCATAATTCCAATCCCAGGACTGATAGCGTTCTGCTGAAAGCTTATGAATTTTCTCCCAATCGCTTTCTGTCAAAACAAGCTGGTTCACTTTTCCTCCGCCAAAGACGCTGTCGATAATGTTTTGACGGAATTCCATGATGTCCGGTGGATTTTCGGGCAAAAATTCGGTAATGTTGGCAACCCGCGAACGCACCGATTGGATGCCCTTCGATTCGAATTTTGCTGGTTTGACTTTCAGAGCTGCACCAACCCTGCTCAAATCGGTTGCCCATAGCAGTGTGCCATGGCTGACCATTCTCGAACCGCTGACATATTGTGCGTTGCCCGAAATTTTACGCCCTTCGAGCAAGATATCGTTACGCCCGGAAAGCTCAGCCGGAGCACCCATCTTGTGTAAGACATCAACCACAGGCTGGGTGAATTTTCGATAATTGTGGAAATTGTCCGGCGAATTCGGAGCGATAAAGGAGAAATTCAGATTGCCGAGATCGTGATAAACTGCACCGCCACCGGATAGGCGACGGACAACGATAATATCATGCTCATCAACATAATCGACGTTAATTTCCTGGACGGTGATTTGGTTTCGACCGATAATTATCGAAGGCTTGTTGATGTAGAAGAGCAAGATCTCCTCATCCATGGCAATGTTTTTAATCAGATATTCTTCGATGGCGAGGTTTATCCGCGGGTCTTTGTTTGGTTCGTTTTCAATAAAAATCATCTTTCTCCAATTTTGCCTGTCCTAAATTGTTTGCTCTTCCGCAAAAAAAAAGGAGGCAGAAAGCTTAATATGGCGCTTAATCATCGTCAGGAATTATAACGGTTTGAAATCATGAAATGGATAAAATGTAGGGACAATGAGTAAGTTTCGAGATGCTGAAATATGCGTCTCGAAAACGGTGTTTGCCTTTACCCTCGATTATTCAATCAGACGAGATCAACGTCCCATGCCAATTACGGTAAAACCCAGGGCTTCAAGTCGCTCGCGGTCCAGAAAATTGCGTCCGTCAACAATCGGCACTGGCGGAATTGCCTCCCAATCCAAGTCAAGATATTGAGGCCATTCGGTTACCAAAATAATTGCTTCGGCGTTTTTTAGGGCGTCCCGGACGTCGTCACAGAACGTAACTCCCAAATCGGGGTATTGCCTTCGGGCGTTCGTCAGTGCTACCGGGTCGTGTACGCGGACCAAGGCTCCCCGCTGGACCAATTTTTGGCTGATATTAATGGAAGGGGCATCGCGCAGGTCGTCTGTGTTTGGTTTGAAGCTGAAACCCAAAAGCGTGACCCGCTTGCCTTTTAGGATTTTCAATTTTTCTTGCAAAAGGTCAACTGCTAATTCACGCTGGCTATAATTTATTTCGCGTGCGGCAGAAATGATTGGCATATCGAGCTTATAGTCGCGGGCAATAGCAACCAAGGCGGCGGTATCTTTGCCGAAACATGAGCCGCCCCAACCCAAACCGGCGTTTAGAAAGCGTTTGCCAATTCGTTGATCCAGTCCAATTCCCCGGCTGACTGCCTGAATATCGGCGCCTAATTTGGCTGACAAGCGACCAATTTCATTGATATAAGAAATCTTGAGCGCCAGAAAAGCATTCGCAGCATATTTAATCATCTCGGCAGAGGTGATATCGGTAACTACCATCGGTACTTCTGTTAAACCCATTGGACGAGGCAAACCGGGAGGTTCAGGGAATTTCTGACCCATTAATGCGCTAAAAAGTTCTTTCAAAACGGCGATGCTTTTTTCATCCTGCGAACCGACCACAATCCGATCCGGGTAGAAAGAATCGTGCAGAGCGGAACCCTGGGCTAAAAATTCAGGGCTGGAAACGACAGAAAAGTTATGTTTTGCGCCATTGTTATGCGAGTTGGTGAATTGTTCCCGAATGAGGGCTTCAACCAAATTGCCGGAACCAATCGGCACGGTCGATTTGTTGACAATAACGGTGAACTTTTCGCCCAGATTTTTGGCAATTCCTTCCACAGCCGAGCGAACATAAGTCAGGTCAGCGTTTCCATCGGAAAGTGAAGGTGTGCCGACGGTGATAAAAATGACATCGGTGTTCGGGATATCGGCTTCATCATATTTTGTGACGAAACGAAGCCTGGGAAGCGTAATTTGAAGCACATCGTCGAGATGGGGTTCATAGAAATGTGATTTTCCCTGTCGAAGAGAGGCAATCTTCTCTTCGTTAATATCAATGCAAGTTACATTGTGTCCCAGGTATGCCAAAACAACGCCGGTATTAACCCCGACATATCCGCTTCCGATAATTAATACATTCATAAAGCCTCAATGAGTACAATTTCGAATAATTATAACAGGCTGGCGAGAAGTTATTGCTGAAAATGAAGCGCTCTTTCAGATTTCACTTTGGGAAACTCGTGGTTTGCACTGTTTTGATAAGCTTTAGCGTGATAATTTCACGCTAAAGCTCTCTGAATTCAACTTGTAAGGTTTAAGATAAACGAAATTCGCTTTTTTCTTCTTCAAATGCAGTCGAGTTAAGTACGTGAGTGGTCGGAACGAAGTTCATAAAGCCCTTAGTAACCACCAAACTGCTGGTTTTAGCACCACCGGGGAAGAAACTAACTCCTTCCAAAACAGCCTTTGAAGTGGATGTAACCGGAGTAACTGCAGTCGCACAAAAGACCAGATCGTTCGAAGGCGCAAGGTCGTCTTGCGTGTAGACATCATCTATTCGAATGCCCATGCTGATCAGTCGATCACGGTCAGCTTCGTCTTTTGGTTTCCAAATGGCTTGCATTTTACCGCCCAAGAGTTTAACTGCTGCGGCAGAAATAACACCTTCAGGCGCAGCGCCAATTCCCATGACGGCATGGACGCCAACGCCCTTGAAAGAGCTAAAGACACAAGGCATTAAGTCGCCATCGGCAATCAGGCGCACGCGTGCACCGGTTGAGCGCAAACGAGCGATCAATTCTGCGTTGCGCGGTCTGTCGAGGACGGTAATTGTGAGCTCAGCATTATCACGTCGTTTGAGCGCTTTCGCTAAACGGCTCACATTTTCTTCCGGGGCAAGGCGGATATCCACATAATCTGCGGCATCGCGACCAACACAAAGTTTATCCATGTAAGTATCAGAAGCACTGGCCAGGCCACCCTTTGGGGCTGCGGCAAGGACACAAACCGCACCTGAATTGAGGTTTGCGGTTGCGTTGGTGTTTTCAAGCGGGTCAACAGCAAGGTCAACATGAAGGGCACCGTTGCCAATTATTTCTCCGATGAAAAGCATAGGCGCTCTGTCGCGCTCGCCTTCACCAATTTTAATTTCGATAGTAGTATCGGGTATAGTAGCTAAAGTAGCTCGCATCGCATCTACGGCGGCTGCGTCTGCCAGGTTTTTGTCGCCATGTCCGGCAACTCGGGCCGCTGCCATGGCTGCGTTTTCGGTCACTTCCAGCAAATGCCAGGAAAGACTTTTGAATATATCCTTAAGATCGCCTGATTTCTTTTCGTCTTTCATTACTCTCCTTTTAATTAATTGACAATAAATACAAAGCTTTCAATCAGATTGTTTTGGATAGACTTATAGGCACACCTTTCCTGGGTTTGATATTAATAAATGATAGATAGTCTCTATTATACACATAATAAATTATTCGGGGAAAAGCATGAAACGTGGGGCGGGAAAGACGATCCTATCCGGTGCCAGCCATTGCCTTCTTTAGCGCTTAACTCTCTTCTCTGTAAACGCTAAAAGCTAAATTTGCCGCTCTATCGGTTATGATTATAGAAAAATTAGAAGCCGGAGAATTATTATGAAATTAGTATTAGTCAGACATGGCGAAAGCGAATGGAACAAACTCAACCTTTTCACCGGATGGACTGATGTTGAACTGACCGAAAAAGGGCGCGAAGAAGCCGCCAGCGGTGGGCTTGCCCTCAGAGAAGAAGGTTTTGATTTTGATATTTGTTACACATCCTATCTCAAACGCGCAATCCACACGCTTGATATCGTCCTTGACCAAATGGATCGCAGTTGGTTGCCCGTCATCAAAAGCTGGAAGTTAAACGAACGCCATTATGGTGCCCTGCAAGGCTTAAACAAAGCTGAGACTGCGGCAAAATATGGGGAAGAACAGGTGCTGATTTGGCGCCGCTCTTACGCCACACCTCCCCCTGAGTTAGATGAAGACGATGAACGCAGCCCGCGTGTCCAGGCACAGTATCGCGAAACCGAAGATAAATCCGTCTTGCCACTGACCGAAAGCCTGGCGATTACGGTAACACGGACAATGCCTTATTTTGAAGAGGTCATTAAGCCACAAATGTTGGCTGGTAAACGTGTTTTGATTGTGGCGCATGGCAATTCCATACGCGCAATGGTTAAAACTTTTGACCAATTGAGCGAAGAAGAAATCATCGCCGTCAACATCCCGACCGGTGTTCCCCTGGTTTATGAATTTGACGAAAATTTTAATGTCATCAGCAAAGGCTATCTCGGTGATCAGGCAGCCATTCAAGCACAAATAAATGCCGTTGCCAATCAAGGCAAAGCAAAGTAAATTAAATTACCATAGGCTGGGTTTTAGACTAAACCCAGCCTTTTTATAATTGATCTAAACAAGAAAGACAAATATGACAGAAGAAAGCATCACTTACCATTTCAACCCTGAAGAAAAAGAGATCCTTGCCAAAAATGAGAAGGGTGAACAAGTGGGAGAAATTGAATATCGCAGCAAGGCTGATGTTTGGAACGTCAACCATACCGGAGTCAAGCCTGCATATCGCGGAGGAGATATTGCCCGTACGCTTGTACAGCTATTAGTCGAGGAAGCACGCAAGGCAAATGTAAAGCTGAGTGCCACTTGTCCTTATGCCTTGAAGGTGTTGGAACGGACTGAAGAATATCAGGATGTTTATTTAAAAAAATAGATCACTCCATCGGAGTAATTGATAAACGTTGAAATCCGAAAACAATAAAAGGGCAAATTGGAAACAGGATATGTTCATGCCAACTTTCTGTAAGCGTTTATAATTAGCGCTATGAAGAAATTGCTTGCTCTCATTATTTTTCTGACTTTAGCTCTTGTTCCCGTTGAAACTGCTTTTGGGATGCATAGTCAATCCCAGCATGAGGTGATTGTTTCAACGCCTCAATCGGACGGGGCGATTTATCACCAGGTTGTGGATGGCGATACGCTCTATGATATTGCTGAAGCCTACGGCATGACCATAAGTGAAATCAACATTCTCAATGGAAACAGTCCCGAAGCGAATGAACTTTATATTGGCACTTTTCTTATCATTAAGAAAGGTGTGGTCGCAACAGTAACTCCCGAAGCGACAGCGACGCTCGCCTATACTCCCCAACCGACTGTGGTGCAAGCCAGTCGCACGCCGATTCCAACCGTAACGCCTTTGCCAACCGCAACAGCAACGCCACCTCCCAGCACTGTTCAGATATTGTTTGGAAATGGAAAGACCCTCGGTTTAAGCATGATTGGAGTCAGCATTATCGGAATTGCCTTGGTGGTTGTCTTTGGCTTCCTGCGCAAACCAAAATAGCAATTTCAGGAAGCGGGAAACGGGAAACGGGGAGCAGGAAAAAGGAAGGGTATAATCTTCTAAGTCTATGGAAAAGAAGCTTAATACAATCACAATTTATGCCGGTTCAGCTGATGGATTGGCGGATGACTATCACAATGTCGCCTTTGAATTAGGCGAGTTGCTTGCCAAGCAGGGTCGAAGCCTGGTCTTTGGCTCGGGTAAAACCGGTTTGATGGGGGCGGTTGCGAACGGTGCGCTTTCTCTCAACGGAGAAGTTATCGGCGTAATCAACCATGAGCTCAATTTGCCTCATCTGGTTTTTGAACGCTTGAGCCGGATTGAGGAAGTGAGTAATATTCAAATCCGCCAGGCTCGGATGATTGAACTCGGTGATGGTCTCATCGCATTGCCGGGTGGTTTTGGCACTTTCTACGAAGTCCTCGAAGCGCTCACCCTGGCTCAATTGGGGCAGCACAAGAAGCCGATAGGCTTTCTCAATTTCAACGGTTTTTACGAACCTCTGATTCAAATGATTGACCATGCCATCGAAACAGGTTTTATTTACCCCGAACATCGCGGGCTTTTTGTCGTTGCCGATCAACCGGAGGAACTTTTAGCGAAGATGGACGCTTTTACGCCGCCTTCGAATATGAACCGCTGGATTAATCGCGATGAATAAAATCGATTTGCTCTTTATCGACCTGGACGACACGGTTTACCCTGAAAATCTCGGTCTGTGGCCCTTTTTTGCCAAGCGCATTCACGATTTTATGCACAAAACGGTGGGCATTCCGAATGAGCAAGTGCCTGAAATCCGCGAAAGACTTTTCCATACTTACGGTACTACTTTGCGTGGTTTGCAAAATGAATATGGTGCCGATATGCACGATTATCTGGCTTACGTTCACGATGTTGACCTTTCGGCATATATCAAACCTGATCCGGAACTTCGGCGAATCTTGGAAGCAATTCCCCAAGAAAAATGGATTTTTACCAATGCCAGTCGTGCCCATGCCGAAAATGTCTTAGGCTTAACCGGCATTCGCGATCTTTTCAGCGGTATTATCGATGTGGTTGATACCTTTCCATATTGTAAGCCCCAAACCGAAGCCTTTGAGCTTGGTTTTGTGAAGGCGGGGAAGCCCGACTTAACAAACTGTCTTTTTGTTGATGACCGGGCTGAGAACCTGGATTCTGCCAGGGCTTTAGGTTTGCAGACTTTACAAATTGACCTGCTTCTCATGGCCAAAAACGGTCACCCGAAAATCCAACGCCTGACAGAACTTGGCGCTTGGTTAGAGCAAGTTCAGGCTCAGGCTTAAACTGAATTTTTGCATTGAAAATTTTAAAAACTATAATATTGAAACATTTCTAATGAAGTTGATTGATATGGATTTGATGGAGAAATATGAAAAATAACTTTTTACGCTCGTGTTTAATCGTTTTGGCAATTCTGCTTGTAGTTGGGGGTAGTTTTTTTGCCGGCGTTATGACCGGTTCCTTGGTGCCTAACTTTTTCGATTCGGTGATAAGCACAAAGCCGTCCGCCGTTCAGACCACAGAACCCATAGAAGTTGAGCCGGGTGAGCCTACAGCGGTTGTTCAGGCGACCACTCAGGAAGAATTGGATGAGCTTTTCCAGCCCTTCTGGGAAAGCTGGGATTTGCTCCATCGCAACTTCGTTGATCAGCCTTTGGATGACCAAGCCCTTATGCGAGGAGCAATCCAAGGCATGCTGGCTGCGACCGGTGATATTCACACTTCTTATATGGATCCCGAAACCTTTGCTCAAGCCAATGCTGAAATGGAAGGCGAAGAATACACCGGAATCGGTGCCTGGGTGAATACTGCGGGTGAGTTTATTGAAGTCATTTCCCCGATGAAAGGTTCCCCGGCCGATAGAGCCGGTTTGAGAGCTAAAGACATAATCCTTGCGATTAATGGCGAGGACATGACAGGCGTTCCCGGCGATATTGCTTTGCAACAAGTGCTGGGACCGGCAGGCGAGACGGTTACGTTGACCGTTCGACGGGGCGAAGAAATCTTGGATATTGCGATTGTCAGAGAAAAAATTGTTGTACCTGCTGTTGAATACCAAATGCTGGAAGGCGATATTGCCTACATCCAACTACATACTTTTAACGAAGTCGCTACAGATCAATTACGTCTTGCTCTTAGAGAGCTCTTGGCAGAAAACCCAAAAGGCTTAATCTTTGATTTGCGCAACAATGGTGGCGGTTTGCTTTCAACTGCAATTGAGGTTTCCTCTGAATTTGTCAGCAAAGGCATTATCATGTACGAAGAATATGGCGATGGGACTCGCGAAAGTTATAGCGCTCGACCGGGTGGCTTGGCAACTGATATCCCTCTGGTCGTTTTGATTAATGAAGGGACGGCTTCCGCTTCTGAAATTACTGCCGGAGCTGTTCAGGATTATGGGCGCGGCACATTGATTGGTGCAACCAGCTATGGTAAGGGCTCGGTTCAAAACTGGATTCCCCTGCGTACAGAAGAGAGTGGCGTTCGAATTACGTTTGCACGCTGGTTGACTCCAAATGAACATCAAATTCACCAGGTTGGTCTGACCCCTGATATTGAAGTTCTGTATACAGATGAAGACATTGAAGCCGGACGAGATGTGCAGTTGGAAGCCGCAATTGAATTTTTCAACAAATAAAACGTAGCAACAAACAGAATCTGAATAGCCGGAAGATCAATCTTCCGGCTATTTTTGTCCGTTTTTTTATCGATTAATAATCTGACGATTCAATTATTATTGCTTCAATTCCTCTTCGACAATGGCAATCCCGCTGCTGGCGCCGATTCGGCTGGCACCGGCTTCAACCATTTTCAGCGCATCTGCATAGTTGCGAATCCCGCCGGATGCTTTCACGCCCATACTTTCTCCGACAACTGCTCGCATCAAGGCGACATCTTCAACCGTTGCCCCACCTGTCGAAAAACCGGTGGATGTTTTCACAAAATCAGCCCCGGCTTCTTTG